>Ga0209390_10000247_pt1 | contig 101331 bp, 99 predicted proteins | sample BON01_FD_187212 | JGI IMG/M metagenome (GOLD analysis project Ga0209390, IMG submission 187212) | Freshwater microbial communities from Lake Bonney liftoff mats and glacier meltwater in Antarctica - BON-01 (SPAdes) (version 2) | ecosystem: Environmental > Aquatic > Freshwater > Ice > Glacier... | reverse complement strand
CCCATAGGTTGAACATCCGTAAAAAACTAAGTACTGTTTGAGAATACGAAGTATTCGAGTTGTACGTGTTTAGGATGGAGACCGTAATGGGTAAACAAGAATCGTAAGCCTTGATTTTTTGGATTCTTTTTTCATCAAGGAAAAAAGAATAAAATAACTTTTCATTTCTTTTGCTTGTCCAAAGAAATCGACGCAGGAGATTCACGAAAACCTATTTCTCAAATATTTAGGTGTGAGCTAAACGAAACAAAGAAAAAGACACCATCGCTGAGGAATTTTGAAGGTTTTTCACCTTCCAAACCACAGCCAAAACACCGCGTCACTGCGTTCCTGAATCTCGATGTTTTACCCTTATATTCTTACAAAAAAGTTTAAAAAAAATTATAAATCATACCTCTCATTTATTATTCTTTATGCTATTGTGAATGTATGAGACTTGTCAAAACTCCGCGTCACTGCGTTCCTGAATCTCGGAGCTTTTGACTGTATATTCTGCCCCGATGGGGTTACAACCCTTCGGGTTGTTTAGGGAAATACAAACAAATCCCAAACGCATCAACCCCGGTCTCGATACAATCCCGAATTTTAGGAACCCTCGAACTAACACTTCTCGATACTTTTTTGTTTTCTCGCTGTTCAAACAAAAACACTCGAACTGACATAATAATTGCTATCGAAATCTTTATTCGCTATATTAGCCTTCTTTAAAAATACCTATGGCAGCTTCCCAAAACGATGATACTTGGCTTTATGAAATATCTGCGAAGCACCGATTGATAGATCTTAATTTTAAAGAGATTTGGCGGTACCGCGATTTGTTATTGCTGTTTGTAAAACGGGATATTGTCACAATCTATAAACAGACTATACTGGGACCTTTGTGGTACCTAATTCAACCCTTATTTACATCTATAATCTTTACACTAGTATTTAATAACCTTGGTAATATTCAAACAGGAGGCATTCCTCCTTTTTTGTTCAATCTAACAGGAATTACAGCCTGGAATTACTTTACAGCTTGCTTTAATGGGTCTTCAAATACCTTTAGGAGCAATGCCGGTATTTTTAGTAAAGTATATTTTCCAAGAGTAATTGTACCACTTTCTATTACAATCTCTAACTTATTGAAATTTGGTGTACAATTATTTATTCTTATAGTATTTTATATCTATTATAATTTTAATGGGTTTACAATTGTGCCAAATACAAATTTAGTACTGTTTCCCATTTATGTTTTAATGGTGGCTTTGTTAGGTTTGGGATTAGGCATGATTGTTTCTGCATTAACAACAAAATATCGAGATCTCAGTGTATTGGTAGGTTTTGGATTATCATTACTTATGTATGTTTCTGCGGTGCCCTACCCACTTTCAGAAGCTCGTAGTAAATTACCTGCTTGGGTGGCAGATCTAGTAGAATATAATCCGTTAACACAAATAGTTGAAGGGTTTAGGTATATGGTTTTAAGTTCAGGAAGTTTCAGTTGGTTTGGTTTGTTATACACATTCCTAATTTGTATAAGTTTGTTTTTTCTGGGACTTATAATTTTTAATCGTACCGGGAAAAGTTTTATAGACACAGTATAATGGGTGTAATATTAAAAGTTGAAAATATTAGTAAGCAATATCGTTTAGGAACGGTAGGGACAGGCACAATAACGCATGATCTTAATAGATTTTGGTATAAAATAAGAGGAAAAGAAGACCCTTATTTAAAAATAGGGGCTGTAAATGATAGAAGTATAAAAGCATCTTCAGAGTATGTATGGGCATTGCAGGACATTAATTTTGAAGTTCAGGAGGGAGAAGTGCTGGGGATTATAGGCAAAAATGGTGCGGGCAAATCTACCTTATTAAAATTATTATCGAGAGTAACAAGCCCTACCACAGGAGTTATTAAAACAAAAGGAAGTATAGCTTCTTTATTGGAAGTGGGGACCGGATTTCACCCGGAACTTACAGGAAGAGAAAATATATACCTAAATGGCGCCATTTTAGGAATGACCAAAGCAGAGATTGCTTCAAAAATTGATGAGATTATAGAATTTTCGGGTTGCGAAATGTATATAGATACTCCTACAAAACGTTATAGCAGCGGGATGACCGTGCGATTGGCTTTTGCCGTTGCAGCACATTTAGAGCCCGATATTTTGGTGGTGGATGAGGTACTTGCGGTGGGCGATGCAGAGTTTCAAAAAAAAGCCATTGGAAAAATGCAGGATATTTCAACTGGCGATGGACGTACTATTTTATTTGTGAGCCATAATATGGCAGCAGTAAAAAGTTTGTGTACACGGGCCATTGTGTTGGAAAATGGTAAGGTTTCTTTTGAGGGTGACACAGATAATGGTATTAATTTTTACCTGGCTGAGGAGAAGAAAAAGATATCTAAAGACCTTAGTACTATAAAAAATAGAAGTGGAGATGGAAAAGTAAGATTTCGAAGTTTTCATATCGAACATTCTAATGGAGACATAATTGAGAATGTTTTAAATGGGGATACTATAGTTTTTTCTTTTAAAATAGATGTAACAAATAATCATGCTAAAAACTTTAATATAGATTTAGGTTTTTCGATTCATACTTCAGATGATGAGTTAATATCAGTTCTATACAATTCTTATCAAAGTAAGATTATTAATGTTAACTCAAATGGTGAGTATATAATTCAATGTGTAATTTCTAATTTAGCACTTAATGAAGGAGATTACATTGTAAAAGGCAGGATTGAATGCAATAAAATTGAATCTGATTGGCCTAAAATACCTTTAGGTTCATTTACAGTTATCAAGGGTGATTTTTATGGAAATGGAAACTTGGGGTTTAATGGAAAATCAAAACTTTTAATTAAAGGGGAATGGAATATAAAAAGTTAAAAAAGTTTATTTTAAAAATTACTCCTAAAAAAGTTTTAAACCTATATCAGGATCCAATTAAGAATCAAATTAATAATTCAGATATTTATTCAACACTTTCTTTTTCACAGGAGGGTGAAGATTTAATTATAAAAAGAATTTTTGAAGGTCAAAAAACAGGTTTTTATGTAGATGTTGGTGCTCATCATCCAAAAAGATTCTCTAATACGTATTTATTTTATAAAATGGGTTGGCAAGGTATTAATATAGATGCCATGCCAGAAAGTATGAATATTTTTAAAATAAAAAGACCTCGGGATATTAATTTGGAAATTGGAGTTTCGAATGAACAACAAGAATTGGTTTATTATATGTTTAATGAACCAGCGTTAAACACCTTTTCGGAAGATGAAGCAAAAAATAAAGATGGCTTAAGGAATTATAAAATAATAGACAAAATAAAAATAAAAACTAGTCCTTTGAAATCAATTTTAGATGAATACCTTCCTAAAGACTGCAAAATTGATTTTATGAGTATTGACGTTGAAGGTTTTGATTTGCAGGTTATAGAATCTAACGATTGGGAGAAATATCGACCAACAATAATTTTGATTGAAGATTTAAAAAAATATGCTATAGTAGAACTGACAGAGCATAGCGAAATATATAAATTTTTAATCGTAAAAGACTATCAATTTATAGCCAAAACATTCAATACTTTGTTTTTTAAAGATATACGCTCCTAAATGAAACTCGCTCCCATAATACTATTTGTTTATAACCGTCCGTGGCATACAGTGCAGACACTGGAGGCATTGTCTTTAAATTATCTGGCAGATAAAAGTACGCTGTATATTTATTGTGATGGGCCAAAAGAAAATGCCAAACCAGAGGATTTAAAAAATATTAAGGAAGTTCGTAAAATAATTAAGGAAAAACAATGGTGCAAAGAGGTTATTGTTAACGAAAGAAACGAAAATTTAGGATTGGCAGAGTCAGTAATACAAGGCGTTACTGAGGTTATAGAAAAACACGATCGTGCTATTGTTCTGGAAGATGATATAGTAACAGGAACGTATTTTCTTAAATTTATGAACGATGGTTTGAATATTTATGAAAATGAACCACAGGTTTTTGGCGTTTCTGGATATCGATTTCCAGCATCAACTAAAATTAATTCACAAACCTATTTTTTACCCATTATGAGTTCTTGGGGCTATGGAACTTGGCAGGATAGATGGAAAAAAATAAACTATGATGGGGTTGAGCTTTTAAGTTTGATTGAAACGAAAGGAATAGGAAATAAACTGGATTTTGGAAATATAAAATATTACCAAATGCTCAAAGACCAAGTTTTGGGTAAAAATGATTCTTGGGCTGTGAGATTTTATGTTTCCATGTTGTTGCAAAAAGGCGTCTTTCTTTATCCTAATCAAAGTTTATTAAAAAATATTGGATTTGACGGTACAGGGGTGCATTGTTCTGATAAACCCAGCTCTTATGTTACAGATTTTTTAAAGGATACAAATATTGAAATGATAAAAAAACCTGTTGTATTAAATACAAATAGAGTTTTAGCTTTTCAAAACCATGACTTGGAAGTTAACAAAAATAGAATAAGAAGGTTAAAAAAAAGTATTTTGAAATTAGTACCACCAAAAGCAAAGAGTTTCATAAAACAAAAATTAGGTATTAAAAAAGATGCAACCAATCCCGATCCTTTTTATTTCTTAAAAAACATTCCCCGTTATATCAAAACGAAAGCAACTCTAAAAGGACATGAAATTGATATACCCGATAGTGCTTCCTTTTTATTTATGTACAAGGAAATTTTTGAAGACCATATCTATAAATTTGAAACTTCAAACCCTGTTCCTTATATTATAGATGGCGGGGCAAACATTGGATTGTCTTCTATATATTTAAAACTCCTTTACCCTAAATCGAAAATCATTGCTTTTGAACCTGATACTACTATTTATAATTACTTAAAAAAAAATATTGACGCTTTTAATTTTAAAGGAATAGAATTAATAAATAAGGGTCTTTGGAATAAAGAAACAACATTGTCCTTTAAGATGGAAGGAGCCGATGCGGGTTTATTAACAGAAGAGGGTGCTACTGATACTGTACCCGTTATCTCACTTAAGCCCTATTTAAATAAAAAGGTAGATTTTTTAAAGTTGGATATAGAAGGAGCGGAAACTGTGGTTTTAAAAGATATTGAAGAAAATCTATCTATGGTGGATAGAATTTTTATTAAGTATCATTCTTTCGTAGGTGAAAAACAATCTTTGAATGAAGTCATAAATATTCTTGCTAACGCAAAGTTTAGACTTTATATTTCATCGCCAGGAATTACAAGTAAATCTCCATTTTGTAAAGTAAATACCTATCTAAATATGGATATGCAACTAAATATTTATGGTAGTAAAGAAAAATAAATGAAAATATTAATTGTAAATAGTTTTGATAGAGGAGGTGCTGCTAATGCTTGTTTACGGCTTCATAAAGGATTGTTGGATGTAGGAATTGATTCTTCGGTACTGCTTCAACATAAAGAAAACGATGTTCCCAATTCCCAAGTTTTTGTTCCACTTCCTAAAAAAAAATCTTATGGTGATCGTGTTCGAAATAAAATTAAAAGGATTTTATTTGAATTAAAACTTTATAAACCTAAGCCCATAATTAATCAGGAGCAAGTTTTTTTAGAATCCCGAAAAAATGGTTTAGAGCTCTTTAGCTTTCCAACTTCAAAATGCGATATAACCGAATCAAAATTATATAAAGAAGCAGATATAATTAATTTACATTGGGTAGCTGGCTTTTTGGATTATAAAACCTTCTTTAAGAAAAACACAAAACCTGTGGTTTGGACACTGCATGATATGAATGCTTTTAGTGGAGGTGAGCATTATGAGGAATCATTTTTGGGTATAGACCCTAATGGAAATCCTGTTAAAAGAGAAATAACGGAAGCTGAAAGATTAGTTCATACCAATAATATCAAATTTAAGGCTGATATTATTTCAAAAAGTAATAATTTATCTATTGTATGCCCTTCAAAATGGTTACAACAGGAAGCACAAAAGAGTCACGTATTTAAGGATAAACCAGTTTATCATATCCCTTATGGATTAGACAGTACTATTTTTAAAATACGGAATAAAAATTTTTCACGTGATCTTTTAGGAATTCCATTAGATAAGAAGGTTATCCTTTTTGTTGCTGATTCAATTAGTAATCACCGAAAAGGATTTGCATATCTTAAAAAGGCATTCGAAAAACTGGATAGAGAAGATGTTGTATTATGCGCCATTGGAAATAAAAGCGGAGAGTTGGCATCTTTAAATAATATTCAAGAATTGGGACCTGTTAATGATGAAAAGTTAATGAGCGTAGTGTATTCCGCTGCCGATGTTTTTGTGATACCATCTTTAATGGACAATCTGCCAAACACTGTGTTAGAATCTTTACTATGTGGTACTCCAGTAATTGGTTTTCCGGTAGGTGGAATTACTGATATGGTCCAAGATGGAGTAAATGGTTTGTTAGCAAACGAGATAAGTGTGGATGCTTTGTGGGAAACCCTGAGTGCTTTCTTAAATACAATCGATACCTTTGATTGTGAAAAAATTCGCCAGGATGCTGTAAATAAATATGATTTAAAAATACAAGCAAATGCTTATTTTGATTTGTTTGAGAGTATTTTTTGAAACCATAAAATTGAATTAAAAGAAAAAATCACAAGGGTTTATATAAAAACTTTTTTAAAATAGGAGAACGCAGTGTTAATTTCCATAATTACAATCAACTTTAATGATGTAGAGGGTCTAAAAAAAACAATGACCAGTGTTTTTAATCAGACCTTTAGCAACATTGAATATATTATTATTGACGGTGGCTCTACAGATGGTAGTAAAGAATATATTGAAACCAATAAAGATTCACTTGCTTATTGGGTAAGCGAACCGGACTCGGGAATTTATAATGCAATGAATAAAGGGATTGCTGCCTCCAATGGTAATTATCTTTTATTTTTAAACAGTGGCGACACCTTGCATAGTAAAACAATACTCGCCGAAGTCAACAAGCATTTTTCTGGAAATAAAGATATTTATTATGGTAATATAATGCTTTGCAAAAATGGAAAAGAAAAAATAGATATTTATCCAAATACCCTAAGTATTTCCTTTTTATATAGGAAATCTTTACCGCATCCTGCTTCATTTATTAAAAGAAGTTTGTTTGACAAGGTTTCCTTGTATAATGAAAAGTTGATGCTAGTTTCAGATTGGGAGTTTTTTATGTGCGCCATCTTAAAATATTCTGCAACAACAGAACATATAGATATTATAGTTTCAGATTTTGATCTAAATGGAATGTCCAATAATTTTTCTCACAGAAATATTATGGATAATGAACGTAAAATAGTAATGGAGACACATTTTCCATTAATATATGAGCTTTTAGAAAATTTTAATAAGAAAGAAAAATTGCTTTCTAATAATCGTTTTAAAATGCTTTCTGAATTAGAAAAAACGACAGCAGCCCAAAAACTTAATTCATTATGGTTACGTTGTTTATTGTTAATTTTAAAAGGCAAAACATTAAAAAACCTTAAAAATAAAGAATGGTTTTAATTCTCAAAATCTTAAGAAGAGGGTATGAGAAAATTTTTGGATTTAAAAAAAGAACTTTCTTTAATCCTAATCCTCCTGACAACGTAAATCAAGCAGCCTCTGATTTAATTTATTATGCTTTGGTTTCTGATCGACCTTGTATGATATCGCGAATGGGTAGTGTAGAGTTAGATTGTATAAACTATTACAAATTAAGAAGTGAAAATATATTTAAAAATTTTATTATAGGTAAAATCGATAGTTTAAATTACCCTAAAAATATTGTCTATAGAATGGAAAATAACGCTGGTTTTTTTCCACCTATTAATGATAACCTAGACTCATTTTCAAAATTATATTTATCTAGAATTAAAGACATTGATATTTTAGGATCTTGGTTAAATTTAGAAAATAATTTTATTAGTGAATTTGCGCACGTTGCGAGAGTTGGTTTAGAAGATTTAAATGCTTATAACCATAAAAACCCTTGGAGTAAAGTTCTTGAAGGTAAAAAGGTGTTGGTGATACATCCTTTTTCGGAAAGTATTGAAAAACAATATTTAAAAAGAGAAGATTTATTTGTGAACAAATCTATTTTACCAGAATTTAAGCTTATTACTTACAGGCCTGTGCAGTCAATCGCGGGCAGTTATAAATCTCTTCCTTACAAAGATTGGTTTGAAGCTTTGGAAAAAATGGAAAAAGACATAAATACTATTGATTTTGATATAGCTTTGCTGGGATGTGGAGCTTATGGATTACCATTAGCTAGTTTTATAAAAAACATGGGGAAGAAAGCTGTTCATATAGGTGGTTCGCTTCAAATACTATTTGGTATAACGGGGAGACGATGGGAAACAGAATATGACATGTCAAAATTTATTAATGAACATTGGGTTAGACCTTCAAAAGAAGAAATCCCAAAGAATTTTAAGGACGTTGAAAATGGTTGTTACTGGTAATTTATAATAAATTTATGATTCCCAAAACCCTCCATTACTGCTGGTTTGGAAAAGGCGATAAGCCTGTTTCCTTTACTGCCTGCCTGGAAAGTTGGGAAAAGTACTGTCCAGACTTTGAGATAAAGGAATGGAATGCAACCAACGCCCCAAATAAAAATTAGTCTTCTTATTAAAATTAGATATTCAAAAAAAATTAATGACTAGTTCATCAATGTTTTTTTTAACAACTTAATTATTGCAATACTTCGACGCATCCTTCCCTCTTTGTTTAAATGGTATACAGTATCAAAAAAGTAATCATCTTTATACACAAAATCTTCCAGATTACCTAAAATTTTAATATTCAAATCCTTTATTAAATCCTCATTCAATAATTTTATTTCTTCTTTATTAATTTCAAATTCTTTAGAGGCAATTACAGGATACAAGTACATTACTTTAACATTTCTTTTATTCATTTTTTTATGGAAATCATTTATCAATTTTATTCCTTCCCAATAGTGGTATTGCATTTTTATCTCATTATTTAAGGAAGTGGGTAGCTCTATATTTAAGTGAGCAACCACATCACCATAGGTATTAAAAGATTTTTTTGAATATACAGTCTCTAATGGATTTTGTTTGCCACTTTTTAGTAATTCTAAATTTATACGAGTTCTATTTAAATGAGCTCTTATATCTTCAATTATATTTCTAGGATAATAATTTACTGCAGGGGGATATAAAGTTTTGGATAAGTTTTTTATTTCATATTGCCCATCTGGATCCAAAAAATATTCAGGTGACAACACCACAACATCGCCAGATTTCACATTGTTTTCAAGTTCTGCAAGTATGAATTTGAGTCCAAGAGCTGCGTGAAGACCTAAATTAACTACTGGTACCTCAATTGCTTCTTCTATTTTCTTACTATCTATACCAAATGCCAAATTGGATCCTCCAGCAAAAATAATTTTAGGCTTGTCTATAGCATCTAATCTTCTGTGTTTTATTTCTATCGCACCTAAATAATCATTGGTTTCCGGAGTATTTCTACTAACATACCAAGAAAGAAGTATGTACAAGAATGCTGTAATACCCATAAAAAGAATTAATTGAGCGGTAAATTTTTTCATTTTAAAATTGGAAATAAATAAATGCTTGCTGTTCTCCTGCAAAATAAAATAGTAAAAAAATTAGAACTAAATAAAATAACCATCGAAAGGCTTTGTGCCAATTTTCACCAAATTTTTCAATTGCAAAGTTATCATTGCGACCTATCCATTCTATCACCAAAAAACCAAATACCAATAAGACTATAGATTTCAATGTATCATCTTTATGAAAAACTGGATAAGTGAAAAGGGTTTCTGAAAATATTCCTTTTATGTATAAATAGGCATGGTGAATATTTTCTGCTCTAAAAAAAATCCAAGCAAATACAGTGAGGGAAAAAGTAATTGCCATGCCTAGAAGATCTCTTACAGATGGTAAAATTTTGCCTTCAGCAATAGTGCCTAAACTTACTCTATTGCGCTTTGTTAATAGCAAGGGTAAAAAATAAAGCGCATTTAAAGCACCCCAAGCTACAAAGGTCCAGTTTGCACCATGCCAAAAACCACTTACTAAAAAAATGATAAATATATTCCTAACTTTTATTGCGGTACTACCTCTGCTTCCGCCCAATGGTATATAAACATAATCTCTAAACCAGGTAGATAACGAAATATGCCAACGCCTCCAGAACTCTGCAATATCCCTTGAAAAGTAAGGGTAGTTAAAATTTTTCATTAGATCGAAACCAAAGAGTTTGGAAGTTCCAATGGCAATATCTGAATATCCCGAAAAATCTCCATAAATTTGAAAAGTAAAAAATAAAGCACCCAAGACCAATGTGCTTCCAGAATAGTCACTTGAATTATTAAAAATAATATTCGCCAACTCAGCACAATTATCAGCAATAACTATTTTTTTAAACAATCCCCAAAGTATTTGTCGTAACCCGCTTACTGCCAATGAATAATTAAACTTTCGCTTTTTTAGAAATTGAGGTAAAAGATTGGTTGCTCTTTCAATAGGGCCAGCTACAAGTTGTGGAAAAAAACATACAAATGCCGAAAATGCTATAAAATCTTTTGTAGGCTTCAATTTGTACTTATAAACATCAATAGTATAGCTTAGCGTCTGAAAAGTGTAAAAACTAATACCTACGGGAAGAATGATTTTTAATGTTGCTATATCAAGGCTTTTTCCCATCAATGTAAAAGCTGAAACAAAATTTTCTACAAAAAAATTATAGTATTTGAAAACTCCCAAGAATCCAATATTTACAAGAATACTTATCCATAAAAGACTTTTTCTTGAGGTAGAATTACTTTGTGTCTCCAAAGTTCTTGCAATTATATAATCTACCAAAGTACTAAACACAATAAGCGATAGAAATTTCCAATCCCAAAAACTATAAAAAATGTAGCTTGCTAAAACTATGAGTAAATTCTGAAATTTTAAATCTTGGTTATTGAGTAACCAATAAAGAATGAAGACTACAGGAAGGAATAAAGCAAAATCAATGGAGTTAAATAACATTTTTCCGTTTCTTAAAACTTTTTTATAAAAAATAGATTTTTTTGAAAAGTAATAAATTTTACAAACTTTGAAGTATCATTATTATATTTTAAAAAATTTATATTTACAGAATATTGATTATCATCAATTGGATTAATACCATCAATCTATCTATTTAAAAAGGAATTAATAAAGAATGCTTTTTTTTTGAAACCAAAATGAAATTTGAAATAAATGATTCCCAAAAAAATACATTACTGTTGGTTTGGAAAAGGCGATAAGCCTGTTTCCTTTACTGCCTGCCTGGAAAGTTGGGAAAAGTACTGTCCAGAATTTGAGATAAAGGAATGGAATGAAACCAATGCCCCAAACAAAAATCAAACTTTTTATAAAAATGCCCTTCGAAAAAAAAAATACGCCTTTGTTGCCGATAGTGTAAGAGCTAACGTATTGTATGAACAGGGAGGTGTATATTTAGATACTGATATGCTGCTATTAAAACCAATTGAGAGCTTATTGGAATATAATTTTTTTATAGGAGAAGAAGTAAGAGGTCGTATCGCTTTTGGCTTATTTGGTTGTATTGCAAAACACCCTTTCTTAAAAAAAATGAACAACTTCTATGACCAAACAGAATTTAATGATTTCTCTCCTCCCGTAATAACTCATACATTCAGTTCGCTTATAAATAACGATACCTTGGGAGAAAATGATATTATATTACTTCCCGATTATTTTTATCCACTTCCATACGAAGCCAAGGAAGAAGAATTTATAAAATATACTACAGCACATAGTTATGCAGTGCATTTATGGGAGCATTCTTGGAAAGCAAAACTACAAGAGAATAGTATTCATCTTGTAAAAAAACTGGGGTCGGTTTTAAAAGATTATATTTTTTATGGTTATTCTAAAACCTATACAAAACGCTATGGAAAAGAATTTTCCAGAAAATTATACCATAAACTTATCAATAAAAATAAAACCCAAAATATAAAATCAGAAATTAATAATCAATCAATAAAAGTAGTCCATATTACTACTTCCCCAAGGGGAGGAGCAGGGATGGCAGCGTTAAGATTATATCAAGCCTTACAAAACAATGGCGTTGCTTCCGCATATATATCAAATAAACTGACGATAAATTTTGAGGGAAACACCCTAGTAGATTCCTTTTTTAAATATCATAAACCAAGCCTTCTTAAACGGGCTCAATTAAAAATTAAATCTGTATTTTTCCCTTCTTCATCTCAAAAAATCCATAAGGAAATAGAAACGGTAAAAGAAAACTTAGATTACGAAATGCTAAGTACTGCTTTCAGTAATTATAAAATGGAAGATCACCCTTTAATTAAAGAAGCTGATATTCTGCATTTGCATTGGGTAAGCGGATTGATAGATTTTCCGACATTTTTTTCTATTTGTAAAAAACCAATTGTTTGGACATTACACGATATGAATCCTTTTCAGGGGCTATTTCACTATAAAAATGATCAAGAAAAGAATCATAATTTAATAGGTGATTTGGATATGGAACAGCAAAAAATAAAGCAGACTGTCATTAACCAAATTAAAACCGCTGCCCTTGTGACTCCTTCTAAATGGATGCTAAATCAAGCAAAAAATAGCGGAGTGTTTTCCAATTTTGAATATAAAGAATGTATATCGAATTCGGTAGATTTGGATGTCTTTAAACCTAAGGATAAGAGGGCTTTACGACGACAAAAGGGATTTGAGGAAAATACGCTTACATTACTTTATATAAGCGATTCTGAAATTGGATATAGAAAAGGAACCGACTTATTGCAAAAGGCATTAGAACAAATAAAAGGGATTTCCTTACATATAATGGTGATGGGAAAAGGACAATTGATAGTTGAAAACCCTATGGTAAAAATCATACCTTTGGGTTATGTGAGTGAATCTAAAGAAATAGCTGATTATTACGCAATGGCCGATGCTTTAATAGTACCCAGTAGGGAAGATAATTTACCTAACGTAATGTTGGAATCCTTTGCTTGCGGCACACCTGTAATTAGTTTTGCCGTTGGAGGGATGATAGAGCATATTAAACAAGAAGTAACAGGTAGTTTGGCTGCTGAAATTACAGGAAATGCAATGGCCGAAACGATTATGAACTTTTATAAAAAAAGGGAAGTATATGATCAAAATATAATCCGAACCTATGCTGAAAACAATTTTGGTTTTAAAAGACAGGCAGAAAGCTATATTGAAACCTATAAGAAATTGGTAAAATAATGAAATACTTTCTTTCCATTATAACTATAAATTATAACAATTGTGAAGGGCTAAAAAAAACCATCACTTCTGTTAAAGAGCAGACGTATAGTAATTATGAACATATTATAATAGACGGGGCTTCCACAGATAAAAGTATAGAAGTTATTGAAAACAATAAAGCATCTTTTAATTATTGGGTTAGTGAAAAAGATACTGGGATTTATAATGCAATGAACAAAGGGATTAAACAAGCTAGTGGCAAATATCTTCAGTTTTTAAATAGTGGTGATGTGTTTACTTCATCTCAAGCATTAAGTAATTTTATTAATCATCCCGATTTAGAAGGAGATATAATTTATGGCGATTATAAATTTGAAAATGGAGAAAAAATATATCCTGACCATTTGACTCCTTATTATTTTATGAGAACCTCTTTACCGCATCAAAGTACATTTTTTAAGAAGGAAGTTTTTAAAAAAATGGGTGGCTATGATGAAACGTATCGTATTGTAGCAGATAGGGCTTTCTATCTCACTTGTTTTTTAAGTGAAAAATTTAAATTTCAACATATAGAATATCCATTAACGCTTTTTGATTTACAAGGCTTAAGTAATGATCCTGTTTATAAAAAACAGAAAGAAGAAGAAGATGAGCGAATGTTTAAAGATTTATATGGTATTTATTATAAAGATCTTAAAAACTATAAGGAGTTACAACAAGAATTAGGTGCTACAAAACGCCAAACAATTAATGGTATTTTAAAGCGTATAAAAAACAGGTTATTTAAATAACAAATGGAAGAAAAACCGCTGGTTTCAGTTATTATACCAACTTATAATCGGCCAGATTATCTTGTTCAAACTATTAAAAGTGTAGTTGGGCAGACGTATTCAAATATTGAGATCATTGTAGTGGATGATGGTACTTCAGGAAATGATAATTTTTTGATTTGTGAAAAGTTTGAGAAAGTAAGTTATATAAAAATTGAAAATAGTGGAGGCCCTGCAAAACCAAGAAATGTGGGTATAAAGGAAGCAAAAGGTGAGTTTATAGCTTTTGTGGATGACGATGATATCTGGTTGCCGGAAAAGATTGAAAAGCAAATATCTATATTACTTTCTAATCTTGAATTTGGATTGGTTCATTGCCCTTGCCAGATCATAGATGAAAAAGGAAAAGAGACAGGTCAAATTATTGGAAGGCCAGGAAGCCCAGATGTAAAACATGGAGACGTAAAAATGCGTATGATGGGGAACTGGACTTTAATGATGCCTACCCCATTGATTCGAGCCTCTGTATTAAAAAAAGTAGGGTTTTTTAATGAGCAAATTCCACCCGCTTTGGAAGATGTAGAATTTTGGACAAGATGCTCATTCTATACTAAGTTTTATTATATTGATGAGCCACTAGTGAAATATAGACAACATACGGGTAATATATCACGAGAGAGGAATAAATATGTTGATATGCCACTTTATTTAATGAGAATTTTGGGAGAAGTATTAAGATTGAATATTATTAATAAAGAACAATATAAAAACTTAATGAACAACTTATGTTTGTCTCAACTAAAATATACAAATACTAATCCTAAGAGAACATTGCGCAATTTATATATAATCGATTCCTTTTGGTTTATTAATTTTAGAAATGTTAAGCTATTAATTAAAAAAATAATTTTATGAGCATAACTTCGTATCTAATCACAGGAGGTGCAGGGAATATAGGAAGTGCATTAGCCGCTCAATTATCAATTGAAAAAAAAACACCATTGTTATTCTTGATAATCTTTCAACAGGAGAGGCTTCAAAACTTCCTAAAGGAGAAAATGTTCATTTTATTAAAGCAGATGTAAATAATTATCGCGATGTAGTAGCCGTATTTGGAAGATATAATTTTGATTATGTGTTTCATTATGCCGCTGTAGTAGGGGTAAAGCGTACCTTAGAAAACCCAATGATGGTTTTGCAAGATATTGAAGGGATAAAAAACATATTATCTCTTTCAAAAAATACGGGTGTTAAACGTGTATTCTATTCAAGTTCTTCGGAAGTGTATGGAGAGCCTTTTGAATTTCCTCAAAATGAACAAACCACTCCTTTAAATTCCAGATTACCTTATGCGATTGTAAAAAACGTAGGGGAAGCTTTTTTTAGGTCCTTTTATCAAGAATATGGATTGGAGTACACCATATTCAGGTTTTTTAATACCTACGGCCCTAACCAAAGCGAAGATTTTGTAGTTCCTAAATTTTTAAAAGCTGCATTGGCAAATGACCCTATCTCCATTTATGGAGACGGGAGCCAAACCCGTTCTTTTTGTTATGTAGATGATAATATTGATACCTGCATTAAAGCTTTACAAAGTGATGAATATGTAAATGACGTTTTAAATATAGGAAGTGATATTGAAATGACAATTCTTGAATTGGCTGAAACTATTATCAAATTGACAAACTCAAATTCTGAAATTGTTCATCAACCAGCCTTAGAAGAAGGCGATATGACCAGACGATGCCCAGATATTTCAAAAATGAAACAACTGTTAGGCAGAGAGCTCATAACACTTGAAAAAGGAATCAAAAGACTAGTAGTTCATTATGAGAATAGGGAGTAATCCTGAAAAGGAAAATAATCAGTTAAAAAGTGACGCTTATCACAGGGTTGTCATTCCTGTATACATACCCAATCTAACTGAAGAATATTTTAGAGATGGTTTGGATATTTTAAAGATGTGTTTAGAGTCACTTTTAGCTACGATTCATTCAAAGACGAGAATTTCTCTGATAAACAATGGTTGTTGTGATGAGGTAAATGACTATCTAAATAAAATTTACAATAATTATGATGTCGTTGATCAAATACTGCATTCTAAGATTAATTTAGGAAAAGTCAACGCCCTATATAGTGCTATAAAGAGTAATTTAGAACCGCTAATAACCATTGCAGATTCTGATGTGATGTTTTTACCTTTATGGCAGCAAAAGGTGGAACAAATACACTCTGATTTTCCAGAAGCAGGATTAGTATCACCTGTCCCGAGCAGTACGGCTTTTAAAAGTCCATTTAATAAAAGCACCCTTTTTTATGGGTTTTTTAAAGGTCGAATCAAAGTTGCATCAGTGTTGGATCCTGATGGTATGATCAAATTTCAGGAAAGCATAGGTCGAATTATGTATAAGCCTATACACCTAGAAAAGTACTTAACCATTACTAATGGTAAATCTGAAGCTGTTATAGGCAGTGGACATTTTATTGCCACCTTAAAAGCTGATGTATTTAAAAATGCTCCTCTAGAGATATGCGAGGCTAAGATTGTAGGCGGAAGCGAAAATAAGTACATAGATATCCCCAATGATAAAGGTGGATTCCTTAGGCTTTCAACTATGGGGAATTATGCATATCATTTAGGAAATCAAACGGAAGACTGGATGAAGAATCGGCTCGTACAAATTAAGAATATATCAATTGATAAGCCAACTTTATCGAAACTTCCTGCAGGGGAACCTATTTCTAAATTTGGTTATTACATTGGGGGCATTTTACATAAAACACTCTTGACTAAGTTAAAAAAAACCTATTTAAAGTATAAAGGAATCAATCAGCCCTATTAAGTGAATGACAGCTATACTATATTAGTCTCGAACACACCTTTGCCTTCTAAAGAGATAGGTAGTTGGACAACGCGTATTGATCGCTTTAACAAGGGAAATTCTACTTTCGATTACATTTTATCTCCGAATGCTTTAGGTTCAAGTTATGTGCATTGCCAAAAACGCAAATTTATCACATGGAAACCTACAGTTCGCAAAATAATGTTGAAGTATTGGGTGGCCAAAGATTTTTTAAGAGAGATTAAAACATTGGCTAAATCACGCAAAAAACTTATAATAGTTGTCATGGATGATCTTCATCTTTTAGAAGCTATTATGGGATTAAAAAAGACACTTAATACTCCGGTCAAACTAATCTTTTCATTTCATGGGTTTGAACTTAAGATGTCGAAGGAATTGCAAGAAAATGTGGATAAAGTATTGTTTTTGACTCATTTAGGTTATGAACAAAGTAAACGAGCGTCAGGAGGATTTTTACCTAAAGTAAGTGTGGTAGGCAATGCAGTTGACTCAGAGATTTTTAAACTACCTACACTTAAAAAGAAAGAAGAGTTACGATCTAAATTAGGGATTGAATTAAACGCGACCGTATTTATTTGGATGGCGAATGATCGCCCTGTTAAAGGCTTGAAAATGTTCAGGCGAATTGCAGAACACTATAAAAATAAAGGTTATGAATTTTTGGTAATTGGGAACAATCATGATTATAAAGATTCATATTGTACTTATCTGGGTAAAATATCTAATAATAAACTTGGACCTTATTTACAAGTTGGTGATTATTATATTTTTACAGCGCTAACTAGAGAAGGTTTTGGGTTATCATTAATTGAAGCGTATAAATGTGGAAATTTTGTAATTGCACCGTCAACTGGAGCCATTCCTGAGATACTGAAGGGTTTACCAAATCATTTGCTCATGGATAATCCGGAAGATTTTGAAGCTTGGAAAAGCATCATAGAGAAGACTGTTAAAATTGGCACAAAAAAAATTTCACCGAAGGTTATAGATGAGATTTGGCCTTACAATGCATGGGAACAAAAATTTTTAAAAGCAATCACCATAGACTTATGAAATTTATTGACAAAATTAAAGAATTGGGAAGAATTAATATGCATATAAATAAAGTGCAGCGTAATACATACGACACATTAGCTTCATTGTTATTACATCGACTTTTTCCAGATTCCACAGTATTACCTTTTTCTCCATTTTCACTCAATCCGAATACCATTTTACATATAATTAATGATCTTCAAGTGAATAGGCGTAATTCAGTGATTGAGTTTGGAACAGGGGTGTCTACTTTAATAATGGCTAAATTTATTAAAAGCAATGGGCTAACTACTCAAATTTTAAGTGTCGATCATGATTTGAAATGGTCTGCTTATATTGAAGAAGAACTTATTAAACATAATTGTTCTGAACAAGTAACATTGTTGGTAGCTCCATTATGTGAACATAATAATGATCAATATTCGGGAAAATGGTATAATGAGATCATTGTGAAAAATGCCATGGATCAAAAGACCTTCGATATGTTATTGGTTGATGGACCGAGTGCAGGTGAACATAAACATGTGCGTTTTTCTGCTTTACCAATTATTTTTGAGGCTTTAGAAGACAATTTTATTATTTTCTTAGACGACATAAGAAGGCCAGGCGAGCGTAAAATATTGGAAGAATGGGAAGGAATGTTTCATAATGCAAAAAAGGATGTAATTGTAAATTATGATGTGAATAAGGTTTATGCAGTTATTAAATCTCCTGGCGGTTTTTCTACGAACCCAATGTCTTACTAATATTGATTAGTGATATGATTTTATAATCCAGAATAACAAATAATATTATATTGGTAACTTAGATAGGTATAAGATACTATTTTGTCATTAAATAATTAAATTTGAATTTAACTCAAACTCGTTTTCCATTTTGATTATAACGATCGCTGAAATAGGGCAAGCCCACAACGGGAAAATTGAAACCGTACACGCATATATAGATGCGGTAGCTACAACGAGCGTAGATGCCATTAAATTTCAAACTCATATTGCTGAAGCATTTGATAAATTATATGATCTTGATAATTGGTACTTACAAATGAATAGAAAAATTGAAGAAGCAAAACTAAATCACAGTAATTGAAAACCATCGCCATTATACCAGCCAGAGGCGGATCTAAACGATTGCCAAACAAAAATATTCTTCCTATAGGTGGAAAACCCTTATTGGCATATAGTATAGAATACGCATTAGCACATTCTTCCATAATCGATGCGGTTTATGTTTCTACCGATGACCTTTCCATTAAGGAAATAGCTTTAACATATGGAGCTGAGGTTATTGACCGCCCTGCTTCATTAAGTACCGATGACCAGCCCACAATAACAACCCTACAACATACTTTAAAAGTGCTGCCATCTGGGATAGAGAATATTATACTTTTACAGCCTACCAATCCTCTTAGACCCAAAAATTTATTATCAGATGCTTTTCAGAAATACAATGAAGGTAATTACGATAGCCTTATGACGGTAACTGCAAACCATCAAAAACTGGGAAAAATAATTAATGAAAAGTTTATTCCCTATAACTACACATTTGGACAACGCAGCCAAGATATGGAGCCGCTCTATTATGAAAACGGATTGTTATATATTACCAAAGCAGACACTGTTCAGAAAGGGGAAATACTGGCGGAACACAATTACTCTTTTATCCTAGATCATCCTTTTACACAAATAGATATTGATACCGAAGAAGATTTTAAAAAAGCTGAGTTTTATTTGAATAATTTTTGAATCTTCTCGATACTTTTTTTACGCTATTCAAACATAAACACTCGAAATGACAATAGCAGTTGTAAATTTGCCCAGCTTTAATTTTATAAATACCTTGGCTAATAAATCAAAACTTATCAATTTTTGAAACCTGTATTTGAAATTTCCGGAAGAAAAATAGGTCCCGACCACCCTCCGTTGGTCATTGCCGAAATCGGTATTAATCATGAAGGGTCGCTTGCAGTTGCCAAAGAAATGGTGGATGCTGCAAAACAGGCGGGAGTTGAAATGGTAAAGCACCAAACACATATAGTAGCAGATGAAATGAGTTCCGCGGCCAAAAAAGTAATCCCGGGAAATGCCAAAGAATCAATTTATGAGATTATGGAACGCTGTGCCCTTTCTGAAGCTGATGAATTAGCTTTAAAAAAATATGTACAAGCACAAGGAATGATTTTTATTTCAACTCCTTTTTCTAGAGCTGCCGCCAACCGATTGGAAAAATTTAATGTTCCTGCTTATAAAATAGGAAGTGGCGAATGTAATAACTATCCTTTATTAGAACATATAGCCTCTTTTGGTAAACCTGTAATTTTAAGTACTGGGATGAATACCATTGAAAGTGTTCAAAAAGCGGTAGCTATTTTTGATAACCAGAATGTACCTGTCGCTTTGTTGCATACCACTAATTTATATCCTACACCTATTCATCTGGTGCGTTATGGCGCAATGACCCAATTACATAATGCTTTTCCTAATAAAGTTTTCGGTTTGTCCGATCATACCCTAAACAACAATGCCTGTTTGGGAGCTGTAGCATTAGGAGCTTCCATTCTGGAACGACATTTTACAGATCATAAATTGCGCACAGGACCCGATATTGTGTGTAGTATGGATGCAAATGAATGTAAAGCACTTGTTGAAGGAAGCAAAGAAATATGGCAAATGCGTGGAGGAAGTAAAGGCCCGGCAAAGGAAGAACAAGTTACTATTGATTTTGCCTTCGCCACTGTTTGTACTATTGCCCCTATAGAAAAGGGTGATGTTTTTACAAAAGAAAATATTTGGGTTAAACGTCCCGGAACCGGAGAGATTTTTGCCGAAGACTTTAATAGTTTACTTGGTAAATACGCGAATAGGGATATTGCTTCTGATACTCAATTAAAAAGGGAGGACATATTAAAATGAAAAAAATAATCTTTCTCACAGGTACTCGGGCAGATTTTGGTAAGATTAAATCTTTGCTCCAAATTCTGGAATCCCATGCAGATTATGAGGTTTTTTTATTTGTTACCGGAATGCACCTGATGGAAGAATACGGTTATACTTTACTTGAAGTAGAACGCTGTGGTTTTAAAAATATTCATACTTTTTCAAACAGCACTTCTGAAACTACCATGGATCTAACCCTTTCCAAAACCATGGAAGGGTTTTCAGAATATATAAAAAACATTACCCCACATATGATTGTTGTTCATGGGGACAGAGTAGAAGCCTTGGCAGGAGCATTGGTTGGTTCCTTAAATAATATATTGGTAGCCCATATTGAAGGAGGGGAGCTTTCAGGCACCATAGACGAACTTATTCGTCATGCTACCAGTAAGATGAGCCACGTACATTTTGTGTCTAACGATACGGCAAAACAAAGGCTTATACAAATGGGGGAATTACCCGAATCTATATTTACTATAGGATCTCCAGATATAGACATTATGTTTTCCAATACTTTGCCGGATCTTGCCGAAGTAAAAAAATATTATGAAATCCCGTTTCAGGAATACGCGGTTGCTATGTTTCATCCGGTTACTACCGAAGTGAACTCTATAGCTGAATATGCTGAAAATTTTATAAAAGCCTTAGAAGAAAGTAAAAAGAATTTTGTGATTATATATCCAAATAATGACCTAGGGAGCAGAAGTATTTTAAACAGTTATAAGAAATTAAAAAATAATCCATTTTTCAGGATTATACCATCGGTGCGTTTTGAATATTTTTTAACCTTACTGAAAAATGCCAATTTTATTATCGGAAATTCCAGTGCAGGGATTCGCGAAGCACCTTACTATGGGATTCCCACCATTAATATAGGAAGCCGACAAGAAAACAGGTCGCTTCATGCCCATATTATTAATACAGGATATGAGACCAAAGAAATTGTTGCTGCTATTCATTCCAATCTTAAAAAAGTGGAACTAGACTCTAAAACATTTGGCACAGGGAATAGTAATCTACTTTTTTTAAAAACTCTTGAAGGTGATAAACTCTGGAAGTTAAACCACCAAAAACAATTCCGGGATATTTATGAAAATGACAACTAAGAAAATCTTATTGTTTGTTCCCGACGGGACAGGAATCAAGAACTATTTGTATTCCGATGTGTTTAAAAATACGACGTCTTCCATAAACCTGTTTCATAATTTTGATAACGATACCCTTTCTCATATAAAAAAGCAATTACCCTTTGATTCGGCTATCGAGATTCCTGAATATAAAGAAACTGTCCGGGAAAAGTTTTTACGAGAGCTTATCCATTATTCCCGTCTAAAGTACAATGCAAAAAAAGTTGAGAACAACACCATCTTAGATTTTGGGAAAAAGAGCCATAAAAGTTTAAAACTGAACCTATTTTACGCAACAATAAATTTTGCAACCCAGTTCTATAAATCCTATAAACGCATTTTAAAACTTGAAGGAAAATATCAGGAAGCCATTCGGCAGAATGTTTTTTACTCAAAAGTTTCAGAAATATTAAAACAACAAAAACCAGATGTCGTTTTCTGCACCCATCAACGGGCATTAAAGGCTCCTACAATTTTTGTGGCAGCGAATGACCTCGGAATAAAAACAAACACGGTGATCTATTCGTGGGATAACCTTCCTAAGGCGCGTTTGGCCTTACGAGCAGATACGTATTTGGTGTGGTCGCAACACATGAAAGATGAGTTACACTTATTTTATCCTGAAATTCCTTTAGAAAGTATAAAAGTAACGGGCACACCGCAATTTGAATTTTACAACACCCCTGAAAATATTATACCCAAGCAGCACTTCTTTGAAAAATATGGAATAAGTGAAGAAAAAAAACTTATTTGTTTTTCTGGCGATGATATAAAAACCTCTCCCTACGACCCACAGTATCTAAATGATATCGCAACAGCTATTAAAAAAGCAGGAGAAGAAAATAACTATCAACTTATTTTTAGAAGATGCCCCGTGGACGTTTCTGGGCGTTACGATTGGGTTTTGGAAAAATTCCCAGAACTTATTGTCGATATGCCACCGTTATGGAATTTCAATTCAGAACTATGGACAGCGGTATACCCAACCTATGAAGATGTAAAAGTATTGGTAAGCCTCGCTTATTATACGGATATTGTTATTAATGTTGGCTCTACTATGGCCTTCGATTTTGGGATGTTTCAAAAGCCCTGTATTTTTATAAATTACGATCAGCCAGAAAGTAAAAACTGGTCGGTAAAAACGATATATAACTATCAACATTTCCGTAGTATGCCTTCCAAGAATGCCGTATATTGGTTGAATAATGCTTCAGAAATAATGGAAGTATTGCAAAAAGCAACTCAAAGCCCTGAAACTAAAATTAAGGAATGGTTTAACATCGTTGTAAATCATTCTGAAAATGCTTCAGAAAAAATAGCCAAAGAACTTAACTAATATGCATATTGTTTTTCTTTCCAGTGAATATCCTTTATGGGCTCCCGGCGGCGTAGGAACATTTTTGCAAACCTTTGGCCGTGCTCTTGTAAAAAAAGGACATCGTGTAACTGTGATGGGGCCTGGAAAAGAATTTTATGAAGAAAAACTAGATGATGAAGGAGTGATTTTATACAGACTCCCAAAAAAGAAAGGAATTTTACCCTCTTTTCTGCATAACACCCTAGAGATCAATAAGAAACTGAAATCATTAGAAAAAGAAATACCTATAGATATTATAGAATCTGCTGAAGGTGGCTTGGCATTACTTTTTAAAACCCATGCTGCCAAGAAGGTTATTCGTTTACACGGCGGGCATCATTTTTTTGCTGAAGCTGAAAAAAGAGGCATCAATTGGAGAAAAGGTTTGTTGGAAAAAAGATCTTTTGCCAAAGCCGATGGGTTTATAGCTGTATCCCAATACGTGAAAAATCATACAGAGAAATATCTAAGTTATCACAATAAACCCATCACGGTTATAAACCATCCTATTGATACGTCAATAAATATCCCTGAGGTTTCCATTAAAGTAAACCACATTTTATTTGCAGGAACGGTTTGTGAGAAAAAAGGGGTAAGGCAGTTACTGGAAGCTTTTCAAATAGTAAAAGAAACCTATCCAAAAATGATTTTAGATATTTACGGAAGGGATTGGTACTATCCTGATGGGCGTTCTTATATCGAGATGTTAAAAAATACCTATGAGATTTCCTTTTTTAATAATGTGATTTTTCATGGTTCGGTGCCAAGAGATGAATTAAACATTCATTATGCCGAAGCGCGCTTTTGTATATTCCCTTCCCATATGGAGACTCAAGGTCTTGTAACTCTTGAAGCTATGTTATTTGAAAAAGCTGTTATCTTTTCAGAATATGGCCCCGGACCTGAAACCATCGTACATAAAGAAACCGGGTTGCTTTGCGATGTTTACGATCCACAAGATATTGCCGAAAAAATGGTATGGTATATCGAACATCCAGAAGAAGCAATACAATTTGGGAAAAATGCCAGAGAAAAAGTTATGATTACCTATGATAAAAACACTATTTTAGAAAAGAATATTGTTTTTTATTCCAAACTTATTTCAAATGCCTAAATTCTCTGAAGATATAAAAAAATATAAAAAATATTCTGGTAAAAGTGGTTTGGTCCTGTTCTTTACCCAGCAAGGACTTTGGGCTTTGTTTTTTTATAGAATCAATCATACTATATATAAAAGCAGTTTGCCAAAATTTATAAAAAAGGTTCTTTTGTTTTTTTGTGTGCTAAGTCAAAAATGGATAGAAATTGTGGCAGGGATCTCGCTTCCTTATTCCGCAAAAATTGGGCACTCTTTCTATATTGGTCATTTTGGGAACGTCATTCTTCATGCAAATAGTGTTATTGGTGATAACTGTAATATTGCACAAGGGGTTACAGTAGGTGTAAGCGGAAGAGGAAAAAAAAGAGGAGTTCCTGTGATAGGAAATAATATCTATATAGGTGCAAATGCAACCATTGTGGGTAATATTATTATTGGGAACAATGCGGTAATTGCCGCTAATTCACTTGTAGTGGATGATGTTCCAGAAGGTACCACAGTACTTGGTGTTCCAGCTGTTGTGGTAAATACGAATGATTCAACTGGTTACATATAATGAAACTTTTGGTAATTACATTAGCCCCGACACTTATTAAGGAAAATACATACCATTCGTATGCACCCTATGTAAAGGAAATGGATATTTGGTTTGCCCATGCTTCGGAAGTAACCCTTCTTTCCCCAACTAGCTATTCAAAAAAGTTATTGCTTGAGCCCTTTAAAAAAAAAGGAATTTCTGTAAAGAGCATTCCTTCTATCGAATTCAGTTCTTTTAGTAAAGCAATAAAGTCCATTGCTTTTTTACCCATCATAAAATTAAAAATGTTTCGAGAAATGTATCGTGCAGACCATATACATTTACGTTGCCCCGGAAATATTGGATTAATAGGATGTTTGGTTCAATTGTTTTTTCCGAAGACCCCTAAAACAGCCAAATATGCAGGAAATTGGGATCCTAACGCAAAACAGCCCTTAAGTTACCGCTTTCAGAAATGGATTTTAAGCAATACCTTTTTAACTCGTAATATGACCGTTTTGGTTTATGGGGAATGGCCGCAACAAACTAAAAACATCAAACCTTTTTTTACAGCTACCTATTCAAATTTGAAAGCCACTGTAAATACCCCAAATTTTAAAACTCCCTTTCAATTTATTTTTGTGGGCACTTTATCCCCGGGGAAACAACCTTTATATGCAGTACAATTAGTAGAAAGCTTACTAAAAAACGGTTTTGAATGTAGATTAGACTTCTACGGAGAAGGGGAAGAAAGAAAGGCTTTGGAAAGGTATGTAGAAGAAAATAATTTAAAAGAACACATTAAATTACACGGCAACCAAACTTCAGAAATTATTGAAACTGCGTATTTAGATAGTGATTTTTTAATTCTTCCCTCCAAATCGGAAGGATGGCCTAAAGTTGTAGCGGAAGCAATGTTTTGGGGTGTTGTTCCTTTAGTGACCAAAATATCCTGTGTCCCTTGGATGCTGGATTATGGGAAAAGGGGTATCTTACTAGAATCAGAACTTTCACAAGATTTGGATTATATTTCTAACCTCCTTAAAAATATACCTCAGTTAAAGGAGATATCGCAAAATGCCCAAAAATGGTCGCAACAATACACTCTAGAATCTTTTGAAGGCGAAATTAAAAAACTTTTACAATGAGGGTAATGCAGCTTATAGATTCCTTAGAACCCGGTGGTGCGGAACGGATAGCTGTAATTATGGCCAACGGGTTAAGTGAGAAAATTGAAGGCTCATATCTGTGTGTTACCCGTAAGGAAGGATTTCTAAAAACGAGTATTTTACCAAAAGTGCATTACAATTTTTTAAATAAAAAACGAGCGTTGGATATAAGGGCTTTATTAAAGCTGAAACATATTGTAAAAAAGGAAAATATTTCAATTATTCACGCGCATACAACTTCTTATTTTTTCGGAACTTTATTAAAAATAATTTATCCAAAAATCAGCCTTATTTGGCATGAACATCAAGGTAAACGGATTAAAAGCAATTTATATAATAACAAAATTTTATATATGTGCTCCTTTTTTTTTAATACAATAATAGTGGTCAATAAAGAATTGCAATTTTGGTGTAAAAAAAATCTTGCAACTAAAGATGTAAGATATTTACCTAACTTTATTTCGGTAAATGAATTTAAAACCAGTAGCAATCAAATTAATAAAACTATTGTTTGTTTGGCAAATCTTAAAGAGCCAAAAAATCATTTAAATTTATTAGCCGCTTTTAAAATAGTCCATTCTCATTATCCAGAATGGAAACTTCACTTGATAGGAAAAGATTATAATGACAGTTATTCTAAATCATTAAAAGATTATATTAAAGCTGAAGAATTAAATGAACAGATATGCTTTTACGGGAACAATATTCCTATTACCGATGTTTTGCCTGAAGCATCCATAGGTGTTTTGTCTTCAGACGATGAAGGGCAGCCTATGGCTTTATTAGAATACGGAGCTTCCGGTCTTGCTGTAATAACAACGAATGTAGGATATTGCAAAGAGGTAATTGGTAACTTTGGAAACATTGTAGAAACCCAAAATCCTATAGCATTATCCCAAGCAATTATTGATTATATTGATAATGAATCTTTACGAATGAAAGAAGCATCGGATTTTAAAAACTATATAACAACCCATTATTCACTCTCAAGCGTATTACCAAAACTGCTTACTATTTATAAAAATTGAAGCGAATAAAACCCATACAAAAAATTACGTATATACAACTTCTGTTGTTACATGGTGTCATGGCTGTGGTGATTTATTTAGCTGAATTTACTTCTAAATTCTTTTTATTTGCAGCTATTGTCTATTTTTTAGTCCGAGTAATTTCAAATTCAAATAGAAAAGATGAAGTACTATTAGGAGCCGCTTATGTAACCGGATTTGAAGTCTTTTCACGGATGACGGGAGGTGCCTTTACATATGAGTTTGCCAAATATGCCGTGATAGGATTTTTGGTATTGGGAATGTTTTATAAGGGGTTTCAACGAAAATCTTGGCCTTATGTATTGTATTTATTGTGCCTGGTCCCCGGTATTTTGTTTTCTGCAATTAATCTTAATTACGATACCCCTTTTGGAAATGCCGTTGGTTTTAACTTAAGCGGCCCCGTATGTTTGGGAATTGCTGCCTTATATTGCTATGATCGTCCTATGCCAAGTGAGCGCCTGCAACAAATATTACTTGCCACTTTGTTTCCTATACTTGCCATGACTGCCTATTTATATTTGTATACCCCTAATATACGAGATGCCTTGTCAGGTACTCAATCTAATTTTGAAGCCTCGGGAGGTTTTGGGCCCAATCAGGTTGCCACAATTTTAGGAATGGGGATGTTTATCCTTTTTTCTCGACTCATCCTTATAAAAAATCGATTAATTAATATAATTGATCTTTTGCTACTGGGGTTTTTAAGTTATAGAGGAATTATCACTTTTTCCCGTGGCGGAATATTAACCGCTGCTATTTGTGCCGCTATTTTTTTAATTTTTTATTTTATAAAAGCTGGAGGCAAGGAGAAAGCAACTTTATTACCCAAAACATCCATTATTATAGGAGTTATTGCAGTTACTTGGATTATCAGTTCCCTATTTACAGGTGGTTTAATAGATAAACGCTACTCCAACCAAAATGCGGCCGGAAAACTAAAAACCGATATTACCACTGGGCGGGTAGAGTTATTGGAAACCGAGTTAAATGCTTTTTTAAAGAACCCCATAACCGGTATAGGAGTAGGTAAAATGAAAGAATACAGGGAAAAACGCACGGGGGAAGTCTCTGCCACCCATAATGAGGTAAGCCGAATGCTTTCAGAGCATGGCTTATTTGGTGTTCTTGCTTTGGGAATTCTAATTTTCACTCCTTTAATTTTTAGAACAAATAACCGAAGTAACCTATATCTGTTTTCTTTTTTAGTATTTTGGATCTTAACTATTAATCACTCTTCCATGCGTATTGCTGCTCCGGCTTTTATATACGGCCTGGCGCTAATTTCTATTGTTCGTGAAAAAAAGACTACTGTATATAGGAAACAAATTAGGTAATAATGGTGGCACCGCAACCACCATTGATGTGCTTTCTGTCTTGTTACAAGAGGAAGGATATACTTTACGTACTGCCTCCCCTATTAAAAATAAGGTAGGACGGTTTCTAGACATGCTTTTTAAAACCTTTTATCATCGAATGGAAACGGACCTCGTTCTAATTGATACCTATAGTACCCAGAATTTTTTATATGCAGTAGGCGTAGCTTCCTTATGCAGGATATTTAAAATACCCTATATCCCTATTTTACATGGAGGGAACCTCTTTGAAAGATTAGAAAAGAGTCCTAAATTAAGCCGAAAGCTTTTTAAAGGTGCTAAAATAAATGTAGCCCCATCACAATATTTACTTCAGGAATTTCAAAAGAAAGGATATACAAACCTCGTTTATATTCCAAATACTATAGAGATTAAAAAATATCCATTTTTACTTCGGAAATCGGTTTCACTTAAATTATTGTGGGTACGGTCGTTTGCAAAAATATATAACCCTCTTTTGGCTGTGCATGTTTTGAAAAATCTAATAGATGAAGGTTATAAAGCCCAGCTTTGTATGGTAGGTCCCGACAAGGACGGAAGTTTAAAAATGTGTAAGGATCTCGCAAGAGAATATAATCTCCCGGTAACTTTTACAGGAAAACTTGAAAAAGAGGAATGGGTTGCACTGTCTGCTGAATACGATATTTTTATAAACACCACCAATTTTGATAATATGCCTGTAAGTATCATTGAGGCAATGGCATTAGGAATACCCATAATTTCTACAAATGTTGGAGGGATTCCCTATTTAATTGAAGATAAAAAAAACGGTTTGTTGGTACCTCCAAATGATATAGAAGCTATTCAAAAACAAATAATAAGATTATTAAAATCAGACAGTTTAGCTAAAAAACTCTCTGTGGAAGGTCGCAAGAAAGCAGAAAGCTTCGATTGGGATAAAGTGAAACATAATTGGTTCCCACTTTTAAATAATTAAATTTATACTTACATTTATCGGGATAAAACTTCCCATGTTTCAAAAGGAAAACATTCACTTTGATATTTCAGAACGCAAAGTACTACTGCGGCTCTTTGATATTATAGTGGTCCTGTTGTTGCTTTATTTGGTAGGATTGGTTTTTAATTTCGATTATTTTAAAATCAATGCAGAACATTGGGTATGGTCTATAGTACTGGCATTTTATATAACCGTATTTGCAAGTATTTTTGAACTCTACAACCTTCAAAAAGCAAGTAGGTTTGAAATAGTAATCCAAAATATAATATTAACTTCTTCGGTTACAGTACTGTTTTATTTACTAACACCATTTTTAACGCCGACCTTACCCGATAACCGTTTACAAATTATCTACTTTTATCTTTCTATAAATATAGCCCTGTTGGGGTGGCGTTATGCTTATATTACCTTTATTTCTGCACCACGGTTTTTTAAAAGGATTCTACTTATAGGAAGTGCTTTAGAAATAAAACCTTTAATAGATTCCCTTCAAAAATCGGATCCCAATTACAAAGTTGTAGGTTTTATAAATACCGATACTGTTCCTTATCTTTCCTTTGAAGTTGATGATTTTGAAGAAATAAAAATTAAGGATATTTTAAAAGCAATAAAGGAAAAAGCAATTTCTGAAATCGTAGTCGCGGCCCCAAGGGAAAATGCAATTACGGTAGTACTGTCCAATAAATTACTTAAACTCCTTGAGCAGGGAATCCCTATACGTGAATATACTCAGGTCTATGAAGAAAACACCTACCGTATTCCCGTGCAACATGTAGACAAGGATTTCTATCGTTATTTCCCATTTAGCCGAAGCAATCAAAATAAATTCTATCTTTTCTTACACCGTATTATGGATATGATTTTATCGATTATTGGATTGGCTTTAGGGCTTGCATTGTCTCCCATAATTTTAATCTGTAACCTTTTTGCAAATCCCGGCCCTATATTTTATACCCAAACACGTGTGGGGAGAAACGGAATGCCTTTTAAAATCTATAAATTAAGAACTATGGTACGCAATGCCGAGAAAGACGGCGCACAATATGCTTTAGAAAAAGACGCTCGTATTACTAAGTTTGGGAAGTTTTTACGTCGCTCACGAATTGATGAAATTCCTCAATTCATCAATGTGATCAAAGGAGATATGAGTGTTATAGGCCCTAGACCGGAACGTCCTGTTTTTGTTAAAGAACTCTCCAAGAAAATACCCTTTTTTGAAGTCAGACACCTCATAAAACCCGGAGTAACAGGATGGGCACAGGTAAATGCAAAATACGGAATGTCTCAAGAAGATGCCCTCGAGAAGTTACAATACGATCTCTATTACATCAAACATCGCAGTTTATTTCTTGATATAAGTATTGTAATTAAAACATTAAGCACCATTATTTTCTTTAGAGGGCAGTAGATTTTCTGTGTTTTGATGTCTTTTCAAATAAAACACCAAAAAGATATATCGTATTGCCAAAGCAACCAATAATGGGAGTATACCTATAGCAAAAACCTGAACTCCCGTTATCCAATGTATTGCCAATAAAAGAAGCATAACTATTAGAAAGAATACATATTTTCGAAGCCAGTGTTTAGGTTGTTTTTTTGCTATTAATCCTATAAAAATTATTGAGACTGGAAATGCCCAAAGCAAGTTGTAATTGTTTGCCGTAGCTGTATGATCGGTAGCAAACCAAAGCAAACATAGAAAAATCCCGATAAGACTGGTAACAGCAAAAATTACCGAATCCAAATATTTACTTCGGGTATTATTTGAGAGATCCTTCCACGTTATAAAAATTATAAAAAGACCCAAAACACTGAAAATAAAGATGGGGCTTAGAAAGAAATTCCTCGCTTCATCTTTCTGTTTAGCCTCGTATAAAATGGCTGTATTTTTCACCAATTCTTCTTTGGTATTATTACGGGTAAGAGTAGCGTGTGCTGCACTTTCAGAAACATATTCAGGTAAAAACTGATATTCCATCGGGCTTGCCTTTCTGTCAATTACCGCACCTAATCCCAGATCAATTCCCAAACTTCCCCACGTATTTGATTTCAGGTTTTTTTGAATCAACTCACGAAATGTATTTTCTTCTGTAATATAATCGCCGTTGTATTGCAGTTTTTCACCCAATACCGTTATTAAAACATCCCGAATTTTTGTAGCACAATTATCAAAGAAGAAATCGTATTTGTAATTCATGTTTTCTGGCTTGGCATTGTTCTGCAGAAAATCAAAAATCGCTTGTTTTTCAGAATAAGTAAGGTTTAAGGTTTGCTCTTTTACCCAACGATTTTGCGCCACATAGCTTTCAAAAAATGGCTGATAATAAGTGCCTATTACTTTGTAAAGAAGTTTTCCTTGAGCAAATTTGGTGTAGAAATTAGGGGTGTCAAAATCGTAAACTCCATAATTGTAAGCAAAATCTATTCCTTGGCTTTCGTCGTGTATTCTAAAAGCACTATGCCCAAACTTATCGTATAATTCGGCACCCGGACCAATGGTAATAATACTTATTTCGGCATCTTCCGTAAGGGTGAAGTATTGTGCCTGTGCCCAATTTGTAAATAGTAATACTAAAAGAAGGAAGTAAAATTTTTTCAAAGGTGAGGGTTTATGATGTTTATACAATAGTAAGAAATTTCATTCTGAAAAACTTTGATAATCAAAGAAATGGATTTATTTATCTAAAAACACTCCAGTCAATTTTTAGTGAAAACACATTGGAATATAAAGCGGCACTCTGGTCACCAATATCGGTTAAGGCGTAATCTACCTGAATGCCTTTGTATTTAAATCCCACTCCAATATTGGGTTGAAAACCTACCGATTCACTGCCGTCCAATTGCTGTATATTCTGAAAATTACCAACCCCAGCTCTTACATAAACGAGATCTACATAACCAAACTCCATCCCCACAGAAGGGGTAATACTGGCAAAGGAATTGGAAATAATATCATTAGTTTCCGCAAAACGGAAGTTGAGGTCAACTTCAGTCAATAAAGAATAATCATAATGAAATACAAATTTACGGGAAACACCCAATTGCAATTTTGGAATTGTGATCTCGGTGGTTTCAGGAAGCTCTTGGTTTTGACCTTCAACAGCATTTTGTATGGTAGCAAATTCTTTTTCATCGATACTCCAGGCATTAAAAGTAGTGGTTATATCGCGCGCCATCAGACCAAAATTCCAGTCATTACTTTTAAATTGAATCCCTGCATCCAAGCCAAATCCCCAAGAAGAAGCAAATTTTCCGATAATACGACGAATTACTTTTGCATTCATTCCAAAATTAAGTCCGTCGAGTGGAAGTTTTCGGGCATATGAAAAAGTAACACCATAATCTGCGGTAGAAAATAGGCTTATACGATTGTAATCGATGTTTCCTTGCTCATCTATCAATTGCGTAGTGTTTAGGATATCATCAACGCCAAAACGAATTATCGAAAGCCCTACGGTGCTTCTGTCGTCAAGTGGCATGGCAAAAGCCGCATAATCGTAATTTGCGATATTAGCAAAATAAGAAGCATGCATTAAAGAGAGTTGTTTGTCTTCAAGATTTACCAATCCCGCAGGGTTCCAATAGCCTGAATTTACATCGGAAGTAGAAGCTACCACAGCATTGGCCATGCCAAATGCTGCCGCATCCACGCCAATATTCATAAATTCGTTGGAATACTTTCTCACTGTTTGGGCGCTAAGTGCAACAGAAAGCAATAGGAATGCTAAAAATAACTTCTTTTTCAATTCTGAAAATTTGGACAAATATCTCATTATTTTACAGAATATTAAACTTTAAATCTTTCCACATATTGCATTATTTACCTAATAGACGAAAATACTTTACTATTTTTACATAATTGAGCTACTATCTATGATAAAACAAATTCCAAACATTATCACTTCCCTTAATATCCTTTGTGGAAGTATCGCCCTTATTTTTGCCGTTTCAGGAGATCTGGTAACTGCTTCCTTTTTTGTTTTCCTCGGAATTTTCTTTGATTTTTTCGACGGACTTGCAGCACGTTTACTGAATGCGCAAAGTGAAGTCGGACTTCAACTAGATTCTCTTGCAGATGTTATTACAAGTGGAGTAGTGCCGGGAATTGTAATGGTACAATTACTTAGCGAATCTATTTTAGGAATACCCCTTACTGTTAGCGACCTGTTTTCGGGGGAAGGATGGAATGTAGGGATTTCACATTACCTTCCGTATATAGGCTTACTAATTATAGTTGCATCAGCCTATCGTTTGGCAAAATTTAATGTAGACACACGACAAAGTAGCAGTTTTATAGGATTGCCAACGCCAGGGAATGCCTTGCTTATTTTAAGTATTCCGCTAATTTTATATTATCAACCTTCAGAAATAGTCGATGCTATATTTTTAAATACATGGGTGTTGCTGGGAATAACGGTTTTAAGCTGTATTCTTCTAAATGCTGAACTGCCTTTATTTGGCTTAAAATTCAAGACCTGGAATTTTAAAGATAACGCAATCCGCTATATATTTTTAGTGCTTTCGTTGGTTGGATTGATCTTCTTCAATTTTATAGCCATTCCTTTTATTATACTTCTCTATATAATTTTTTCCATTGTTTGGAAAGAAAAGAAATAAAATTGTAATTGTGTAATTGATATGAAATCAAGAAGCAAGAATCAAGAATCAAGATTGAGAAGCTTTATATGATTAAAAGTTGAGTTTCTTTTTCCGAAGTTCAAAATTTTGCCCTAAATACACTTTACGTACCATTTCGTCGTTTGCCAGATCTTCGGGAATTCCGTGTTTTAAAATACTACCTTCAAACATAAGGTAGGTTCTATCTGTAATGGCCAAAGTTTCCTGAACGTTGTGATCGGTAATAAGAATACCAATATTTTTATTTTTAAGTTGGGCAACAATTCGTTGAATGTCTTCTACAGCTACAGGGTCTACACCAGCAAATGGTTCATCGAGAAGGATAAAATGCGGGTCGGTAGCCAAGGCACGTGCAATCTCTGTCCTACGCCGTTCGCCACCACTTAAAAGATCGCCTCTACTTTTTCTGATATGTCCCAAACCAAATTCTTCAATTAGAAGGTCTGTTTTTATGCGTTGCTCTTTTTTTGAGAGCTTGGTAAGTTGTAATACACTTAAAATATTGTCTTCTACGCTAAGTTTTCTAAAAACAGATGCTTCCTGAGCCAAATATCCAATCCCATTTTGTGCCCTTTTGTACATTGGGTATTTTGTAATTTCGGTACCTTCAAGATAAATTTTTCCACCATTGGGCTTTATTAGCCCCACTATCATATAAAATGAGGTGGTTTTTCCAGCACCATTAGGCCCAAGTAAACCAACGATTTCCCCTTGATTCACTTCAACGGTGATGCCTTTAACTACCTTTCGGCCTTTATAGGATTTTATAAGATTTTCGGCTTTTAATTTCATTATGCTAGTGCTTCAAGGATGAAAACGATAAAAATACTATTTAATTTTCCGATGAATAAATTATACCGTAGTTTCTTCCAAGGCTTCCCAATATTCAAAGGCCCGACGTAAATGCGGAACCACAATTGTGCCCCCAATTAGTAAAGAGATGCTCATTGCTTCAACAATTTCTTCTTTGGTAATCCCTAATTTGTGAGATTCTTCCAAGTGATATCGCACACAGTCATCGCAACGTAATACCAACGAATTACCAAGTCCCAGTAATTCTTTTGTTTTTTTTGGTAAAACACCTTCGGAAAAGGCATTGGTGTCCAAGTTAAAAATACGTTTGATGATTTTATTATTATCGGCTAATAATTTCTCGTTCATTTTTGAACGATATACATTAAATTCTTCAACTATATTATTTTGCATCTTTTTTAGCTTTTGCTTCTTTTAATTGTTTGCGCAATACAAATTTTGAAATATATATACTGGATTCGTATAATATTATGATAGGCACAGCCACAATTACTTGACTGGCAATATCGGGTGGGGTTATTACTGCTGAAACAATAAGAACAATTACAATTGAAATTTTTCTATATTTCCTAAGTATTTCAGGGGTTACAATACCTATTTTGGTTAAAAAGAAAACAACGATAGGCAGTTGGAACAAAATTCCACTTGCTAGAACTGATGATCTTACCAAAGAGATATAACTACTTAAATCGAAGTCGTTAAAAACTTCTTTACTTACCTGATAGCTTCCCAAGAAATTGATTGATAATGGGGTAATCACATAATACCCAAAAAGCACTCCTAAAAAGAAAAGAAAAGAGGCGAAAAAGATAAATCCTTTACTTGTAGAACGTTCCTTAGCACTAAGACCAGGGCCTATAAACCTCCAGAATTCATATAAAATATACGGAAATGCTGCAATAACTCCAGCAGTGATAGATGTCCATATATGGGCAGAAAACTGGCCAGACATTGTCCTACTTTGTATCCTGAAGGGAAGTTCAGTAAAACAAAAACTATCAAAACCAATAGATTGCGCAGCTCTACAAAGTATTCTGTATGTTGGGAAGTCGGCTTGTTTTGGTCCAAAAATCAATACTTCAAAAATAAAATCCTTACATATAAAAGCTACAAGTCCTAAAATAACCACCGCTATTGTAGAACGGATTAAGTGCCAGCGCAACTCTTCGAGATGATCCAGAAAAGACATTTCTTTTTCCGGACTCTCGTCTTTCTTTGTTTTTGCCATTATATTATGCCTTCTTTTGTAAGATTATGGATATGAACAACACCTGTATAATGACCGTTCTCTTCAGCAAGTATTTGGGTAATACCGTAAGTGTCCATTATTTCAATAGCTTCTATAGCCATGGCGTCATTTTCAATTTTCTTGGGGTTAATAGACATAATATCTTTTGCGGTAAGACCTGTAAAATTCTCTGTTTTTGAAAGCATCCTTCGTAAATCACCATCTGTAATAATCCCCACAATTTTGTTGTTTTCCACTACCGCAGTAACACCCAACATTTTTTCTGAAATTTCTACAATTACTTTTCTTACATCGGTATCAGGATGTACTTGGGGTTTTTCATTAAGGGATGTTAGATCACTTACACGAAGATATAGTTTTTTCCCCAAGGAACCACCGGGATGAAATTTGGCAAAATCGGTACTTGAAAATCCGCGTAAGTCCAATAAACACATGGCCAAGGCATCACCAATAACCAATTGTGCGGTTGTACTTGTAGTAGGAGCTAAATTATTTGGGCAGGCTTCTTTTTCAACATAAGCGTTTAATACAAAATCTGCCTGTTGTGCTAAAAAAGATTCTTTGTTTGATACAATTGCTATAAGTTTATTGCCAATAGCTTTTATAAGTGGAACCAGAACCTTTATTTCTGGTGTATTTCCGCTTTTTGAAATACAAATTACCGTATCGTTTTCCTGAATCGTTCCCAAATCTCCATGAATGGCATCAGCAGCATGCATAAAAATTGAAGGTGTTCCTGTTGAATTTAAAGTAGCCACTATTTTTGTTGCAATATTGGCACTCTTCCCAATGCCTGTAACGATAACCCTTCCTGAAGAATGATATATGAAACTTACCGCTTCAGCGAATTGGTTATCCACTAAATTAGCCAGATTTAAAATGGCTTTACCTTCAGTTTCAATGGTTTTTTTTGCGACGGCAATAATCTGGTCTTGTTTGTTCAAAATTTTAAGCATTTGAATGTTTGTAACTGTTTCAGAAATTAGTATATTTAGATTATAAACAAAATAAATCTTTTTATTAATTGTTTACAACATACGAAAATTAGATACTTTTTTATAGAAACAGTTGCAAAATTACAATTGTCCTTTGTTAAAACAATTTAATTTACTTATCAATATTAAATAAAATTAAAATAATTCATGCAGCGTGACAGAAACTGACCTATACGCAGCCCTTAAAAAGTTTTTTGGATTTAGCCAATTTAAAGGCCTCCAAGAAGAAGTTATTAAAAGTGTTCTTGACGGGAAAAATACTTTTGTAATTATGCCTACCGGGGGAGGTAAATCATTATGTTACCAACTTCCTGCGCTTATTAATGAAGGCACTGCTATTGTGGTGTCCCCATTAATTGCATTGATGAAAAACCAAGTGGATGCCCTTCGTGCTATTTCTTCAGACGATGGGATTGCCCATGTACTCAATTCTTCCCTTAATAAAACCGAGGTGAAGCAGGTAATGAGCGATATTAAAAATGGAGTGACAAAACTATTGTATGTAGCTCCTGAATCGCTTACAAAAGAAGAATATGTAAACTTTTTACAAACCGTTAAAATATCCTTTGTTGCTATAGACGAAGCCCATTGTATAAGTGAATGGGGACATGATTTCCGACCTGAATACCGCAACTTAAAATCCATTATTCAACGCATAGACGATAATATCCCTATTGTTGGACTTACAGCTACAGCCACTCCCAAGGTACAGGAAGACATTCTTAAAAATTTGGGAATGCAGGATGCAAATACCTTTAAGGCTTCCTTTAACCGTCCCAATTTATATTATGAAATACGTCCTAAAACAAAAAATGTAAATGCAGATATTATCCGTTTTGTAAAACAACACGAAGGTAAAAGCGGAATCATCTATTGTTTAAGCCGTAAAAAGGTTGAAGAGCTGGCTCAAACCCTACAGGTAAACGGTATAAAAGCCATTCCATATCACGCAGGCTTAGACTCAAAAACACGAGTAAAACATCAAGATATGTTTTTGATGGAAGATGCCGATGTTGTCGTGGCTACCATTGCTTTTGGAATGGGAATAGATAAGCCCGATGTTCGTTTTGTAATACATAATGATATCCCAAAAAGTATAGAAAGTTATTATCAAGAAACCGGACGTGCAGGACGTGATGATGGAGAAGGCCATTGTCTGGCTTTCTATTCGTATAAGGACATTGAAAAACTTGAGAAATTTATGAGCGGGAAACCCGTGGCCGAACAAGAAATTGGTCATGCGCTTTTACAAGAAGTTGTTGCTTTTGCTGAAACTTCTATTTCCCGAAGAAAATTCATCCTTCATTATTTTGGGGAAGAATTTGACAATGAAACAGGTGATGGTGGTGATATGGACGACAATATGCGATATCCCAAAAAACAACACGAAGCACAGAATGAAGTTGTTACGTTACTCTCAGTAATTGAGAAAACCAACCAACAATACAGAAGCAGAGAAGTAGTAAATGTTATTATAGGGAAAGTAAATGCATTAATAAAATCGCACCGAACCGATACACAGTCATTTTTTGGAATTGGTGGCGATCATGATGCTGCTTTTTGGATGGCTTTATTACGACAGGTATTGGTAGCGGGTCATCTTAAAAAGGATATTGAAACCTACGGCGTTATAAGACTAACAAAAAGAGGAAAAGAATTTATGAAATCGCCTTCTTCTTTTATGATGACGGAAGACCATTCTTTTAAAGAGGCGAATGATGATGTTGTTGTCAATTCAAAATCAACAGGCCACGTTCTTGATGTAAACCTCTTTAAATTGTTAAAGGCAGAACGGAAAAAGGTCGCAGACAAACTTAATTTACCTCCTTTTGTAATCTTTCAAGATCCATCATTGGAAGATATGGCGCTGAAATATCCAATTTCAATTGATGAGCTCTCCAATGTTCATGGAGTAGGGGAAGGCAAAGCCAAAAAATACGGAAAACCCTTTGTGGCATTAATTAATAATTATGTTGAAGAAAATGATATTATCCGTCCAGATGATTTTGTGGTAAAATCAACAGGAAGCAACAGTGCTTTAAAATTATATATTATTCAGAATGTTGACAGAAAACTTCCACTTACCGATATTGCAAATGCCAAAGGACTTGAAATGCCTGAGTTTATTAAAGAAATGGAAGCCATTGTCTATAGTGGAACCAAATTGAATATAAATTACTGGATTGATGAAATTCTTGATGATGATCAACAAGAAGAGATACATGATTACTTTATTGAGGCCGACACAGATAAAATTGAAGATGCAATGGAAGAGTTTGAAGGAGATTATGATATTGAAGAATTACGACTTTACCGAATAAAATTTATTAGTGAAGTAGCCAATTAAACATTCTTATTCCACCAATCCAAAATCAATTAGTACCTTTGCATCTCAAAAAAATAAAAAATGCAAGACGGTATTTATGTAAAGATCACCACTGAAAAAGGAGAGATCTTAGGAAAATTAACTTATAAAAGAACTCCCGGAACAGTTGGTAATTTTGTTGCTTTGGCCGAAGGAAACCTCGAAAACAAAGCAAAACCTCAAGGAACCCCTTATTATGACGGGCTGAAATTTCACCGCGTCTTACCAAATTTCATGGTACAAGGCGGGGATCCAGCAGGAACCGGAGCCGGTGGACCCGGATATAAGTTTGATGACGAATTCCATCCCGAATTAAAACACGATAAACCAGGTATCTTTTCTATGGCCAATGCAGGCCCTGGAACTAACGGAAGCCAATTTTTTATAACTCATGTTCCAACAGATTGGTTAAATAATAAGCACACTGTTTTTGGAAATGTAATTGAAGGGCAAGATATTGTTGATAGTATTGCCCAAGGAGATACCATGCAAAAAGTTGAAATTATCCGAGTGGGTGAGGAAGCTAAAAAATGGAATGCTGTTGAAACTTTCAGACAATTTACGGGTGCACTTGCAGAACGTGAAGCTCAAGCAAATAAGTCGCAAGAACAAGCGATGAAAGAACTTACCCAAGGTTTTGATAAAACGGAAAGCGGATTACATTATAAATTTATTCAAAAAGGCGAAGGGGTAAAAGCTGAAAAAGGAAAAACGGTAGCCGTTCATTACAAAGGAATGTTGCCAGACGGTAGTGTTTTTGACACTTCCTATAAGCGTGGAAATCCAATTGAATTCCCTTTAGGAACTGGACAAGTAATTGAAGGATGGGATGAAGGAATCCAATTATTACAAGTAGGCGACAAAGCACGTTTTGTAATTCCACCACATTTAGGTTATGGAGCACAAGGTGCCGGAGGTGTAATTCCGCCAAATGCCACCTTGGTTTTTGATGTGGAATTGATGGATGTTAAATAAACTTAAATCATAATATTTAAAACGTCCCGTTTATCCAGGGCGTTTTGTATTTTAGTAGTATGGAAAATGAAAAAGTTATTTATCCCATAGGGAGGTTTGATTGCCCTTCAGCAATTAATACAAATCATTTGGAGGCTTGGATTTCTATATTAGAGCATTTCCCAAACCGACTTACAAACTTGGTGTCAGATCTTTCCGAAGAACAATTTAATACACCTTATCGGCCAGAAGGGTGGACGTTACGACAAGTAATCCACCATCTATACGATAGTAATCACAATAGCTATACCCGTTTTAAATGGACTTTAACTGAAAAGACCCCACTAATTAAAGGGTATGATGAAAAAGCATGGGCTGCTTTATCTGATTCGGAAAAAGCCCCTGTAGAACTTTCCTTACAAGCTATTGCTGCATTACATGCAAAATGGGTGTATTTTATAAAAGGACTTACTTTTGATCAGTTAAGCCGGGAATTTATTCATCCAGATGGAAATGAAAGGGTAAGCCTCTCTGAAAATATAGGAATTTACGCTTGGCATTGTAACCATCATTATGCCCATATTGAAAACCTTATGCTTCAGAAAGGATGGAAATAAGGTTTATTTTTTCCATTTAATATTACATCCCATACTTGGCTTCTGGTCTGTACGTTGTGGGTGATTACTTAGAACATTATCGATTGCCTCTCGTAAATCCCTACCATTAACGGGAATTCCATTTCCTGGGCGAGAATTATCCAATTGCCCACGATAAATAAGTTTCATTTCTCCATCAAACAAATAGAAATCGGGTGTACACGCGGCATCATAAGCTTTTGCAACTTCTTGGCTTTCATCATATAAATATGGGAACGTGTAATTGTTATTACGTGCAACATCCCACATTTTTATTGGGGAATCTTCAGGATATGCAATAGCATCGTTACTATTTATGGCAACAAACCCAAAACCTGAAACACGATAATCATTGCAAACTCTTACGATCTCTTCATTTACATGTTTTACATAAGGACAGTGATTACAAATAAACATGACCACAGTACCTTTTTCACCGGAGATGTTTTGAAGGGTTACAGGCTTCTTGGTAGAAGCATCCATTAAAACAAAATCTGGAGCTTTGGTTCCTAATGGAAGCATATTTGAAGGTGTGAGTGACATAATTTTTATTTTCTTAATTAGTAAGAATAAGTATATAAAGTTACAACTTCACAAAGAATTTATAAATTTTTGTCAAAGTGTGTATAGTCTTGTAACTTTAGACAACTAAATAAAAGAAAATGGAAAATTCATATTTATCACTTTCAGTAGCAATAAGTGATTTACAAGAAAAGGGATATACAGAAGATTTTAACCTGGTAGAAGAAGGAGTTGAGTCAAGATCACTCAAACAAAGTTGGAAAGCCGGAGACTTAAAAGTTGTTAAGTTCTACAGGTTTGAAGGAATGACAGATCCAGGAGATAACACGATCTTATATGTTATTGAAACTGCCGACGGAAAAAAAGGATTATTGGTTGATGCTTACGGTGCAGACACTGGTCCTATTTCTCAAGATATGATAAAAAAACTCCATATAATTCACGAAGATGAACAATAATCTTTCGTGGAGTGATTTTGAAAAAGTAGAAATGCGGGTGGGAACCATTATTGAAGTATTGGATTTTCCCGAAGCCCGGAATCCTGCTTATCAAATTCATATTGACTTTGGTGATGAAATAGGAATCAAAAAGACTTCAGCTCAGGTTACAACGTTATATTCAAAAGAAAAATTAATAGGAAGACAAGTTGTTGCTGTTGCAAATTTTCCGCCAAAACAAATCGCCAGTTTTATGAGCGAATGTTTAATTTTGGGAGCAGTTGATGGAAAAAACGTAACCCTATTAGAGCCTAATTTAAAAGTTAAAAACGGATTACGAATTTATTGATCTTTTGAAATTCCTATTGAAATTTATACTTCACTGTCTAACATATCGGTAACCACATAATATCGCGGGTCGTTGATATTGTTCTCTATAATTGTTTCAAATTCAGGGTTCCACTTTATTAGTAGCACTTTGCAATCGGGACTTAAATGGGTGAGTTTTACTTTTTTGCCGTTATCAATATATTTGTTGGCAATATTCCGAAGTGCTTCAACGCCAGAATGGTCACTAACTTTAGATTCCATAAAATCTATTTCGATAGTATCGGGATCGGTTTTTAAATCAAATTTTGAATTAAAGTTCTGAACTGATCCAAAAAATAAAGGTCCCCAAATCTCATATACCTTAGTGCCATCTTCTTTAAGGTGTTTTCTTGCACGAATCATTGTAGCATTTTTCCAAGCAAATACTAGAGCAGACATAATAACACCTGCAATTACGGCTATAGCAAGATCTTGCCATACTGTAATGGCAGATACCGCAATTAAAACGATAGCATCTGTTAACGGAATTTTATTAATTATCCTAAAACTACTCCATGCAAAAGTTCCAATTACCACCATAAACATAACGCCTACTAAAGCAGCAATGGGAATTTGCTCTATCAAAGGAGCACCAAAAAGAATAAAACAAAGTAATGCAATTGCTGCAATAGCACCTGATAATCTTCCGCGTCCTCCGGAATTTACATTTATAATGGATTGGCCAATCATTGCACATCCGCCCATTCCGCCAAATAAACCATTTAATATATTAGCACCTCCTTGAGCAACACATTCACGGTTTCCGCTACCACGTGTTTCAGTCATCTCATCGATGAGGTTTAGCGTCATTAAAGATTCAATCAATCCTACTGCGGCCAATATAAAAGCTGTGGAAAGTATGAGGCCCCAATGCCCTTGTAAGGTATTGAGAAGACCAAATATTTGTGCCTGAAAAGTAGGTAATCCCCCTTGCAATCCTGTTCCTCCACCATCTTTAATAAAGGATCCAACGGTACTTGCTTCAACGCCGCCAAAAATTGTAATACCAGCTACAATAATTATAGCCACTAAGGCTGCAGGCACCTTTTTTGTAAGCTTTGGAAGCCCGAACATAATTACCATAGTAAGTAAGACCAAACCTATCATAATCCATAGACTTGTTCCCTCTATAAATTGTTGGGTACCATTTACATTTTCTTTAAAAAGCCCCAGTTGTGATAAAAAGATCACTATTGCCAAACCATTAACAAAGCCCATCATAACAGGATGCGGAATTAAACGAACAAATTTTCCCAGTTTAAACACCCCTGCTGAAATTTGAATAGCACCCACAAATAAAAGTGTGATAAATAACCATTGCAAGCCTAAGTTCTCAATAGGAATATCCAGAGCTGCCCCCACTTCATTTCCTTTTTGAATTAAATGAACCATTACAATTGCCATGGCTCCGGTTGCTCCTGAAATCATTCCGGGACGCCCACCAAACAGAGCTGTTACAATACCCATCATAAAAGCACCATATAAGCCAACTAAAGGGTCTATACCTGCTACAAAAGCAAATGCAACCGCTTCAGGGATGAGTGCCAAAGCAACAGTTAGTCCTGAAAGGATATCATTCTTAGGGTTTTGAGTAAAGTTCTTTATGGTTTTTTGCAACAACATGGATTTCGGTTTAAAAAGCGGCAAAGATACATTTTCCTTATGAGGCGCTAAAAAATAGACATAGGATATTTCCTTAATTAGTATGTTACTTTATTAAAAGTATTAATAGTGTATAAAAAAACCACCCTATAGGTGGCTTTTAAATTGTATGTTTTTAAACTCTAAATGTCGTCAAATTCAATATCAGTAAAGCTTGAAGTGCTAGGTTCATCACTTGAGGTTTCTGTTTCTTTTGCCGAATTTTCAGTATCAGATTCCTTTTTGAAATCCTTTTGGTGACGTTCGCTTATTACTTCCTCTCCTTTTTCATCAATAATATAGTTTATCATCTCTTCAAGATTATCCTTAAATTCTGAAAAGTCTTCTTTGTAAAGATAAATCTTGTGTTTTTTGTAATGATAAGATCCGTCGTCGTTTGTAAATTTTTTACTTTCAGTAACGGTAAGGTAATAATCTCCGGCCTTTGTAGCCCTTACATCAAAAAAGTAGGTGCGTCTTCCCGCACGCATCACTTTTGAATATATTTCTTCTTTCTCCATCATGTGCTGGTCACTCATAAGTATAAATTTTTGTTAACATTGTTTAGCCAAAAATCCTAAAAAAATCCAAATAAGACAACTTAAAGTTACATTTCTTTTTCGGAAAGTTGTTTTGCATATAATTCTTTATAGTATCCTTCAGTTGTTACCAGCTGATTATGAGTTCCTTGCTGTATAATTTGACCCTCTTCAAGTACTATAATTTTGTCTGCATTTTTTACTGAAGATATCCTGTGACTTACAATAATTGTGGTTTTATTTTTAGATATAGCATGCAGGTTTTGAATAATTTCTTCTTCTGTTTCTGTATCTACTGCTGAAAGACAATCGTCAAAAAGCATTATGTTAGGATCTTTAATTATAGCCCTGGCAATAGAAACACGTTGTTTTTGTCCACCGCTCAAAGTTATACCGCGTTCCCCTAAAACAGTATCATAGCCTTTGCTGAAGCCTTCAATGTTTGAATTTACCGAAGCTTGTTTTGCTGCAAAAATTACTTCAGCGTCTGTAGCATTTTCTTTTCCGAATTTTATATTGTTCCGAATAGAATCACTAAACAAAAATGCATCTTGAGGAACATAGCCGATACTGCTTCGTAAACTGTTAAGGTTTAGTTTTTTTATAGGTGTATCGTCAATAGTAAGTTGCTCATCAGGAACATCATATAAGCGTCCTATCAATTCCAAAATGGTAGATTTTCCCGAACCGGTATTACCAATAATCGCTAAGGTTTCTCCAGTATTTACAGTAAATGAAATATTTTTTAACGCAGTTATATTTGTATCAGGGTATGTAAAAGTGAGATTGTTAAAAGTTATCTTTCCTTTTACCGGGGTTTTTTCAGTAACATAATTTTGAATGGATGGCTCTTCATTTAAAAACTCATTTATCCTTTTTTGAGATGCTTCCGCTTGTTGAATCATAGAAGTTACCCAACCTACAACAGCTACTGGCCAAGTAAGCATATTTACATAAATAAGAAATTCGACAATTATTCCAAAATCGATTTTCCCAGCCATAAATTGTTGTCCGCCTATATAAATAACCAGGAGGTTGCTTATTCCTATTAAAAGCATCATTAGGGGAAAAAATAAAGCCTGAACTTTAACAAGGTCTAAGTTTTTTTGTTTGCTTCCTTCGGAAAGTTCTTCAAAAGCACGGTTAGTTCGTGGTTCAATGCCGTATGCTTTTATAACTGAAATACCACTAAAACTTTCTTGAGTATAAGAAGTGAGTTTAGACAGATATTGTTGTACAATAGTACTTCTTGAGTGTATAGCGATGCTTAGTCTGTACACTGCAAAAGAAAGTACAGGTAAGGGGGCTATTGCATATAACGTAAGAGTGGGTGCTACATAAAACATATAACTTATTACAATGATAAATAAAGTAATGGTTGTGGTGCTGTACATAATAGCGGGACCCATATACATCCTAACTTTAGAAACGTCTTCACTAATACGGTTCATAAGATCTCCTGTACGATTTTGTTTGTAAAAATTTAGCGAAAGTTTTTCGTAATGCTGAAAGATTTCATTCTTAAGGTCAAATTCTACATAACGGGAAACCACAATAATGGTTTGTCTCATAATAAATGTAAACAAAGCCGCTAATAGGGTAGTGCCCAGTATAAGAAGGATATTGTTGAACAACTCGGCTTTTACGAAATCAAGATCTGTAATTTTTCCATTGATATATTTTTCAGCTACATCAACCGAGTCACCAATGAATTTAGGTGCAAGTAGAGCGAAAATTCTTGCGATTACAGTGATAAATAGGCCTAAAAATAGTCTTCCCCTATATTTTATAAAATAGGGGTTAAGTTGTTTTAGTTCTTTCATTAAGGAGACGTATGATTTTAATAAATTCTTATTTTACAACAATAATTTTGTAGGATTGTCAACAAAAAACTACTTTTGCACGTCCTTTTTAAGGGATGTATAAAAAATCTAAACTTATATGGTGACAGAAGTAGTAACTCCAAAAGAACTTCAAAAATTAGATCCTGTTTTCGGGCAACTGTCTTTTGACAATCACGAACAAATTGTTTTTTGCAATGACAAAGATACTGGATTAAAAGCAATAATTGGAATTCATAATACAGTTTTAGGACCGGCTTTGGGCGGTACCCGTATGTGGCAATATGCAAATGAATGGGATGCCCTTAATGATGTGCTTCGCCTTTCGCGGGGAATGACCTTTAAATCTGCAGTTACCGGCCTAAACCTTGGTGGTGGAAAAGCTGTAATTATTGGAGATGCAAAGACCCAAAAAACGCCAGAATTAATGTTGCGTTTTGGTGAATTTGTACATTCATTAGGAGGTAGATATATCACTGCTGAAGATGTAGGGATGGAAACAAAAGATATGGACCTTGTTCGCACGGTAACACCATATGTAACTGGTATTTCCGAAGAAAAAGGTGGAGCGGGAAATCCTTCTCCCATTACAGCTTATGGAGTTTTTATGGGAATGAAAGCTGCCGCAAAATACACCTTTGGAAGCGATCTTTTGGAAGATAAAGTAGTGTATGTTCAAGGAATAGGAAACGTTGGAGAAGCACTAGTAGAAAACCTTACCAATGAAGGTGCGAAAGTTTACATTTCCGATATCAACCAGGAACGTTTAGAAGAGGTTCGAGATAAATACAGCGTAAATATTTATGAGGGAAAAAATATATATGCCGAAGAAATGGATATTTATGCCCCATGTGCTTTGGGTGCAACTATAAATGATTACACAATCAATCAGTTAAAAACAAAAATTGTTGCAGGTGCTGCAAACAACCAATTAGCTGATGAGCAGAAACATGGAAATTTATTGCGTGAGAAAGGGATTGTGTATGCTCCAGACTTCTTAATAAATGCCGGAGGTATTATAAATGTCTATGCCGAACTTGAAAATTACGGTCGCCAAGAGATTGTTAGGAAAACGGAAAATATTTACAATACTACCCTGGAGATATTAAACAATGCCGAAAAAAATAATATAACTCCCCATCAAGCGGCATTTGAAGTAGCACAGGCAAGAATTGACACTAGAAAAAAAGAAAAGTAGGTTTTTCCAACTTTTTAAAATACTATATTTGCAACGCACAAGATTATTTCTTGTGCGTTGTTTCTTTAAAAATAATGTTCTTTTACAATTATGCTTACAAGAAGACATATCAGGATCAAAGTATTGCAATCGGTGTATGCTTTTAATCAAAACGAACACGCCGATATAGAGAAACAAGAAAAATTTCTTCTCTATAGTATAGATCAAATGCAGGATCTTTATTTGCTTTTGCTTCAATTGCTTGTTGCACTCAAGGAGCATGCAGATAATTATCTTATTATCTCCCAACAAAAACATTTGGCGACTGCCCTTGAAAAAAATCCAAGTAGAGTATTTATAGACAATAAACTTTTGGATTTAATAACTTCAAATCCAGCTTTTTCAGAAACCATTAAAAACAAGAAAATCAATTACTGGAAACAGGATGATGAGTATGTAAGTATTATATTTAATGTGCTCAAGGAACAAGAATGGTATCACAACTACCTTTCTAAGGAGGATACTACTTTTAAAGAAGATAAAGAGTTTTTAATCAAGATCTTCAAAGACGTAATAGCCCCTAATGAAAAGCTTTATGAGTATATTGAAGATAAACGCCTTACTTGGTTGGATGATTTTCCGTTGGTAAATACCGCCATTGTTAAAATGCTTTCAAAATTAACTGAAAAAAACATCGTAACCTTATTGATCCCAGACTTGTATAAAAATGAAGAAGATAGGGAATATGCCATTCAATTATTTAGAAAAGTAATTTTGAATAATGAAAAACTTTCAGAACAAATTGAAGGTAAAACGCCCAATTGGGATACAGACCGTATTGCGGAAATAGATATGGTAATTCTTAAAATGGGAATAGCCGAATTTTTATATTTTCCCTCCATTCCTGTTCGGGTTACTATAAATGAATATTTAGAGGTTTCAAAAGAGTATTCTACACCTAAAAGTAAAATTTTTATCAATGGAATTCTCGATAAAATAGTAAAAGGTTTTATTGAAAATGAAAAATTGAATAAAATTGGACGAGGGCTTCATTAAAATTAAAAAATTAAGTACTTTAGCGGCGCTTTAAAAAATTTGTTTAAATTAATAATTATACTATGAAAAAATCTATCTTAATACTAGCTGTGCTTTCTGTATTTGCTTTTACATCTTGTAAAGACAAGGCCGGAGACAAGGTTAATGAAGAAAATGTAACTGCTGCTGCAGATCGTGATGCTAAATCTGGAGAATACCCTACTATGGTATTTGAAGAAACTCAATTTGATTTTGGAACTATTGACGCAGGAAATCCTGTTGAACATATTTTTAAATTCAAAAACACAGGAAATGCTCCTTTGGTTATTGTAGATGCAAAAAGTAGCTGTGGTTGTACTGTACCTTCATATCCAAAAACTCCAGTAGCTCCAGGTGAAGAAGGTGAGTTATTGGTAAAGTACAACGCTAGTGGAAAAAACCAAGTTAACAAAACGGTAACAATTACTGCCAATACGCAAAAAGGTAAAGAAATAATTAACATTAAAGCGTTTGTAACACCTAAGGAAGGAACTTCTCCTATGCAAGGGCAAAACTCTTTAAAAACCAATACTAAGTAATTAGTTAAGTAAAAATTTTATGGAACAAATACAAGGCTTTCTGCCTATTATTTTACTTTTTCTTGTGATGTATTTATTTTTAATACGTCCACAAATGAAAAAACAAAAACAAGAAAAGAAATTTTCATCCGAAATTAAAATGGGAGACAAGGTAGTTACCAAAAGTGGACTACACGGAAAGATCCTGAATATAAATGATGATGGAACTTGTATCATTGAAACTGGTGCTGGAAAAATTAAGTTTGAAACTTCCCAACTTTCTATGGAAATGAGTAACAGGCTCAATAACCCTCCAGCAGTTAAAAAGTAAATATTTTCTTTAAAATAATCCAATAAAAAAACCTTCAGTTCTGCTGAAGGTTTTTTTTATGTTAAGCAGAATCTTAAAATCTGTACCCAGCAAGTACTCCTCCTCTAAAAAAGGCTTCCGGACCAACATTATCATTATTCAAGAAATATCTTCCGCCGCCTGCACTGATTTCAAAAACAAATCCATTATTGCTCACCCATTTCTGGCCAATTGCAACACCAACTCCTACGTTAAATTCTCATTATTCTCTTCATAGGTATAGCCTTCATTAACGTCATCATATATGTAAAAGCTATCATAATCTTTGCCAGTAGCAGCCTGAAGGAGTCCTTCAACAAAAAAACCGCGAGCTCCATATTCTTTTTTGTTAAAGAAATATTGTCTGTAATACGGAGTAAAACTAAATTTTTGGTCAAAATCAGAAGAGTTATCAAAGCTATAGCTTATGGCAGCACCAGCGCCGGAATATTTACTAATTATATATTCATAATCAATTTCAAAATTCAGGACAGCTAGAGCTTCCAACACATCTATACGGAATTCATGTGTGTTGTTAAGCTCAATTTCATTGGATTCATTATTATTTCCTTCCTGAGCATAAGCGATATTTACTAGAAGAAATAAGAAAAGGAGCATGAGTTTTCTCATAAATTATTAATGGATTAATAGGATTAATAAAAGTGTTTTATTTTTTGATAGCTACCAATTTTGCAATGTTTACAATAACTTCAACTGCTTTTTGCATGCTTTGAACAGGAACATATTCATACCTGCCGTGAAAGTTATGTCCGCCTGCAAAAATATTGGGACATGGTAAGCCCATAAAGCTTAATTGAGAACCATCAGTTCCCCCGCGAATAGGTTTTATATTTGGAGTGATTCCTGCTTGTTTCATTGCTTCTTCAGCAATATCCACAATATGCATTACGGGTTCGATCTTTTCCCTCATATTAAAGTATTGATCTTTTATTTCCACAGAAATTAATTCCTTTTCATATTGTTCATTTAATTCATTTGCTAGTTTTTTTACCATTTCTTTTCGCGCTTCAAAATGGCCTCTATCGTGATCCCTAATTATATATTTTAATTTGGTGCCATCTACTTCGCCTTCAATACTGTACAAATGAAAAAAACCTTGACGATCTTCGGTGTGTTCGGGGGTTTCTAAACGGGGTAACGAATTAATAAAATCGGTAGCAATGTACATGCTGTTTATCATCTTTCCTTTTGCATAACCTGGATGTACAATTTTTCCTTTTATAGTTATAACTGCTCCGGCCGCATTAAAGTTTTCGTATTCGAGTTCGCCTATTTGGCTACCATCCATAGTGTATGCCCACGCTGCACCAAATTTCTTTACATCAAATTTATGTGCCCCGCGACCAATTTCTTCATCGGGGGTAAAGCCCACACGGATTTTACCGTGTTTTATTTCAGGGTGATTAATAAGGTATTCCATAGCTGAAATTATTTCAGCAATCCCTGCTTTATCATCTGCGCCCAAAAGCGTTGTACCATCTGTAGTGATCAATGTTTGCCCTTTGTATTGTAAAAGATCATCAAAATCATCAGGAGACAACACGATGTTTTCTTCTTTATTTAATACAATATCCTTCCCATCATAATTTTCAATTATCTGTGGCTTTACGTTTGCTCCGGTAAAATCGGGAGTTGTATCAAAATGCGAAACAAAACCAATCACGGGGACTTCATAATCTAAATTTGAAGGTAATGTTGCCATGATATAGGCATTGTCATTAATAGTAACATCTTGCATTCCTATTTCATTTAATTCGGAAACAAGTGCATTTGCAAGATCCCATTGTTTTTTACTGCTAGGAGTAGTGTCACTATCCGGATCACTTTCGGTATCGACAGTTACATAACTTTTAAAACGGTTAATGAGTTGTAATTCTTCAATCATAATTTTTCTTTTTACAGTACAAATTAAAACATAATCAAAATAACTAATACATACTTTAATAGTATTTTTACATTACATTTTTTCCAGCCTATGTATAAAGCGATAATCAGACCCATACTTTTTCAATTTGATCCTGAAAAAATCCACCATTTTACATTTTCTGCATTGCGATTTTTAAATTGGTTAGGTTTCGGAAAAATCTTCCGAAGTCTTTACAAAGTTGAAGATTCTAAATTAAAACGAGAACTTTTTGGGCTTACGTTTCCAAATCCTGTAGGACTTGCGGCCGGGTTTGATAAAAATGCAGAATTGTATAAAGAACTTTCTAACCTCGGTTTTGGCTTTATAGAAATCGGTACCGTAACTCCAAAACCCCAACCCGGAAATCGAAAAAAACGATTGTTTAGACTTAAAGAAGATTCGGCTATTATTAATAGAATGGGCTTTAATAATAAAGGAGTTGCTGAAGCTGTTGAATGTTTAAAAAAGAATGAAAATGTACTTATTGGTGGGAATATTGGCAAAAATAAAAACACCCCAAACGACGAAGCTACCTTAGATTACCTTATCTGTTTTGAGGCTTTATTTGATTATGTAGATTATTTTGTTGTCAATGTAAGCTCTCCAAACACTCCAAATTTAAGGGAGTTACAAGAAAAAGAGCCTTTAACCAAACTGCTGAAGACGTTACAGAAAAAAAATGCTGAAAAAAAAGAACGGAAACCTATCCTTTTAAAAATCGCACCCGATCTTACCAATGAGCAATTACTGGATATTATTGATATAGTTTCTGAAACTAAAATTGACGGGATCATCGCTAGCAATACTACCATTTCACGTGAAGGCTTGACTTCAGAAAACAAAGTGGAAGTAGGCGGTTTAAGCGGAAAACCTTTAGCAAACAGATCAACAGAAGTTATTAGGTTCCTTTCCGAAAAAAGTAATAAGACTTTTCCAATCATAGGAGTAGGAGGTATACATTCGGCAAAAGATGCGCTGGAAAAAATTGAAGCAGGCGCAAGTTTGGTTCAACTATATACAGGCTTTATTTATGAAGGCCCCAAGCTTATAAAAGACATTAATAATGCCTTACTTCATCAAGATTAAAAATAAATGATCGAGCATCTGCTTTCCTTTTCCCTTGCGACATTGGTTTTGGCTCTATCTCCGGGTCCCGATAATATTTATGTACTTACCCAATCGCTGGTCAATGGAAGTAAAAGTGGAATTGCAACCACAGCCGGCCTGATGACGGGGTGTATCATACATACTACCTTACTGGCTTTTGGAATCTCGGCATTAATTACAGCTTCCGAAGGGCTTTTTTACGGCATCAAAGTTTTAGGAGCTCTATACCTTCTGTATTTAGCATATAAAATATACAGAGATGATACCAAAATATCTATCACTTCAAGTGCGCCAAAAAAATCTTATTCTGAACTTTTTAAGATCGGGTTTATAATGAACTTGGTGAATCCGAAGGTAATGATCTTTTTTCTGGCCTTTTTTCCTGCATTTCTTTGGAATGATTCGGAAAATACAATTGTTCAGTTTTATTTACTGGGATTGACATTTATAGTGGTTTCTTTTCTCGTTTTTAGTTCCATTGCGTTATTATCGGGAACGGTTTCAAAATTCTTATTAAAAAAAAAATCAGTTGGAACTATTTTAAAGTGGCTTCAAATTCTTGTTTTTATTGGGATAGCGATTTTTATTTTAATTCCTAAAAACTAAACAGAATTTTCAGATGAAAAGATTCATGGCTGCTTCGGAATTTATATCTTTGAGTTAATGCAAAATGTGAAGATCATAGAATGTCCACGCGATGCCATGCAAGGTATTAAAGACTGGATTCCTACAGAAAATAAGGTACAGTATATACAATCGCTTTTGCGTTGTGGGTTTGATACGATAGACTTTGGAAGTTTTGTTTCTCCGAAGGCAATTCCTCAAATGAAAGATACTGCTGAACTCTTATCTCGATTGGATCTTTCGTCAACCAAAAGTAAATTACTCGCCATAGTTGCAAATGTACGTGGTGCCGAAGCTGCTGTTCAACATCCTGAAATTGACTATTTGGGATATCCGTTTTCAATTTCTGAAAATTTTCAGATGCGTAATACACATAAAACAATTGCTCAGTCAATCGATATTTTAAAGGAAATACTTTCCCTTTCAGAAAAAAATAATAAAGAAGTGGTTGCTTATTTATCCATGGGTTTTGGAAATCCTTATGGAGATCCATGGAATGTGGAAATTGTTGGAGAATGGACAGAAAAACTTTCCGCTATGGGCGTAAAAATCTTATCGCTTAGTGATACAGTGGGAAGTTCGACACCCGATATTATTACGTATTTATTTTCAAATTTAATTCCTAAATATCCACATATTGAGTTTGGTGCTCATTTGCATACAACCCCAACGGCTTGGCATGAAAAAATAGATGCTGCGTATAAAGCAGGGTGCCGAAGATTTGATGGAGCGATACAAGGATTTGGTGGCTGCCCAATGGCAAAAGATGAACTGACAGGGAATATGCCTACCGAAAAAATGCTGAGTTACTTCACTGCAGCAAAAGCCAATACGAATATACAACCCATGTCCTTTGAAAGTTCACATAATGAAGCCACTAAAATTTTTAATAAATATCATTAAGATGAAAAAGTTTGTTTTTATCACAGCCTGTATAAGCTTTCTATTTATAGGATGTAAATCTTCCCAATCTATTTCTTCAAAAGATGATGGAGTCATTAGCTTTAAGATAATTCAGTTAAATGATGTTTATGAAATTGCTCCCCTAAGCGGAGGTCAATATGGGGGGATGGCCCGTGTGGCGCACATTCGTGATTCTGTTCAACAGCTAGATCCAAACACCTATATGGTATTGGCAGGCGATTTTTTAAATCCTTCTTTATTGGGAACCATAAAATATAATGGCGAACGAATTTACGGTAAACAAATGGTTGAAGTAATGAATGCCATGAACTTTGATCTGGTAACCTTTGGAAATCATGAATTTGATGTGACCGAAGAAGGCCTTCAGAAACGATTGAATGAATCTAATTTTCCTTGGATTACAGCGAACGTGAGGCACATTATCGCAAATGATACTGTTCCATTTGAATATACTCGAAACTCTGAAATAATTCCAGTTCCGGATACGTTTACATTGTATCCCCAAGACAAAGATGGAACTAAAATAGAAGTCGGATTTGTAAGTGTTACCATTCCTTCAAACCCACAGCCGTTTGTGTATTATGGCGATATTTTTAAAGAAAGTAAGAGAGCCTATAGCGATATAAAAAGTAAAGCTGATATTGTATTAGGCCTTACTCATGTGAGCATAGACCAGGATAAGGAAATATCAAATCAAAATCCGGGTATAGCATTTATAATGGGTGGTCACGAACATAATAATATGTTGGTGGAAAGCAGAAATGCAAAAATTGCCAAGGCAGATGCCAATGCTAAAACCGTTTATATACATACCTTTTCGTATAACAAGAAAACAAAAAAACTTGACATTGATTCTGAATTGCTTACAGTTGATAATAAAATAGCCTCAAAACCTTCGGTTGAAGTAATAGTTGAAAAATGGACAAATATTTTAGAAACAGAGATTAAGCAGGTAATTTCAAATCCTAATGAAATAATCTATAATGCAAATCCGCCTTTAGATGGAACCGATAGTTCAAATAGAAGCAAACAAACAAATCTTGGAGAAATAATTACGAATGCCATGGCATTATCTTTTACATCAAATGTAGATGCCGGTTTGGTAAACGGGGGGTCTATCCGTATCGATGATATGATGGAAGGAAATATCACCAGCATGGATGTTTTCAGGGTGTTACCCTTTGGCGGGGGAGTACTAAAAGTAGATATTACGGGAAGTCTATTAAAAGAAGTGTTGGATTATTCAGTTTCTAAAAGTGGAACAGGAGCATATTTACAACGCTATAATATTTCAAAAAACCCTGAAGAACAATGGATAGTAGGAAGTTCTCTCCTTGATGAAAATAATACCTATACAGTAGCTTTTAGTGATTTTTTACTGAAAGGATATGATATTCCATTTTTAACACCAGATAATAAGGGAGTTTTAAATGTTTATAGTCCAACCAAAGAAGAAGCTGCATACGATATTCGAAAAGCGGTGATTTTATATATAAAGTCCTTAAAAAAATAACTATGAAAAAATTTATCAAATATTTTTTGATCATAGCTTTGATAGCATTGGTGGTTCTTCAGTTTTTTCGTCCTGAAAAAAATCAAGCAGGATATGAAAGTGTAGTTGCTTTTGAAAGCGATACAAAGCCTTCACCTGAAATTGCAATTATATTAAAAGAGAATTGTTACGATTGTCATAGTGCTCAAACCCAATATCCTTGGTATTCAGAAATAGCCCCGTTTTCACTTTGGCTGGATGACCATATTGAAGAGGGAAAAGAACATTTCAATGTTTCAGCTTGGGAAGAATATTCAGTAAAGAAAAAGGATCATAAACTAGAAGAACTCGAAGAGATGGTAGAAGAAGGTGAAATGCCTTTGGATTCGTATACTTGGTTGCACGGAAACTTATCAAAAGAAGAAAAGGAATTACTACTACAGTGGGTTGCGATGACAAGGCTTCAGTATAAAGATCAATTAAAGGTTTCTTCTAATTAATTCTTAAAATATGACTTCAAAAATTTATTTAAATTTAATCTAAATAAACTTGTGAGATAAAAGTTTTGATTTTATTTTTGCGCTTGAAAATATTTTATTAATTATATTAAGTCTAAATAAAAATAGATGAAAAAACTATCTATCATTTCAATCTTATTAATAACTACTTTGTCTTTCGCTCAAACAGATCAAGATTCAATTTCTCAAAATCCTCAATTACAAATTAACGCAGCTCAATCAATTCTTTCAGGAAATTTTAGTAAAAAAGTTACAATTGGTGCTTATGGTGAATTAACTTATAACCAACCCGAAGGAGATAATGGTGAGCTAGATGTACAACGTTTAGTATTATTATTAGGATACAAATTCAACGATAAAACTCAATTTGTTTCAGAAATAGAAATAGAACATGTTGAGGAAATTTTTGTAGAGCAAGCCTTTGTAAACTATGCTATTGGAGATAATACGAGTCTTCGGGGAGGTTTAATGTTGATTCCTATGGGAATCGTGAATGAATACCATGAACCAACAACTTTTAACGGTACTGAGCGTCCTGCAGTAGATAACGTAATTGTACCTTCTACCTGGAGGGAACTTGGTGTTGGTGTAACGGGCCGTTTTTCAAATATATCCCTTGGGTACCAAGCTTATATTTTTAATGGTTTTAAATCTACCCAAGCAGATGGTGCTGGAGGAGTTTCAGGTTCATTAAGTGGGAGTAGTGGACTGCGTGGGGGACGTCAAAAAGGAATCAAGTCTACTGTAGATACCCCAACTTTTTCTGCAAAATTAGATTATTATGGTTTACTTGGATTACGTATAGGTCTTTCAGGGTACTTTGGTAAAACTCAAGCTGAGGATGATGTAGAAGAAATTGATGGCGCGAATATTGGTATTGCAATGATTGGTTTTGATGCACGTTATGCTTACAAAAGATTTACAGCAAGAGGACAATTTATTTATGCTTCTTTAAATGATACAGAAGCTTACAATACATTAACGGGGAAAGATTTGGGTAGTGCACTTCAGGGGTTTTATGTTGAAGGTGCTTACAACTTATTACCATTGTCTAAACAACAAAAGTTATATGCTTTTGGTCGTTTTGAAAAATATGATACCCACGCAGCTACAGAAGGTGCTTTAGTGAGAAATGACGCCTACAATCGTCAAGATATTACGGCTGGACTTTCGTATCATATTGCTCCAGGTGTAGTAGTGAAAGGGGATTATCAGTTTAGAGACAACGCTGCCAGTGGTGAAACTGTTGATAATTTATTAAACTTTGGAATAGGAGTTTGGTTTTAATTGAGTGTTAATTAATCTTAAAAATCTCTGTGTGTTTTTACAAGAGATTTTATGGTTTATTCTGTATAACGTTCCTAAGATTTTAAATACCTTTGCTTTATGATGAAAAAAATGTTTTCTATTGTGGTTCTTTTTCTTGTTTTGAGTTCATTTTCTACTCAAGAAAAAATTAAAGAAAAAGCAGATAGAGAAATCGAGAAGTTTTATAATATTGAAACCTTTTCAACAGAAATAATCTCTATTTCTGTTGAAGTAAATACTAAAATGGCTTCAGAGTTTAGAGAAGACAATTTTTTTAAAATTTTATCAAGAGGAAATTTTTTAGGGTATGCCTACATTGGCAATGCTCCAAGTAAAACAGCAACCTTTGATTATTTAGTACTCTTTAATGAAAACTTTATAATAACCAAAAGTAAAGTACTTGTGTATAGAGAAGAATATGGAGGTGAGATAGGAAGTAGAAGATGGTTGAAACAATTTGATGGAGCTTCTCCTGCCTCACATGAATTAAAATACAATCAAGATATTATACCTATAAGCGGAGCAACTATTTCGGTTCACTCCATGACAAAAGCAATGAACAATCTATTGCAAAGTATTGGGTATCTTCGGAAAAATTCGTTGATTTAATGCAACTGCACGGCCTTATACATACCTTTCCGAAACATATAAAACTCTTTATAGCTGCTTTTGTTATTGTACTAAGTGTTGGTTATATAACAGGATTATTATTTGTAAGGCAAACAGATTCAGTTTATCCGGACGGAATAGAAGAAAACTATTTAGGAAATGAAGATGTCAAAAACGTGAAAGTGATGAAGTTTGAAAAAGGGGAACGGGAAATGTTGACCATTATTCATACACATATACTTTCTATGTCTTTTATTTTCTTTCTTCTAGGAAGCCTGTTGTCTATAACATCAATTCCAAGAAAATTAAAATCTTTTTTAATAATAGAACCTTTCCTGTCAATACTACTCACGTTTGGAGGGATTTACTTTATGTGGAAAGGTGTTTTATGGATGAAATACATTGTTGCTATTTCAGGAACACTAATGACAGCTGTTTTTATTTTTGGAGCAGGAACTATATTATTTCAATTATTAAAAAAGAAATAACTCAACTAATTGTAGTACATTTGCACGCAATTAAACAGTAACCTTTTCCGGTTTCTTCGGGAATAAAAATTAATTGCCATGACTGCACACAATAATAAAATTTTAGGAGAAGGACTTACTTACGATGATGTATTATTAGTTCCTGCTTATTCTGAAGTTTTGCCTCGCGAAGTTTCTATTGAAACAAAATTTTCCAAAAATATAACTTTAAATGTGCCAATTGTTTCCGCCGCAATGGATACAGTTACCGAAAGCGCCATGGCTATTGCCATTGCCCGGGAAGGTGGAATAGGTGTACTTCATAAAAATATGTCGATCGAGCAACAGGCTGCAGAGGTTAGAAAAGTGAAGCGGGCAGAAAGCGGGATGATATTAGATCCTGTTACATTATCAAAAACAGCTACTGTTGGCGATGCCCAAAGTACAATGAAGGAATATAGCATTGGAGGTATTCCCATTACAGATTCTAAAGGCAAACTAATTGGAATCGTTACAAACAGGGATCTTAGGTTCGAAAAAAATATTTCAAGGCCTTTAACTGAAGTTATGACTTCAGAAAATCTAGTTACCGTTAAAAAAGGAACTTCCCTGAAAGAAGCAGAGCTTATCCTTCAGAAAAATAAAATTGAAAAACTTCCCGTTGTTGATGAGGATGGAATATTACTGGGTTTAATAACCTTTAGAGATATTACAAAACTTACACAAAAACCAATTGCCAATAAAGATAGTTACGGAAGATTACGAGTGGCTGCTGCCTTAGGAGTCACCCCAGATGTCATAGAACGTACTGAGGCCCTTGTTAATGCACAAGTTGATGCTGTTATTATTGATACCGCACATGGCCATACCAAAGGTGTGGTTGTGGTTTTAAAAGAAGTAAAGAAGAAATTTCCAAACCTGGATGTAATTGTTGGTAATATAGCTACAGCAGAAGCAGCAAAGTATTTGGTTGATGCCGGTGCAGATGCAGTTAAAGTTGGAATTGGTCCGGGTTCTATTTGTACTACCCGTGTTGTTGCAGGTGTTGGATTTCCTCAGTTCTCTGCAGTGCTGGAAGTAGCAGCTGCTATTAAAGGCACAGGCGTTCCCGTAATTGCTGATGGCGGAATAAGATATACTGGTGATATTCCTAAAGCGATAGCAGCAGGAGCCGATTGTGTTATGTTAGGGTCTTTACTGGCAGGAACCAAAGAATCGCCTGGAGAAACTATTATTTTTGAAGGTCGTAAATTCAAATCCTATCGCGGCATGGGTTCTGTGGAAGCCATGAACCAAGGTTCAAAAGATCGTTACTTCCAAGATGTGGAAGACGATATTAAAAAACTGGTTCCCGAAGGTATTGTAGGACGTGTTCCCTATAAAGGTGAGCTACTTGAAAGTATGACACAATTTATAGGTGGACTTCGTGCAGGAATGGGCTATTGTGGCGCCAAGAATATTGAAACCTTAAAAGAAACCGGAAGATTTGTAAAAATTACGGCTTCCGGGATTAATGAAAGCCACCCGCACAATGTTACAATCACTAAAGAATCACCTAATTACTCTCGTTAGGAAAATACGAATACTTTAAAAGATCATTAGAAGAGTATTCTTACTCTTCTATTTTAAGTCCTAGCTCTTTCATTACGGCTAAAGTAAGATCATAATTTTCATCCATATAAACTAATTGATTGTCAATTTGAAGTATTTGGGTATAACTATTTTCTTTGGCTAGCTTTTCTAAAACGGTTCCAATTTTATTAAAAACGGGTTTTAATAATTCACTTTTTTTAAATGAAACCAATTTATTTCCGTTTTGTTGAAATTTTGAAATATCCTCTTCCTTAGTGGTAATGGCCAATTGTTTATTTGCTTTTTCTGCAGGAGTGAAACTTGCTTCCTTAGCCTTATAATCTTCAATTAACACATTGTATTCTTGCATTAATTTATCAAGATCTGTTTCAAGTGATTTGCTGTATTGTTCTATTTCTTTTTGAACTTGAGGAGTTTCAGGCATTTTTGCAACTATATAATCAATATCAATAGTTCCTACTTTGCTTTGTGCAAAACCAGAAACGCAAATAAGTAAAAAAAGGATGTTTAAAAATTTCATAATCTATAAAGGGTTTTAAATTGTGGGCGTAAAATTACTATAAATATCTTTTTTAAAGACTTACTTTTTAGATAGATGTTACAAGAATTTTAAAATTGAAAAAGGAGAAGTATTTTTTTGAAAACCTGAATGTATTATTTTTTATCAAAATTCTGCCCGCGAGTGGGTTTAAGCTTTTCTCGTAAGGTGTTTATGTGAGGTTTTTCAACAACAAGATAGGCAATATGATGCATTTCAGAAAGTTGTTCGCTTCCGTGCAATGTATGCATTAACGCCTCATTGGTGGCAAATTCACCCAAATGTTTTGCGTGATGTTGTGCAATGGGTCCCGCATTTGGCCCCCTAAAGTCCCAGATAAGTTTAATTCGCTCTTCCATTATAGGTTTTTAACTGAAATGTTTTTTTCAGCAAAATTTTTAAAGTCATTTAAATATTTTTGTGATTGTTTTTTGAAAATACCAGGCATTAACCAACTCATTATTTTCATTCCAAAACTTGAAAACCGAAACTCACTTTCTGAAATCCAACGTGTCGTATGTGCATCTATTTCTTGAAAATAATTATACTGAATATTATGTACCCCTTTGGTGTCGTAGGTAGCATGAAATTCGGTTGGAAAATTCCGTTTGGTAATAGTTTCAGTTAAAACCATATTGCGTTTCCCCATTTGGTATTCCAGTTTCATTTGTGCTCCCTTACTTCCAGGATCGCCTTTTATTACTTCATAATTAACAAGGCCACGTTGCCAATCTTTCATGTTTTCAACATTGTCAAGCTTTTTGATTACTTCCTCTCTCGGGGTATTTATAATAATTTCAGTGACATATTTCATGAGAAAAAATTCGATAAAGCAATTTACGTAATTTTTAGGTTAGTTTATATACAAAATCATACACTATAATATGATGAAAAACGTTAAGTAACATCCTTGTGTAACCATAGGTTTTTGTTATTTTTGCCACACTTCTGGTAAATAAATAATATTAAAAATGATTAAAAAAATTGTATTAGTTTTTTCGGTTTTCTTTTATGTACTAACAGCCGTTGGTCAAGATAATAAAAAAGTATTGCTCACTTTAAACGGAAAACCCGTCTACACTTCAGAATTTAAAAGGGTTTACAAAAAAAACCTGGATCTTGTAAAGGATGAATCCCAAAAAAATGTAGAAGATTATTTAGGTTTATTTATTGACTATAAATTAAAAGTGGCTGAAGCATACGCACAACAGTTAAATGAAAAGGAAACGTACAAAAAGGAATTTTCTCAATACCAAGAACAGCTTTCACGTAATTATATTCTAGAAAATAAAATTACCGAGGACATGGCACGTGAAGCTTATGACCGAAGTCTAGAAGAAGTAAAAGCAGCCCATATATTAATAAAAAGCAGTTATAACGATACACCACAAGATACACTTGCGGCCTATAATAAAATAAATGATATCCGTAAAAAAGCATTGGCAGGTGAAGATTTTGAAACCTTGGCAAAAACTTATTCTGAAGAGCCTGGGGCAAATGAACGCGCTGGAAATTTAGGGTATTTTACAGCATTTTCTATGGTTTATCCTTTTGAAAATGCAGCATACAATACCAAAGTTAGTGAAGTTTCAAAAATAGTTCGCACAAGTTTTGGCTATCATATCCTTAAAGTACAAGATAGACGAAAAAGAGCAGCAGATATTGTTGTGTCACATATTATGGTGGCAGGTAAAAATGATGCTTCCAACTTTGATCCCAAAGAGCGTATTGATGAATTGTATGCATTACTTCAGCAAGGCGAACCTTTTGAGTCCATTGCCAAACAATATTCTGACGATAAGGCTTCGGCCAAAAATAATGGACAGCTTCTCCCTTTTGGAAGAGGTGCTTTACGATCAAAAGCTTTTGAAGATGCTGCTTTTGAACTTAAAAACCCAGGAGATGTTTCACAGCCAATAAAATCTGAATTTGGGTGGCATATTTTAAGGTTGGATGAACGTAAAACAGATAAGCCTTTTTCTGAAATGAAAGAGACTTTAGAAAAACGTGTTTTGGAAGGAGATCGTTCAAAAATTGTAACAAGTGCTTTAAATGATCTAATCAAGAAGAAATATGTATATAAAAAACTAAATAATTACAACCCGTTTTTCGAGACTTTTGTTAGTGAAGATGTATTGAACCGAAAATGGAAATACGAAACACTTCCTTCATCACAAGATAAAGCCTTGTTCAGTATAGGTACTAGAACTGAAAATTACAGTGATTTTGCCGAATATATAAATACCCGTCAAAAAACTACACGACCTTTTCCTACTAAAAGTACATTGCTTTCTGAACTTTATGAGGAATTTGAAACCATTGCATTAAAAAAATATTTAATGGATGAATTGGAAAATGAAAATGAAGAATACGCAAGCATAATTAAAGAATACCGCGCCGGCTTACTTATTTTTGATGTAATGGATCAAAATATTTGGACAAAAGCTAAATTGGATACTGTTGGGCTTCAAAATTTTTACGAGCAACATAAAAATGAATACGTTTGGAAACAAAGAGCAGATGTTACTATTGTTTCAACATCAGATTCTGAAATAGCTGCCCGAGCAAAAGAACTTCTTAGTAATAATAGTACAAATGCACAATTAAAAGAAACTTTAAATACTAACGAAAAGATTAATGTTATTATTACAAACGGAGTTTATGAAAAGGATGCTCAGGAGTTACCTAAAGATTTGGAAATGAAAGAAGGTGTTTCAAAAATATTTCAAGAGGACGGTTCTTATATTTTAGTAAAGGTTAATGCTATTCTTCCACCCGGTATAAAGAAGTTAGAAGAAGTAAAGGGAAGGGTCATTAGCGAATATCAAAATTATTTAGAAAAACAATGGTTAGAATCACTTCATAAAAAATATGACGTAAAAGTAAATCAGAAAGTATTTAAAAATGTTAAAAAAGAATTAGAATCCTAATGCCAAAATTTGTCATTGCATTTATCATCGTTTTAAATCTTAGCTCCTGTGATTACTTTAAGGAGGAAGATCAAAGAATACCTGTAGCCCGGGTAAATGATACGTATTTATATGAAGAAGATATTCAAAAATTAATTTCTGAAAACGTTACAAAAGAAGACAGTACGTTAATCGTTCATAATTATATTACGCGTTGGGCCACACAACAATTACTTATCGATCAAGCTAAAATTAATCTTTCAGAAGAAAAGCTCGAGACATATAATAAACTGGTTCGGGATTATAAAAACGACCTTTATACAGAAGGATATAAAAACGCAATTGTATTGCGTCAAATGGACAGCACAGTTTCAAAAAGTGAATTTCAAGATTTTTATAACCTTAACAAGGAAAACTTTAGACTTAATGACGAACTTTTAAAAGTGCGATATATTGAAGTAGATGAAAATTTTATCAACCTTCAGGAAACAAAGGAAAAACTGGGGCGTTTTAATAAAAAAGACAAGAAAAGTCTTAACGATTTAAATATTCAGTTTAAATCTTATAATTTTAACGATTCAACTTGGATAAAAAAAGAAGCTTTACTTAAGGTGTTACCAGTCCTAAAAACTAAAAGTGAAGAAGTGTTAAAAAAATCAAATTTTACACAATTACAAGACTCATTAGGAGTATATTTGGTGAAAATTGAAGATGTATTAAATCTTGGCGATGTCGCCCCGCTTTCTCACGTAAAACCTACCATCAAACAAATTATTTTAAACAAACGCAAGCTAGAACTTATTAAAGAACTGGAAAAAGATATTACAAACGATGCAATTAAAAATAAAAAATTTGAAACCTATAAAAATAACTAGTCTGTTGCTAATATGTCTTCTGGCAGGTACACTTTCTGCTCAAGAAATCATTGAAGACAGTCCAGAAGTTGCTAAAAATTCTATAAAAAATGACACTGTAAAACCCTTTCAGCGTTTTAAAGCCGAAGGTATAAGTGCTGTAGTTGGAGAATATGTAATTTTAGACAGCGATATAGATAAAAGTTATCTGGAGTATAAACAACAGGATATTTCTACTGATGATATTACACGTTGCCAATTGTTAGGCAAATTAATGGAAGACAAATTATATGCTCATCAGGCAAAGCAAGATAGTTTAGATGTTCCCGATTCTCAAATTAATGGTAAAATTGAACAACAACTTCAATATATGATTAGTGAATTGGGCAGCGAAGAAAAAGTAGCTGCCTATTACAGAAAAGATAATCTTGCCGATTTGCGAAAAGAACTTTATGACGTAAACAAAACGTTGGCCTTGGCCGGGGAAATGCAGCGTAAGATTATAGAAAATGTAGAGATTACCCCTGAAGAAGTACGCTCTTTTTTTTATGAGATCCCTGAAGATAAACGACCTATAATTAGTGCAGAAGTAGAAGTGGCACAAATTGTAGTTGAACCTGAAATTACTGAAAAAGCACATCAAGATGTAATTGATAAGCTTAATGAAATGCGTATCGATATTTTAGAAAACGGTTCCAGTTTTGCAACTAAAGCTGTTTTATACTCTAAAGATGAGGGCTCTGCACGTTTAGGGGGTTTAATTAACGGTATTAAAAGAGATTCTCCTTTTGACAAAGAATTTAAAGATCGCGCATTTTCATTATTGGAAGGAGAAATAAGTGAACCCTTTGAAAGTACTTTCGGATTTCATATTGTATATGTCGAAAAAATTAGAGGACAGGAAATCGATGTACGGCATATTCTTTTATTTCCTGAGGTATCACAAGAAACAATAGACAAGGCAAAAGCCGAAATTGAATCATTACGCGAAAAAATTATTTCAGGAGACCTAAGCTTTGCCGATGCAGCACGAGAAGCTTCAGATGAAAAAGAAACCCGCAATAACGGAGGACAATTGGTAAATCCCATTACAGGAGATACGCGTTTTGATTTAACTAAAATGGAACCAACCCTTAATGCCCAAGTGTACAATCTAAAAGTAGGCGAAGTCTCCAAAATTTATACCGACAGGGAATCTAATGGCCGTAACAAGTTTAAAATACTTACGGTTACCAATAAATATGATGAACATCCTGCCGATTATGCAAAAGATTACGAAAAGATAAAAGAACTTGCATTGCGGAAAAAGCAAATTGAAGCTATTGAAAAATGGCAAAACAATACCATTAAAGATACGTACGTAAATGTAAATGAAGATTATCAAGGATGCGAATTTTCAAGTAATTGGATAAAAAAATAATAGAAAAGAAAAATCTATGTCAGACGTTGCAGCAGTAAAACAATTAGTTTCAAAATATAGTGAATTAAGACAGGAAATTAAAAAAGTAATTGTTGGCCAAGACATAGTCGTAGAGGAAGTACTTTTAGCTATATTTTCTGGAGGACATGCTTTATTGATTGGTGTTCCGGGTTTAGCAAAAACATTATTAGTAAATACGGTGGCCCAAGCACTTGGGTTAAAGTTCAAAAGAATTCAATTTACACCCGACCTAATGCCAAGTGATATTTTGGGTTCCGAAATATTAGATCAACACCGGGAGTTTAAATTTATAAAAGGACCAATATTTGCCAATATCATTTTGGCAGATGAAATAAACCGTACCCCGCCTAAAACACAAGCAGCTTTACTTGAAGCAATGCAAGAACGTTCTGTTACTGTGGCAGGGCAATATCACAAACTAGATTTACCTTATTTTGTGCTAGCAACTCAAAATCCAATTGAGCAAGAAGGAACATACCCTTTGCCGGAAGCACAATTAGATAGATTTATGTTTGCTGTTAATTTGGATTATCCTTCCTTTTCAGAAGAAGTTGAGGTCGTTAAAAGCACAACAACAAGTACAACAGTTACCGTAAATCCCCTTTTTACAGCACAAGAAATAATAGATTACCAGCAACTTATCCGTAGAATTCCTGTAGCAGATAATGTTGTGGAATACGCTGTTACCTTAGTAGGTAAGACTAGACCTAAAAACCCATCTGCTCCAGAAATTGTTAAAAATTATATCGATTGGGGAGCAGGTCCGCGTGCTTCACAAAATTTAATTTTAGCGGCTAAAGCAAATGCGGCATTAAAAGGAAAATTTTCACCAGATATTGAAGATGTGCAAAAAGTGGCTATAGGTATTTTACGCCATAGGCTTATTAAAAACTATAAGGCAGAAGCCGAAGGGTTGACCATAGAAGAAATTATTCACAGTTTATTTTAAACGAATAATGTATTATTTTTAAACTTGTTTTTATAAGTTCGTTTTATTTATATTTCTCTTCATTCTTAGTAAAACATCCTTCTTCTAATCTTTTTTTAATACTAAATGATAATAATTAATTTTCTAAAATATATTTTAGAAATACATTCATTATTAATTCTATAAAATAGATTATTATTTTTTACGAAATATGTAAATTTAGACAATAAAAGTTTATATTTATTGAATTATTATCATCTATTAAGGACTTTTGTTAATAATTTTTAAAAGTCTGATGATTTTTGTAAATTTGCAATACTTTCAAAAAAACGCACGAAACTAAATAAAAAATAATCTTATGGCATTCGATATTGATATGATAAAAAAGGTTTATTCCAACATGGCAGAACGTGTGGATAAAGCGCGCGAATTGGTGGGAAAACCTTTAACCCTTTCTGAAAAAATTCTCTATTCCCATCTTTGGGATGGTGTGGCTACCGAAAGTTTTAAAAGGGGAAAAGATTATGTAGATTTTGCGCCAGACAGGATTGCTTGCCAAGATGCTACTGCACAAATGGCACTATTGCAATTTATGCAGGCGGGAAAAGAAAAAGTTGCCGTTCCTACTACTGTACATTGTGACCACTTAATACAAGCAAAACAAGGTGCTGCCGAAGATTTAATAAATGCTAATAAAAGTAGCCATGAAGTTTTTGAATTCTTAGAATCTGTATCCAATAAATACGGAATTGGTTTCTGGAGACCAGGAGCAGGAATTATACATCAAGTTGTTTTAGAAAATTATGCATTTCCCGGTGGGATGATGATAGGTACCGATTCACACACTGTGAATGCGGGTGGATTAGGAATGGTAGCAATAGGAGTAGGAGGAGCCGATGCGGTAGATGTAATGGCAGGAATGGCGTGGGAACTTAAATTCCCGAAACTTATTGGTGTTAAACTTACGGGTGAATTAAATGGATGGACTGCATCAAAGGATGTTATTTTGAAAGTTGCCGGAATTCTTACTGTAAAAGGAGGAACAGGAGCTATTGTAGAATATTTTGGCCCCGGTGCTAAAAACCTTTCCTGTACCGGAAAAGGAACCATTTGTAATATGGGGGCTGAAATTGGCGCAACAACTTCCACCTTTGGGTATGATAACGCCATGGAACGTTTTTTAAGAGCTACAGATAGAGAAGAAATTGCTGATGAAGCAAATAAAATAAGACAACATTTAACAGGTGATGATGAAGTATATGCAAATCCTGATGCTTATTTTGATCAGGTAATCGAGATAGACTTATCTACTCTACGACCTCATTTAAACGGACCTTTTACTCCAGACTTGGCAACTCCCGTTGGTGAGCTGGGTGAAAAAGCAAGGAAGAATGATTGGCCTATAAAAGTAGATTGGGGATTAATAGGATCCTGTACAAACTCTTCTTATGAAGACCTTACACGAGCGGCTTCAATTGCACAACAAGCCATTGATAAAAAATTAAAACCTAAAAGTGATTTCGGAATTAATCCCGGGTCTGAACAAATAAGGTATACAGCTGAGCGTGATGGATTGCTTCAGGTTTTTGAAGATTTGGGTGCAACTATATTTACAAATGCCTGTGGACCTTGTATCGGTCAGTGGGATCGAAGTGATAGAAAAGGAGATGAAAAAAATACAATTGTGCATTCGTTCAATCGTAACTTTTCAAAACGTGCCGATGGAAACCCAAATACCCATGCTTTTGTAGGTTCGCCTGAAATGGTTGCCGCTATTGCAATTTCGGGTCGTTTGGATTTCGATCCTTTAAATGACACCCTTATTAATGAAGAAGGGCAGGAGGTAAAACTGGATATTCCACAAGGACTGGAATTGCCGCCAAAAGGTTTTGCGGTAAAAGAAAATGGATATTTGGCGCCTACGAAAGACGGAAGTAAAGTTGATGTAAAAGTTGCAAAAGATAGTGAACGCTTACAGTTGTTAACTCCTTTTAAGCCGTTTAAAGATTCAGAATTACAAGGAATGAAATTACTAATCAAAGCCTTTGGAAAATGTACTACAGATCATATTTCAATGGCTGGACCTTGGTTGCGTTACCGTGGACATTTGGATAATATTGCAAATAATACATTGATTGGGGCTGTAAATGCTTTTAACAAAAAGACCAATTTTGTAAAAAATCAATTGACAGGAGAATACGGTGGAGTACCAGATGTACAAAGGGAGTACAAAGCAAAAGGAATTAAAACTATCGTTGTGGGAGACCATAATTATGGAGAAGGATCATCTCGTGAACATGCGGCTATGCAACCAAGATTTTTAGGAGTTGCAGCAGTATTGGTGAAGTCTTTTGCACGAATCCATGAAACTAACCTTAAAAAGCAGGGAATGTTAGGGATTACTTTTACCAATGAAGAGGATTACAATCTAATACAAGAAAACGATACGTTTAACTTTATAGATATTGCAGATTTTGCTCCAAATAAACCTCTTACTATTGAAGTGGTTCATGAGGATGGAAGTAAAAATAAAATTAAAGCAAACCATACGTATAACGATGCTCAAATTAGATGGTATCGCGAAGGTTCTGCATTAAATCTTATTAAAAAACAGAATCAGTAAGAAGAAATATTATTATGATAAATAAAACTCCTGCCTTGGTAGGAGTTTTTTATTTAGTTTTAAACTATGAGAAATTTTCTGAAAAAAAACTGGAGTAATATTCTTTTCCTACTTTTTATAATTGTTTTGATTATTCCTCAAACAAGAATGCCCATTCAGGTTGCTGTACAAAGGCTGATTTCTTTCAGCCCTTCGGAAATTAATAAAGAAGAACGGGTTTTTCTGAAAGATTACAATTGGGAACTGACTTCACTTAGTAATGAAAAGGTGCATTTTTCTTCATCGAAAGGAAAGGTGGTCATCGTAAATTATTGGGCTACTTGGTGCCCGCCTTGTGTGGCTGAAATGCCTTCATTTCAAAATTTATATAATCTATATGGAGATCGTGTGGATTTTTACTTTGTTTCTTCAGATAAGAGAACGTCGCTCCAAAAATTTCTAAATATAAAGGGATACCAATTACCGGTATATAAAGAAAAAAGCCCTAGCCCTACCTTACTTTATAGTGAGGTGCTCCCCACTACGTTTGTGATTTCAAAAGAGGGAGAAATTGTTATTAATGAAACTGGAGCTGCAGCTTGGGATAGTGATAAAATGAAAACCCTTATAGAAAATTTACTAAAGGAGTAGCGTTCAATTATTAATCTGAATAATTCATCGAGGCTCTGCCTCGAGGATAGTCGATTTCAAGAAATTTTTTATTCAGCGAAATAATTATCTAAAATAGATTCCATTTCTTTTTTTCCTTCAGTAACAGCCATTACTTCCCGCCAAGTTTTTTCAGAAATTAATTTTTTTAAAGGTTGATCCAAAAGCGGAATTTTATGAAAGACATTTTTCAGTTTTTTGTCCCATATACTGTGATAGTTTAAAAGATCATCCGGATAAACGGTTTTTCTTTCGGTATCTTCATCTATGGGATCAAAAGGAGTGCTAACATTTAAATAACCATAATCGTCCGTTAGCTGCTCCCCAGGTTGAATATCGCGAATGGCAATTTCAAAATCATATGCTGTAGTTAAACAATTTGATTTAAAACTGTGATTTATAAATCGACCGTTATCCCAGCAAAGTATAAAGTTTCCTTTGTTGTTTCGGTAAGAATAAATATCCAGTACTTCCTGGTATAAAGGATCCATTTTTTCAAATTCGGAAGGGGTAAATTCCCGGTCTAGTTTGTCGAGCACCCAAGTTATAGTTCCTGCGGGTATAAATTCAGTAGCGAAAACGCCGTATCCTACTTCTTTATTAACGAATTTTAGTTCTATTTTTGGGTATATCATATAGTAAGCTTCTGTTATATAATTATTAGAAGGAAATAATTCCTTAACCGTTAAGGAAAGATAATAAAATAGTTTTAACAGTTAAAAAAAAGTGTAAATGATATTATTATTTTATTGAAATTTATTTAAAATAAGTCACTTTTCTAGTGTTCTTTTTCAGAATATAAATGATATTATAATTTAAAGATTGAATAATATCATCAAATGTTTAAATATTTCTTTTTTCATATGAATAAATACGGGAAACCATTTAAAAAAGATTAGTGAAGTCTTATAACATTTGTTATTTTTGCTGTTCTTAAAACGCTTATAAAAAATAGGCAAGAAAGACTACTCATATGAATTTACATGAATATCAAGGAAAAGAAATATTAAATAGTTTTGGTGTTGAGATTCAACGCGGAATTGTAGCACAAAATGCTGCGGAAGCGGTAGAAGCTGCAAAAAAACTTACTGAAGAAACCGGCACTGGATGGCACGTAATAAAAGCGCAAGTACACGCTGGTGGACGAGGTAAAGGAGGCGGTGTAAAACTTGCAAAAAACCTGAAAGAAGTAGAAGAAATAGCTGGACAAATTATAGGAATGAATCTTATAACTCCACAAACTTCCGCAGAAGGAAAAAAAGTACACCAAGTATTGGTTGCTGAAGATGTTTATTATCCCGGCGAAAATGAGCCAGAGGAATATTATATGAGTGTTCTGTTAAACCGTGCTACCGGTAGAAACATGATTATGTATTCTACCGAAGGAGGTATGGATATTGAAACCGTTGCCGAAAAAACCCCACATTTAATTTTTAATGAAGAAATAGACCCTGCCACAGGTTTAATGCCTTTTCAAGCTAGAAGAATTGCTTTTAATTTTGGTTTAAGTGGAAAAGCTTTTAAAGAAATGACAAAGTTTGTTACAGCTCTTTATAAAGCATATTCAAATTCCGATTCTTCTTTATTTGAGATCAATCCGGTTTTAAAAACCAGTGATGATAGAATTGTTGCTGTAGATGCTAAAGTAAGTATTGATGATAATGCGTTATTCCGTCATAAAGATTATGAACAAATGCGTGATCTCCGAGAAGAAAATCCGATAGAAGTAGAAGCAAGAGCTTTAGGCCTTAATTACGTAGATCTTGAAGGAAATGTAGGTTGTATGGTAAATGGTGCCGGACTGGCAATGGCCACTATGGACCTTATTAAGCAAGCGGGTGGAGAGCCTGCAAATTTCTTGGATGTAGGAGGAACCGCTGATGCTGAACGTGTAGAAGCCGCTTTTAAAATTATTTTAAAAGATCCCAATGTAAAAGCAATATTGGTAAATATATTTGGAGGAATTGTACGTTGTGACCGTGTAGCGCAAGGAATTGTGGATGCATATAAAAATATGGGAAATATAAAAGTTCCTATTATTGTACGTTTACAAGGAACCAACGCAGATATTGCAAAAAAGTTAATTGATAACAGTGGATTGGACGTACAGAGTGCGATCGAATTTCAAGAAGCTGCAGATAAAGTACAACAAGTACTTTCATAAAAAAACCTTTCATTTATCTTGAAAAAAGCCTTGAAGAAATTCAAGGCTTTTTTCTTTTCTTTTTTGAACATTTTTTTAATTTTGAAGCATGGAGAAAGAAAATACGTTTGCCCTTATCAGTGACCTTATTGTTTTGGCGTATGCAGACAATAAAATAACCGACTCCGAATATGAATTTATTTTGCGCATAGCCAATAGAATGGATCTATCCAAGAATGAGGTAGATAAATTATTTTTAAATCCACTTCCTTCTAAACCTTTATTTACAGAACTAGAGCGAATCACACATTTTTATAAATTGGTGTTGTTGATGCATGTAGATGGCGAAATTCATGAGAAAGAAATAATTGCATTACACAATTTTGGGCTAAAAATGGGAATACGCGCAGGGGTTATAAAGCAAATTTTATTGCGAATTGAAAATTATGAGGATAGTATAATTCCTTCTTCAGAATTAATAAAAATATTTCAAACTTATTATAATTAAATTTCTTCAGCTAAAGATTGTATTTTCTCCGTATCCTTTATTGAATCAAAAGAAGAGTTCTTTTTCAGTATTTCAATTTCTTCGTTTATAACCTTCATATACGATGTATCCTGTGCAGGTTGCTGTTTTAAATAGCTAAGCATCCATAATAATTTTTGAACCACAATAGGGTCATGTTTGCAGTAGGTGCGCAATGATGCCATTACATTGTACATCAAATCCTCAAATGATACTACAGCCATTTTAATATAGGTCTTATTACCATTTAGTATTATTCCGCTGTTATTTTTCTTCATACGCTGGGCAAATAATTCGGTGAGATAGTCAATAGCATTTATAGCTGTTCCGGGATCATTGATTCCAGGCGACATCGCTTTTACGGCAATTTCTGTAATTTGTTTAAAGGCAAATACATAATTATCTTTTATATATTCACCCCGCGCAAAATTTATATTTGAGAATATATCTTTTAAGGTTTCTTTATCAAGGGGTTTTTCTGATTTTAGAATAGTGATATTCTTCAGAACAAAAAGACCTTTTGGAATCGTAAAATAGAGTTTAATATCTTTTTCCTTACAAATATCCGCTATATTTTTATATGAAATCTTTTGAAGATAACCACTTTTAGGTGAAGTGTATTCATTCCAAGTGGAAGTGTCAGGAAAACCCTCAAAGTCAGATTTCTGTTGTTCATTTTCGTTTTTAATCAACTCATCTAAACGTACACTAGCTTCATCATAAATAGTATCCATGATGTTGTTTATTTGTATGCTTTGGGAAATGTTATGAATAAAAAAGATAAAGGCACTAAGGCATAAAATGGTAAAAACAATTCCCAGTAACACCGAAAAGCCAGGAAGTGTATATTTCTCTTCGCTGGGCTCTATAGAAAAAAGAGTAAATATATTATAAACAATGGTTGCAAGGTAAGTCCCCAAAATTAATTGATGACGCTTATTCGAAATTAGTCCAGGCAGGAGTCGTGGCGAAAAATTACTTGAGGCTTGGCTCAACAAAAGCATTACCATGGAAAAGCTGAATACCATCATGGAAATCAAACCACCAATACACGTACTTAAAACCGTAAGTGCAGTGTCGCCATTTTCAACAACCAATAAAGGAAAAACATCAATGAGTTTTCTGGATATCCCTCGATTTTCTAAAATGATCATTAATAGAGCAAATGAAAATCCACAAAGAGATAACAGAGTAGGGTAAAAAGCTATCTTATTTTGTAGGGTATTAATGAAAGCTCTAATCCTTAAAAAAAAATGTTTCATAAAAAATCAACGTATATACAAAAATACAAACAATGTAGCCTCTTTTAATTTAAAAATTCAATAAATGAAAAATAATAGGAAAAATAGTCGTATATTTCTGATTATTAAGGCAGTAAAAGTATAGTTCTTATCATTTAACTATAGTATTTCCTTGATAAATAATAGCTTGTGTTAATTTTTTTTATAAAAGTTTTATGATTAAAACGGTAGTTATTTTATAAAATTAATCCGAAATTTGTTCCAGTAAACTATAAAAAATAAAGCAAATTATATTGAAGAGAATGGTTGAGAATTTCATAATTGAAATTAATTTGGTTAGTTAGTAGAAAAGACCGCGTGTTTCTCAATCGATGCGCGGTTATTTTTTTCTTCTATTTCTACTACTGTTTTTCACCTCAGTTGCTTCGGCTTCTATTTTTTGTTTTCTTAGCATTTCAGATTGATTTTCTGAGTTTTCCACAGCATTTTGTAATTCCTTCACTTCTTTTTCAGTAAGATTTCGCCATTCTCCCAAGGGAAGATCTCCCAATTGTATATTCATAATGCGAATACGTTTTAATTCTTCTACTTCATATCCCAGATATTCACACATTCTTCTAATTTGTCGGTTTAAACCTTGTATCAATATAATTTTAAAAACAAAACGGCTTAAACGTTCAACTTTACATTTTTTTGTAGTGGTTTCAAGTTCATGAAGCGGAACACCAGTACTCATTTTCTTTATAAAATCATCTGTAATAGGCCGATCGACTTTTACTATATATTCCTTTTCGTGTTTATTTCCGGCACGTAAAATTTTGTTTACAATATCGCCATCATTGGTCATTAAAAGCAAACCTTCACTAGGCTTGTCTAATCTTCCCACATGAAAAATACGCTCTTTATGATTAATAAAATCTACTACATTCCCTTCAATTCTGCGGTCAGTGGTACACGTAATACCCACAGGTTTATTTAGGGCAATATATACCAAGGTTTCATTTTCGGTAATAAGCTTTCCATCAACTAAAATTTTATCTTCGGGCATCGCTCGATCTCCAAGGGAAACCAACTCTCCATTTATTGTAACACGTTTTTGTTCAATAAGGGTATCCGCCTTTCTACGCGAGCAGTATCCACTGTCGCTGATAGCTTTATTTATTCTAATGGAATCTGGGTGATAATTCATAATACAAAGATACTAATAAAGCAGTGCCGATTAAAAAAGTTAAACTTACTTTAAAGTAAAGCTTCACTTCTTGAAAAAACAATATTTTTAAGTAAACCGAATAATTCATGGCAATATTAGGCTCTATAATTAAAAATGCAATTGATTTAAAGGAATCAATATCTTCTAAAATATCTCCTGTGGAAGCACAGAGAAACGTTTTAAAAAAATTACTTGATACAGCAAAAAATACTGCCTTTGGAAAATATTATGGTTTTCAAAAAATTCTCAATTCTAAAAACATTCAAGATTCTTTTTCGCAAGCAATTCCGTTTCACGATTATACAAAAATGACAGAACACTGGTGGATCAAAGTTCATGAAGGGCTCGAAGATATAACTTGGCCCGGAAAACCAACATATTTTGCTTTAAGTAGTGGAACTACGGGAAAGAAAAGTAAACGTATACCAGTAACTAAAGATATGATTGATGCCATTCGAACTGCCGGTATAAAACAAGTTGGTGCGTTATCAAATTTTGATTTGCCCACAGATTTTTTTGAAAAAGAGATTATGATGCTGGGCAGTTCGACAGATCTGCAGGAAAGTGGAGAGTTTCTTGAGGGAGAAATAAGTGGAATTAGCGCCAGTAATATTCCTTTTTGGTTTCAAGGATACTACAAGCCCGGAGAGGAAATTGCAAAAATAGACGATTGGGACCAACGTGTACAAACTATTGCAGAACGTGCCAATGAATGGGATATTGGAGCCTTAAGCGGAATCCCTTCTTGGATGGAACTAATGCTAAAAAAAGTAATCGATTATCATAAGGTAAATACAATTCATGAGGTTTGGCCAAATTTACAGGTTTTTACTAGTGGAGGAATTGCTTTTCAGCCCTATGAGAAAAGCTTTAATAAACTAATGTCTCATCCAATTACTGTAATCGATACATATTTGGCTTCTGAAGGATTTATAGCGTTTCAAGCTCGACCAGAAACCACGTCAATGCGACTTATTACCGATAATGGTATATACTTTGAATTTGTTCCTTTTGAACCTCAATATATAAACCAGGACGGTTCTCTTTCAGAAGAAGCACCGGTAATTCCTCTTTCTGAAGTCAAATTAGATACAGATTATGTGCTCATCATAAGCACAGTTTCAGGAACTTGGCGTTACTTAATAGGAGATACAATTGCTTTTACAAATATTGAAAGGGCCGAAATAAAAATAACGGGGCGTACTAAATTCTTTTTAAACATAGTAGGTTCACAACTTTCGGTAAACAAAATGGAAACTGCTTTACAGGAAATGGAAGAAAAATTTGATATTGAAATTCCTGAATTTACACTTGCTGCCGTAAAAATAGATGATGAATTTTACCATAGTTGGTATCTGGGAACTGAAGCAAAGATAGATAATGGAAAACTGGCTGAAGCTTTGGATAATTCATTAAAAGAAGCCAATAAGAATTACAAAGTAGCTCGCTCTAAAGCCCTAAAAGGAGTGAAAGTAACTACTATTTCACCAAATGTTTTTTATGAATGGAATGCAAAAAATAAAAAGAAAGGTGGACAGGTGAAAATGGAATGTGTAATGAATGAAGAAAAATTTTCTGAATGGGAAGCTTTTGTTAATTCCCTCAACTAATCGCCTCTTCCAAGCTTCCTTTTTCAATTAGGTGCATAACTTCTTCAGGTGACATATAAAAAGAGCGGATACGTTTTTTATATTTTTCTGAAATATGGGCATGCTCTAGAATAAAATTCTTGGTTTGTAATATATAATCTCCCATTCCGTGTTGTATAGCATATGTGTCTGCGGCTCGTTCCACTTCTTTTAAGTGTCTAACAGAAAACAAATATTTTATGCCAAAAACAAACATCCCCAAAGCACTTCGCTCTCTGTAATCCATTACATGACCTAATTCATGTCCCAACCAACCAACAATAACATCACTGGGAATATTTTCAATAGTAAATACTTCGTGATCGATTTGAATTTTTCTACTGATTAGTATTATATAACCCCGTTTATTTTTAGATTTAATAAAACTTGCCCATAAGGGTTGAGCCTGCATCGTAGATTTTTTTATAGTATCCTTAAATTTAAATATGATTTCTGAATCTTTTAATTCCGGATAATAAGACAAGGCTGTAAGCGCTTCTTGTTTAATAATATCGGGAATTGTTTTGCAATCTAAATTTATTTCTTCGATGGGGATCATAGAAAAGCAAAGTACAAAATGGAACAAACAACCGCTGTTAAGGGTGTACTAAAGTTTAACCTCTTCTAAATTCTTCTGAAGGATTTTTATTTTATCCCGCAATTTAGCCGCCATCATAAAATCAAGTTCTTTTGCCGATTTTTCCATAGCTTTACGAGTATCACGGATTTTCTTTTCAATTTCTGCTTTGCTCAAATATTCATCTTTTGACTCAGCGGCAGCCAATGTATCCGCTGTTTCAATAGTGTAAGCTTGTTGCTTGGATTTTATTAATGAATTTTCAAAGGATTTTTTAATTGCTGTAGGTGTAATATTGTGCTCTTTATTATATTCAATTTGTTTTTCCCGCTTATAGTTTGTACTGTCAATAGTAGCTTGCATACTTTTTGTAATCCTATCGGCATACATAATTGCTTTTCCATTGAGGTTTCTCGCTGCTCTTCCTACGGTTTGAGTAAGGGATCGGTGACTACGTAAAAATCCTTCTTTGTCAGCATCCAAAATGGCTACCAACGATACTTCCGGAAGATCCAGTCCTTCCCGTAAAAGATTAACTCCTACAAGTACATCAAAGACTCCGAGGCGCAGGTCCTGCATAATTTCTACTCGTTCCAAGGTATCCACATCACTATGTATATAACGGGTTCGGATTTGTACACGAGTTAAATATTTTGTCAGTTCTTCAGCCATTCGTTTTGTAAGTGTGGTTACCAAAACCCGTTCATCTTTTTCAATGCGTAAATGCATTTCTTCAATTAGATCGTCAATCTGATTTAAACTAGGTCGGATTTCAATCGGTGGATCCAATAGACCTGTAGGACGGATAATCTGTTCTACATACACCCCGCCACTTTTTTCCAATTCATAATCAGCCGGGGTTGCACTTACATAGATCACTTGATTTTGAAGTGCTTCAAATTCTTCAAATTTTAAAGGACGGTTATCCATTGCGGCTGGTAAACGGAAACCATATTCTACCAAATTTTCCTTTCTGGAACGATCTCCGCCGTACATTGCTCCCACCTGCGGAATGGAAACATGGCTTTCATCCACAATCATTAAATAATCGTCCGGAAAGTAATCCAATAAACAGAAAGGACGTGTACCCGGCAAACGTTGGTCGAGGTAGCGTGAATAATTTTCAATTCCGCTGCAATAACCTAACTCCCGGATCATTTCCAAATCGAATTCGGTACGTTCTTGTAAGCGCTTTGCTTCTAAGTGTTTTCCTATTTCCTTAAAATAATCTACCTGTTTTACCATATCATCTTGAATGGCTTTGATAGCTCCCTGTAATACTTCAGGGGAGGTCACAAACATATTTGCGGGATAAATATTTAGGTTTTCATATTTTTCGATCACTTTGTTGGTTTGTGGGTCAAAAGCTTCAATTTCTTCAATTTCATCTCCAAAAAAGTGAATTCTAAAAGCATCATCTGCATAGCCCGGAAAAACATCTACCGTGTCTCCCTTTATGCGAAACCTTCCGTGGCTAAATTCTGCTTCAGTACGCGAATAAAGACTTTGCACCAATCTGTGTAATAATTTGGTCCGTGAAATTGTTTCCCCCGATTTTAAACTGATTACGTTTTTCTGAAATTCTACCGGATTCCCAATTCCGTATAAACAAGAAACTGAAGAAACCACTATTACATCTCGTCTGCCAGAAAGTAGGGAAGAGGTAGTACTCAATCGCATTTTTTCAATCTCTTCATTTATAGAAAGATCTTTTTCAATATAAGTACCGCTACTGGGAATAAAGGCTTCCGGCTGATAATAATCGTAATAGGAAACAAAATATTCGACAGCATTTCCAGGAAAGAGATTTTTAAACTCGGTGTAAAGTTGAGCCGCTAGGGTTTTATTATGTGCAAGGACTATGGTTGGTTTCTGAACATTTTCAACAACATTCGCCACTGTAAATGTTTTTCCGCTACCCGTCACGCCTAAAAGGGTCTGGTATTTTTCTTCGGAAACTAATCCATTTGTAAGTGATTTTATGGCTCCGGGCTGATCACCCGTAGGTTTAAAATCTGATTTTATTTTGAATTTCATAGTTCTTTTTCAATGCGTTGCAAAAATACTGAAATATAGAAGAAGAAATATTTATTTCAGATTCTTATTGAATTTCTTCTCAAAATATTCAGTCAAAACCAAAACGATAAGCAGCATTCCTAAAGCATAAATAGTATCTTCAATAGGAACGGTTCCTATCCTAAGTCCTATTGTTTCAACATTATTATACCAAACAACTGGAGCTTCAATCCCTGAGCCGGTAAGGATTCCATTCACTAAAAAAAAGGGGAGGAGTATAATTAAAAAAGTTGGAAAAAATTTTTGCAGGCTCTCTCTTTGGTAATTATATACCAATCCTAACAGTATAAGCGCGTATACAAAATTGATGAGTGTGTACCATCGATCGTAAAAATACCAGAGCGATACAATTAAAACTAAGATTAAAATAAAATAACTAATAGAGGTTATTTTTTTTGAAAATGAGAACTTCGAAAAAAAATGATGTAAAGAATAATGTGTAAATATGCATGCATAGGGAATACATATAAAAAAGAGCCATTCTTCAATGGGAAGGTTTAAAATTTTTACACCAGAAATATAAGCATCATTAAAACCCCAAATACCATTATTTGTAAAAACCACATCCCAAGGAATAAAGAATGCCATCATAATAAAAATGGCGGGGAAAAGTGATCTCCACTTTTTATAAAACTGTAATTTAGGATGAAAGCTGAAAAGAAACGGCACTAAAAAAGAACAAATATTCAGCCATAAATAAAGATATTTCATCTACTAATTTTTGAAATATTTTAAAGGCGGAAATAACATACCAAAACATTCCCCTTTTTGTTTTCCCAAATGTTTATGGTGCATTTTATGCGCCCTTCTAATTCCACGAGAATACCAATTATTTGCGTTCCGAAATAGTTTAAACCGTTGGTGTATAAAAATATCGTGAACTAAAAAATAAGCAACACCATAGGCGAAAATACCTATACCAATTGGCAAACCTGCCCAAAAGCCATAATACTGCCAACTTATAAAGCAAATAATACTCACCGCAGCATAAAAAATAAAAAAGAAATCGTTACGCTCCCACCAACTTCCGTGGTCTTTATGGTGGTGATCTTTGTGTAATTTCCACAAAAAACCGTGCATTACGTATTTATGTGTAAACCATGCCATAAATTCCATAATACAAAAAGTGGTTAAAAATATAAGAATCCAAAAAACAACATCCATAAGCTTATCGTACTAACTTTAATTGATATTTCACATAACTTCGTGTCAAAAGTCCAAACTTTTCATAATTAGGAACGCGTATTCGGGTGTTTTTAATCTCTATAGCAGGCGTTTTCTGTAATTTTTTTAGTAACCTTCTGTAATAACGATATGCCATAAACACACCAAACTTAGCTTCTGATGGTAATAAAAGGATACCTTGATAGCCTAATTTAAAATCCTCTTCTATTTCCTTAATAATTTTTTCTTTTGAAATTTCATCAAGAGCTTTCAAATTGGTATTTGGAAAATAAGTTCGGCTTAAATCTTCATAATCTGCCTTTAAATCCCTTAAAAAATTTACTTTTTGAAACGCTGAACCTAAATGCATTGCAGCATCTTTTAGTTGGTCATATTTTTCAGTATCCCCTTGGACAAAAACTTTTAGACACATTAGACCAACTACATCTGCCGATCCATAAATATATTGTTGGTATTCTTCCTGTGTCTTGTAAACCGATTTGGTAAGGTCTTGACGCATACTTTCCATAAATGCATCAATAAGGGTTTTATCTATATTATAACGATGAACCGTGTGTTGAAATGAATTTAAAATAGGATTAAGGCTTATTTTTTCTGAAAGTGCCCTATTAAGGTCTTCTTCAAAACGATCAAAAAGGGTTTCTTTATCATACTTATGAAAAGAATCTACGATTTCATCTGCAAAGCGCACAAAGCCATACACGTTGTAAATATCTTGCCGTATTGAAGGTGCAAGCATTTTTGTAGCAAGAGAAAATGAAGTGCTATAGGTATTTGTAACACTTTTGCTACATATTTCAGAAACGTGGTCAAAAATTTCTTTCACAATAATTAATTTTTTTTCTTAATTAATCCTGCCACCAATTTTCCCGAAATCAAAGATGGTGGAACACCTGGTCCCGGAACTGTAAGTTGGCCTGTAAAAAACAGGTTTTCCACTTTTTTACTTTTCAGTTTTGGCCGTAAAAATGCAGTTTGCATTAATGTATTTGCCAAGCCGTAAGCATTTCCTTTATATGAGTTATAATCAGTTATAAAGTCATTGATGCAATAGGATTCTTTAAATATAACGTATTTTTTTACTTCTTGGTTGGTAAGTTTTTCAAAACGAGTCATTATTTTTTCAAAATATTGTTCTCTTAGTTCGGCAGTATCCTCCAATCCGGGAGCTAGAGGAATTAAAAAGATGCCTGCTTCTTTCCCTTCAGGGGCAGCATTTTCATCAGTTTTAGAAGGAAAACTTGCATAAAACAATGGGTCGTCAGGCCATTTAGGATCATCGTAAATATCCTTTGCATGAGCTTCAAAATCTACATCAAAAAATAAAGTGTGATGGGCTACATTTTTAATTTTTTCATTAAAACCTACATAGAATAGTAGGGAAGATGGAGCAAAGGTTTTATTTGACCAATATTTTTCTGAATATTGACGAAACCGTTGATCCAAAAGAGTTTCGGTATGATGGTAATCGGCACCACTTAAAACGATATCTGTTGAAATTTTATTTCCATTCACAACAATTGCGGAAGCTTTTTTATTTTCAACAACAATTTTATCGATATTTTGATCGGTTTTAATAGTAACCCCTAATTCTTCTGCCAGAGTTTTCATACCTTCAATAACACTGTACATTCCATTTTTTGGATGAAATGTTCCTAGTCCAAAATCTGCATAGTTCATAAAACTATAAAAGGCGGGAGTATTTGAAGGTTTTGCTCCCAAAAACAATACAGGAAATTCTAATATGGATATGAGCCTAGGATTTTTAAATTCCTTTCTCACTTCTTGACTGATAGTACTAAAAAACTGACCTATTTTTTTCATTGTTACGGGAGTAACAAGTTCTAAGGGTGATACTCCGGGTCTATAGACAAGATCTTTTATAGCAATTTCATAATTGTTTTGAGCTGCCGATATAAATTTTTTAAGTTTTTTTGAACTTCCAGGCTCTTCTTTTTCAAAGGCAACACAAATTTTCTCTAATGTATCTTCAATGGTTATAAAATCACCTTTATTAAAATAAACACTATAGGCAGGATTTAGCTTTATAAGCTCATAATAGTCTGAAGGGTTTTTGTTGAAATCATTAAAGAATCGTTCAAAAACATCAGGCATCCAATACCAGGTGGGTCCAATATCAAATACAAACCCTTCTTTTTTGAATTGTCTAGCCCTACCGCCAATAGTGCTGTTTTTTTCATAGACTGTTACATCATTTCCAGCTTGCGCTAAATAACATGCGGCTGCCAGAGATGAAAAACCTGACCCTATAATTGAGATATTCTTATTCATTTTGTTTAACAAATTTACACAATATTTAAACAAAACTTAGTAAGTTGTAAAAATTATGATTTTTTTAATTTTTCCACTTCAAGAATAAACTCTTTTAAGCTGGGAAATAATTTAATATGTGACGGAGTTTTATCGGATTGGATTTCTTCAGTTTTGTTACCAATCAACCATAGATCACAACTTTTATGGGTACAAACATTTTCAGTAAAGCTTTGAATGTATGCGTCAAATGTTTGTTTTTCCGGTTTTATGGTTAGGTATGAAAGGAATATGATATTATCGTGGTGCCTCAATACATACTTTAAACTTTCTAAAGGGATATTTGCTCCCAGATAGATTGTTTTAAAACCTGCGTTTAAAACTTCATAATGGGCATAAAGCAAACCAATATCATGAATTTCTTTATAGGGTAAAAAAAGTGAAAATAAAACATCCTTTTGGGGTGTATGATTGGGTTGAACTTGTTCAATATTCAGAATTATTTTTTGTTTTATTAATTCAGAAACAAAGTGTTCATGCGCGGGATCTATTGTTCCAGTTTGCCATAAAACACCTATTTCAGTTAAAAAAGGAATAAAAACCTTAAAAAATATATCTCGGAAAGAATAGTGTTGTTCTAGTTCATTATACGTTTTAGAGAATAACGACGAATCAAAACTAAGCATTGCTGTTTTAAATGAATTAAGCGAAAAATTCTTTTGCTTATTTTCAGTTTGATTATTAATCAGCTCTGTTATTTGGGAGCTTTCAAGGTCTGCTATTTTTGATATTTTATAGCCTTCATTATATAGAAAAGCTACATTTAAAATCTTTTTTAAATTGTCTATATCGTATTTTCGAATATTGGTCTTAGTCCTATTGGGATCTAGAAGATTGTACCGTTTTTCCCAAATCCGAATGGTATGGGCTTTAATGCCGCTTAAATTTTCAAGATCTTTAATGCTAAAATGGGTCTTAACATTCATTTACTTCTCTATATTTTTAAAGAAGTTCAAAGTAGTAAAAAGATATGGGATATGGCAATTTTTTTTTAAAAGGATATAAAAAAAACGCAACGACTTTTTAAAAGTGTTGCGATTATATTGTGCCCGAAGCGGGACTTGAACCCGCACGCCCTAAAGGACACATGGCCCTCAACCATGCCTGTCTACCAATTCCAGCATCCGGGCAAAAAAAAAGTTAAACCGCGGGGTTTAACTTTTTGTGACCTGGCTGGGGCTCGAACCCAGGACCACCTCCTTAAAAGGGAGGTGCTCTACCAACTGAGCTACCAGGTCTTCCTTTATTGCGGGTGCAAATATACTATCATTAAATTTATTTTTCAAAGCAATTTTAAATTAAATTTGAAAAAAATAATAAACACTTTAACGATAGGATATTAAAGCCAAAATTAAATATGAAAATAGTTTTATTAGGATATATGGGAAGCGGAAAATCTACAATTGGTAATGAATTGTCGAAAAAATTATCATTTAGTTTTAAAGATTTAGATAAAGAAATCGAAATTTCTGAAGGAAAAACTATTCCTAACATATTTTCTGAAAAAGGTGAAATTTATTTTAGAAAAATAGAGAACATCAAAATTAAAAACTTAATAGAAACCTCTGATGATATTGTATTAGCTACCGGAGGAGGAACACCGTGTTATGGAGATACCATGGATTATTTACTCAGCTGTAAAGATGTTATAACGGTATATTTAAAATCATCTTTAGAAGTTTTAACAGAAAGGTTGTTTTTAGAAAAAGACGAACGACCATTAATCACTCATATTAAAGAAAAGGAAGCTTTAAACGACTTTATCAGAAAGCATTTATTTGAACGGGGGTTTGTTTATAGCAGATCAAATTTTATAATAGATGTAAGCGACCTTTCTATTAGAGAAGTTGTAAAAAAGATTAATGATGCATTATTTTAATACAGCCCTGTCGTTATTTTTTTCAAAAATAACGGACACATTTTCATTTATGGAAGTGGAAAGAGAAATACCTTTAAAATCGGCTTTAATAGGATATTTTTTATGATTTCTATCTACAAGTACTGCTGTTTTAAATTGCGATAAGGGTACTTCCAAAAAATGTTTTACGCCATATATAAGTGTAGTGCCCGAGTGTAGCACATCATCTACCAATAAAAGGGATTTGTTTTTATAATCATCAGAAGTGAGTGAGGTTTTTATTTTGGTATTGGTAGGATTTTTTTTATCAATTTCAACTTCACATAAAATAACTTTCAGGGGAGAAATTTTTTCAACCTCTTTTTTTAATTTTTCGGCAAACACATATCCGTTTTGTTTGATACCTGCAATAATAACCTCCTTCTCGTTTACATTACTTTCATAAATTTGATAAGCAATCCGCTTTATTTTGTGGGCGATTTGCTTTTTATCGAGAATAACGGTGCTAGTTTGCGTCATGTTATTTTTTTTTCAAAGATAATAAAAGGTAATTGCATTACTCTTCTTTATTTGTATCGGTAAAATCTTCTAAGTCCCGCCGGTCTTTTTTTGTAGGTCTACCTACTCCTTTTTTTCGATAATATTCTTTTGAATATTTCAACAATTCGTTTTTTGCAAATGCTTCAGGAGGAGTTGTATCTTTCCTATATATATCTACGAGTTTTGCGCCTAATCTGCTTTCCGGAGTATCAAGTACTTCCAATGTATAATTAATTTGATCTTTGCGAACACTAATTTTATCTCCCGGATAGACTTCCCGAGATGGTTTTATAACATCTTCATTAACACGTATAGCTCCTTTTTTACATGCTTGTGTGGCAATGCTTCTTGTTTTGAAATAACGGATGCACCATAAATATTTATCAACTCTCATACAATTACTTTAAAAATCTACGTTAATCAGAGTAACAAAAATAACGGAAAATTGTATCTTGCGCCCTTTAAAAAGTGATGATGAAAAAAATAAATTTTGTTTACCCTATTCTTGCATTCGTTTTATTAACTATATCTTCTTGTAAAAAGGAAGATGATGGTGTTGTTTCATTTCCATTAAGGGACCGAGCTGAGGAAGCACAGGTTGCTAATGCTGAAATAACAACCTATTTGGAAACCCATTTTTATAATTATGAAGAATTTGCAAACCCAGATGCAGATTTTGACTATAGAATTAAATTTGATACCATAGCGGGGGATAATGCATCTAAAGCCCCATTAATGGATCAAGTTTCTTCAAAAATAGTTACAGATAGAGAAGAAGAGAATATTACGTATACTTTATATTATCTCTCTGTTATTGAAGGAGAAGGAAAACAGGTTAATTTTCCAGATATAGTAACCCTTTCCTATGAGGGAAGATTATTATCAAACAATTCATTATTCGACAGTTCTGTAAATCCGGTACGTTTTGATTTAACTCAAGTTATTAATGGTTTTCAAGACGGTTTAAAAGAATTTAAAACTGCGACGAACATTATCGAAAATGAAGATGGAACCGTTACTTACGAAAATTATGGGGTAGGAGCAGTATTTATTCCTTCAGGAATTGGATATTTTTCAAATTCACCTTCTTTTGCACTTCCTGCATATTCTCAATTAATTTTTACATTTCAAGTATATGCAACTCAAAATGGAGATCAAGATGATGATGGTGTTCCTTCAATTTTTGAAGATCTAAACAATAATGATTTGGAAGAAGACGATGATACAGATGGAGACTTTGTGCCAAATTATGCCGATAATGATGATGATAATGATGGAAGGCTAACAAAAAATGAAATTGAAACAAACGAGTACATGCTTAATGAGGGAGATCCCGAGCCTACGCTTGCAGAAAATGAAGTTGAAGTTGATAGAGTGTATGATGCTGAAAACAATACAACTGTTATCTCTACAGTAGTTTTTACAGATGTAGATAATGATGGAGTGCCAAATTACTTAGATAAAGATAATTAAAGAGTATTTTTAAAGAATACATTTTAAAAAGCCCCCGTAATTCGGGGGCTTTTTTTAATTGGGAAACAAAAAAAGTTTACTTTCTTGCAATCACTTTTAATGCCGCTTTCACAATTGCATCGGCATTTAAACCATATTTTTCCATTAACTGTTCTGGGGTACCAGATTCGCCAAAGGTATCTTGTGTAGCAACAAATTCTTGTGGAGTTGGGGAGTTTTCAGCTAATACACGGGAAACACTCTCGCCAAGACCACCTAAAAAATTGTGCTCTTCAGCTGTGACAATGCATCCTGTTTTATTAACGCTATTTATAATTGCTTTATTATCTAAAGGTTTTATTGTGTGTATGTTTATTACTTCAGCAGAAATTCCTTGCTTATTTAAAGTTTCAGCAGCTTGTAATGCTTCCCAAACCAAATGTCCGGTAGCCACTATAGTAACATCATTTCCTTCTTGAAGCTGAACTGCTTTTCCTATTTCAAAATTTTGATTTTCAGCAGTAAAATTGGCAACTTTAGGTCTTCCAAAACGTAAATACACCGGTCCATTGTGTTTTGCAATAGCTAGAGTAGCTGCTTTTGTTTGGTTATAATCACAAGTATTTATTACGGTCATACCCGGAAGCATTTTCATTAAACCCAAGTCTTCCAAAATTTGGTGTGTCGCACCATCTTCTCCTAAAGTTACTCCCGCATGGGAAGCACATATTTTTACATTTTTATTACTGTAAGCGATACTTTGACGTATTTGATCGTAAACCCTACCTGTAGAAAAGTTTGCAAAGGTTCCTGTAAATGGAATTTTCCCACCAATTGTCATTCCAGCAGCTATTCCTATCATATTTGCCTCTGCAATTCCTATTTGGAAAAAACGTTTTGGGTGATTTTCTTTAAAGTCGTCCATTTTTAATGAGCCGGTAAGATCTGCGCAAAGGGCAACAACATCTGGATTTGTTTTACCGAGTTCCGTGAGTCCTGCTCCAAATCCGGATCGTGTATCTTTTTTACCGCTGTCTGTATATTTTTTCATCTATAAGATTTTAATAGTCTCCCAATGTTTCAGGGTTTTGTTGTAATGCGTTTTCAAGTTGTTCGTCATTTGGGGCTTTACCGTGCCAAGCGTGTGTATGCATCATAAAATCGACACCATTACCCATTACTGTATGTAATAGAACACAAACAGGTTTGCTTTTTCCAGTTTTAGCTTTTGCTTTTTTCATTCCTTCAATAACAGACGCGAGGTCATTCCCTTTTTCAATTTCCATAACATCCCAGCCAAATGCTTCAAACTTTCCTTTTATATTTCCCATTGGAAGAACAGTATCGGTAGAACCATCAATTTGCTGTCCGTTGAGATCTATAGTTACAATAAGGTTATCAATATTATTTCCGGCTGCATACATAATTGCTTCCCAGTTTTGTCCTTCTTGTAATTCGCCATCACCACACAGCGTATAAATTAAATGGTTGTCATCATTTAATTTTTTGGTTTGTGCAGCTCCAATGGATACTGAAATACCTTGTCCTAAAGAACCCGAGGCAATTCTTACTCCGGGCAAGCCTTCATGGGTAGTTGGATGCCCTTGTAAACGTGAATTGAGTAATCTGAAAGTACTAAGTTCTTCTACAGGAAAATATCCTGATCTTGCCAACACGCTGTAAAATACAGGAGAAATATGGCCATTTGAAAGAAAGAAAATATCTTCGTCGGCTCCATTCATGTCAAAACCTTCTTTTCGGTCCATAAGTTCCTGATAAAGCGAAACAAAAAACTCGGTACATCCCAAAGAACCACCAGGGTGGCCTGAATTTACCTTGTGTACTTGCCGTAAAATATCCCTACGAACTTGTATTACTAATTCTTCTAAATGTTTTAAATCTGGCATACTGGGTATAATTTTTCAGTTTCAAAAGTAAAGTATTCTATAAGTTGGTCAAAACGGAATACACTGCACTTATTAACGATTTGGAAGTTTTAGTTAACAGTAATGGTTTTTGAAGAAGTTATTTTGAATTATCTATCTCTTTTCTATTTCTGAAAATTTTAAAGGAAACTCACAAATGATAGTATATTTGCACTTCAATAAAACAATATATGCTTTTTAAACTTGAGGGAACCGATGCTAATAGTAGTGCCCGTGCCGGAACAATAACCTTAGACCACGGAACCGTAGAAACCCCAATATTTATGCCAGTAGGAACTGTAGGCACAGTTAAAGGAGTTCACCAACGAGAATTAAAAGAAGAAATAAATCCCGATATTATTTTGGGAAATACATACCATTTATACTTACGTCCGCAAACTGCTATTATTGAAAAAGCAGGAGGAATCCATAAGTTTATGAATTGGGATAGAAATATTTTGACCGATAGTGGAGGATATCAGGTGTATTCGCTTTCAGCAAACCGAAAGATCAAAGAAGAAGGTGTAAAATTTAAATCTCATATAGATGGGAGCTATCACTTTTTTACGCCTGAAAATGTAATGGAGATTCAACGAACCATCGGGGCCGATATTATTATGGCTTTTGATGAATGTACACCGTATCCGTGTGAGTATAATTATGCAAAAAGATCAATGCACATGACTCACAGATGGTTGGATCGCTGTATGAATCATCTTGAGAAAACCCCCTTAAAATACGATTATAATCAAACCTTTTTCCCTATTGTTCAAGGAAGCACTTATAAAGATCTTCGGAAACAATCTGCAGAATATATAGCTTCGGTAGGAGCAGAAGGTAATGCTATTGGAGGGCTTTCAGTAGGGGAACCTGCAGATGAAATGTATGAAATGACCTCTATAGTTACTGAAATACTTCCGAAGGAAAAACCACGTTATTTAATGGGTGTTGGAACACCTATTAATATTCTAGAAAACATAGCACTTGGCATCGATATGTTCGATTGTGTTATGCCTACCCGAAATGGTCGTAACGGGATGTTATTTACAGCACATGGCACCATTAATATTAAAAATAAGAAATGGGAAGACGATTTTTCACCTATAGATGAAATGGCCATAACTTGGGTTGATACAGAATACAGTAAAGCGTATGTACGTCATTTATTTACAGTAAATGAAATGCTGGGAAGGCAAATTGCGACCATACATAATCTTGGTTTTTATTTATGGTTGGTTCGTGAAGCGAGAAAGCATATCTTAGCAGGAGACTTTACTGCTTGGAAAAACAAAATGGTAGTACAAATGGATAAACGCCTCTAATTGCATGTTAAGCATATTTGACAGATATATTTTAAAAAAATACTTAGGAACATTCATTCTCTTATTGCTATTGTTTATTCCCATTGGGATAACAGTTAATTTAGCTGAAAAGATTGATAAAATCCTTGAAAATGATGTTCCCTTAATTGAAGTTGTCAAATATTATTTTCACTTCACGATATATTTTGCCAATTTATTATTTCCGTTGTTTTTATTTCTATCGGTAATTTGGTTTACCTCTAAACTTGCAAATAATACCGAAGTCATCGCTTTTTTAAGTAGTGGGGTTTCGTATTATCGTTTTCTAAGACCTTATATGATTGGGGCAACCATTGTTTGTATTGGAGCTTTATTTATGGGAATGTATTTGGCGCCAATGGCAAGTAAGGGGTTTAATGAATTTACCTACGAGTATCTTAAAAAAGGAAAAAAAGACAGGGATCAGGCAAATGTTTACAGGCAAATAAACGATAACGATTATATATATGTGAGTTATTTTAATGTAACCGATAAATCCGGCAGCAACTTTTCTTTAGAACATTTTGAAGGAAACCAACTGGCGTATAAACTTTCTGCAAATAGGATTAAATTCAACGAAAAGGACAGCAGCTATTCCCTCTATAATTATACAAAACGAACCGTTGGACAAAATGAAGATATTTTAGAAAGCGCTCCCAAAATAGATACCACTTTTTCTTTTGAGCTTGAAGATCTTACTCCCGTTGAATATATAGCAGAAACTTTAAATTTCACTGAACTTAATACCTTTATCCGTCGAGAGAAAGAACGAGGTTCTTCCTATATTAATAGGTATGAAGTAGTACGATATAAACGTTGGAGCTTACCTGTTTCGGCATACATCCTCACAATTATAGCTGTTGCTGTTTCATCTGTAAAACGACGAGGAGGAATGGGAATAAACCTTGCCATTGGAATTTCAATAGGAATGGTTTTTATCTTTTTTGATAAAATTTTTGGAACTATGGCGGAGCAAAGCGATTTTTCTCCTATTCTAGCCACATGGTTTCCTAATATGGTATTTGGAGTTTTGGCAATCTATCTTCTGAAAAATGCGAAACGATAAACTGATTAATTATTTGCACTTACACTTTATTGTGTTTGTGTGGGGTTTTACAGCAGTTTTAGGAGCTCTTATTTCCATAGATGCTATTCCCTTGGTTTGGTATAGAATGCTATTGGCTTCCGGTTTTATCTTTTTGTTTGTTAAGATTAAAGGAGAAAAATTAAGATTTCCAAAGAAAACTCTTTTTGGTTTCTTTATAGCCGGCTTGTTTATAGCATTACATTGGCTTGCATTTTTTGGGGCCATAAAAATTTCAAATGTTTCCGTAACCTTAGCCCTTTTATCTACCGGTGCCTTTTTTGCTTCATTGTTGGAACCTATTCTTTACGGAAGAAAAATAATTTGGTATGAAGTTTTTTTCGGAATAATAGTAATTGGTGGACTATACATTATTTTTAATTTTGAGACAGATTATTTTTGGGGAATGGTCCTAGCGTTATGCGCTTCTTTTTTGGGCGCCTTGTTTTCGGTTATTAACGGAAAATTTGCCTTAGAATATAAAGCCTCGGTAATATCGTTTTATGAGCTTTTCTTCGGAATGTTATGCATTTCTGTATATTTAGTTTTCAGCGGAAATTTTTCTCTTACTTTATTTACCTTATCTATAAATGATTGGACTTTCCTATTGATTCTTGCTTCGGTTTGTACGGCCTATGCCTTTATAGCATCGGTGCATGTTATGAAATGGATTAGCCCATATACCGTAATGCTAACAACTAATATGGAACCTGTTTATGGAATTATACTCGCACTTATAATATTGGGCGACTCAGAAAACATGAGTCCGCAATTTTATTATGGCGCTGCTATTATTATAGTAACAGTCATAGCAAACGGGATAATTAAAAATACTCTTGAAAGAAAAAAAAGACGATTACCGAATACCTAAAAACAAAGTTTTATCTTTGTAAACTAAGCCAAAAAAATCCTTTGAGGAGTTATTATGGAATATCTTGATTTTGAACTACCTATTAAAGAATTGCAAGAGCAGTTTGAAAAAGCTTGCCAAATTGGAGAAGACAGCGATGTTGATGTTACCAATACCTGCAAGCAAATTGAAAAAAAATTAAACGACACAAAAAAGAAAATTTATAAAAATTTAACCCCGTGGCAACGTGTTCAATTATCACGCCATCCCAACCGTCCCTACACGCTTGATTATATAAAAGCTATTTGTGGAGATTCTTTTTTAGAACTTCATGGAGACAGAGGTTTTAAGGATGATAAAGCTATGATTGGTGGATTGGGAAAAATTGGTGACCAAAGTTATATGTTCGTGGGTCAGCAAAAAGGATTTAATACCAAGACGCGCCAATTTCGAAATTTCGGAATGGCAAATCCTGAAGGATATAGAAAAGCATTACGCTTAATGAAATCTGCCGAAAAATTTGGAGTTCCTGTTGTTACTTTAGTAGATACTCCTGGAGCATATCCCGGATTAGAAGCCGAGGAGCGTGGTCAAGGCGAAGCTATTGCAAGGAATATTTTAGAAATGACCCGCTTAAAAGTTCCAATTATTGTAGTCATTATTGGTGAAGGAGCTAGTGGCGGTGCTTTAGGAATTGGAGTGGGAGACAGGGTGCTTATGTTGGAAAACACATGGTATTCAGTAATATCTCCTGAAAGCTGTTCTTCAATTCTCTGGAGAAGCTGGGAATTTAAGGAAAAAGCGGCAGAAGCTCTAAAACTAACAGCTATCGATATGAAAAAGCAAAAACTTATCGATGAAATTATAAAGGAACCTATAGGTGGAGCACATAGCGATCGGCAAACAACTTTTGATTCGGTAGCAGCTGCAATTTCAAAATCATTTGAAGAATTAAATAACTTATCCCCAAAAGATTTAGTCGATCAACGGATGGAAAAATATTCAGAGATGGGTGTTTATAAAAGTTAGTTTCAATAATATATAGACTTTCAAAAATCTGAAGTGAAAGCTTCAGATTTTTTTATGGCTTATCAACAATATTTTAAAGTTGTTAACAGTTAAATTGTTAACGAATGGTGAACATCGGAATAAAAAAAAATCCAAGTCCTCTTAACATTTTCTTTACATTAGCATAATGGAAAAACTCAAACCTTACACTGATTATTCGAAACGAAGTTCCCAGGTTATTTCGCTCGAAAAAGGAAAACTCCCCCCGCAAGCCATTGATCTTGAGGAAGTTGTGTTAGGAGCGATGATGATCGATAAAAAAGGGGTAGATGAGGTAATTGATATTCTTCATGCTGAAGTGTTTTATAAGGAAGCGCATCAACATATCTTTGAGGCCATCCATACATTGTTCGAAAACAGTGAGCCTGTAGACTTATTAACTGTTTCAGCGCAATTAAAACGCAATGTAAAACTTGATCTCGCGGGAGGTGAATTTTACTTGGTTCAATTAACCCAAAAAGTGTCTTCTTCGGCGCATATTGAATTCCATGCACGTATAATTCTTCAAAAATATATTCAAAGAAGTTTGATAAAAATTTCAAACGAAATAATTGAAGATTCTTATAATGAAACCACAGATGTTTTTGACCTTCTTGATAAAGCTGAAGCAAAATTATACGAAGTTACTCAAGGAAATATAAAACGCTCTTCCGAAACGGCACAAAGTCTTGTAATTCAAGCAAAAAAACGAATTGAAGAAATTGCTAATAAAGAAGGTTTATCCGGAATTCCTTCAGGTTTTGCTAAAGTTGATAAATTAACCTCGGGATGGCAACCCAGTGATCTTATTATCATCGCTGCCCGTCCGGGTATGGGTAAAACGGCATTAACGCTTTCCATGGCGAGAAATATAGCTGTAGACCATAATATTCCTGTAGCATTCTTCTCTTTGGAGATGTCTTCAGTACAGTTAATAACCCGTTTAATTTCTTCAGAAACCGGCTTAAGTTCAGAAAAACTTAGAACTGGGAATCTTGAAAAACACGAATGGGAACAACTGAATGTAAAAGTAAAAGGACTTGAAAAAGCACCTTTGTTTATCGATGATAGCCCTTCGCTTTCTATTTTTGACCTTCGGGCAAAATCTAGACGTTTGGCCTCTCAACACGGTATAAAACTTATTGTGGTTGATTATCTTCAATTAATGACTGCCGGAGGAAACCAAAAAGGTGGAAATAGGGAACAGGAGATTTCAACAATCTCTCGTAATTTAAAAGCCTTGGCAAAAGAGTTAAACGTTCCTGTAATTGCATTATCACAATTATCTAGGGCGGTTGAGACACGTGGTGGAAGTAAACGACCCTTGCTGTCCGATTTACGTGAATCAGGTGCAATTGAACAAGATGCAGATATAGTTTCATTTATTTATAGACCCGAATATTATAAAATTGAAGAATGGGATGATGAAGAAAGAACTCCAACAGATGGTCAGGCAGAATTTATTGTTGCCAAACACCGTAATGGAGGACTCGATGAAATACGCTTGCGATTCGTTGGCCATTTAGGGAAGTTCGAAAATCTTGAAACTTTTGATTTTGCAACTGAAATACATTCGCGAATGAACGATGCTGCAAATGATGATACCTTTAAAAAAGAAAATTTACCTTCTCCAGGAGAAGCTTTTGGTAGTTCCATGAACGATGACCTTTCTCCTGATGATGAAAATGAAGTGCCTTTTTAGAATTTTTTTTTTGATTTTCTACATAAGATGGCTCGAAAATTGTCGTTATAGAATTCCTGTGAAAGCTGTAATCTCATCGAAATAGCTATATTTATACTATGACAAAATATTTTGCAATCCTATTTATTTTATTTTTTTCCTTTAAAGCATCTGCATCCTATATTCTAATTCCCATGGATGCCGAAACCCAGAAAGAACATTTAAAAGCTTATGGAATTACCTATTGGGTCCTTGAAAAACAAATTAAGGTAAAATGGCTTTTAAATTATAGAGGAGGATCTTTCCTCTTACCCGATTCCGAAGAATTTCAAAGAGAATGTCAAATTAGAGGGGTTTCCTTTGAGGTTATTTCCGACGCAAAAACTGAACAAATTTTAACAGATATAAGTAGTCCTTCTCAAAACATGGAAGCTGTGGTCTTAGAAAAAGCTCCTCGTATCGCGGTGTATTCTCCTAAGGGAAATCACCCTTGGGACGATGCGGTTACTATGGTACTTACCTATGCTGAAATACCGTATACAGTGGTTTATGATGAAGAGGTTTTAAATGATGAACTTTTATTATATGACTGGCTACACTTGCACCATGAAGATTTTACGGGTCAGTATGGTAAGTTTTATCATGCGTATCGCGCAGCTCCTTGGTATATTGAGGATAAGAAAAATTCTGAAGAGTTGGCAACAAAACTTGGATATAATAAAGTTTCAGAAGAAAAAAGAGACGTAGCATTAAAAATCCGAGATTATGTTGTTGGAGGAGGATTTATGTTTGCGATGTGTAGTGCAACCGATAGCTTTGATATAGCACTTTCAGCCGAAGGTGTTGATATTTGTGAAGCAATGTTTGACGGTGATTCTAGCGACCCAGGTTATCAAAGTGAAATAGATTACAATAAAACCTTTGCCTTTAAAGATTATATTCTGGAAAGAAGCCCTAATGTATATGAGTTTTCTTCTATTGATATGACCACAAAACGGAATATTTCAAAGGAAACAGACTATTTTACTTTAATGGATTATTCAGCAAAATGGGATCCTATTCCGTGTATGCTAGTTCAAAATCATACTGCTTTGGTAAAAGGATTTATGGGACAAACCACTTCTTTTGACCCTGATGAAATTAAGGCAAACGTTTTGATAATGGGCGAAAATAAATCGAATGGGGAAGCAAAATACATTCACGGAATTAAAGGAAAAGGCTTTTTTACTTTTTACGGAGGTCATGACCCTGAAGATTATCAGCATAGAGTAGGAGATGCAAAAACGGAATTAGGTTTACATCCAAACTCCCCGGGATATCGTTTGATATTGAACAATGTGTTGTTTCCTGCTGCTAAAAAGAAGAAACAAAAAACCTAATCTTAGTCAGAAATTGTCTTATAATAATCTTTTGGCGGAAGTACAGTAATTTCAACACGCCTGTTCATTTGTTTATTCTCAACAGTTGTATTGGGAACGCGTGGTTTTTTTTCTCCGTGAGCTTTTATTTCGTAATCATACATTGCATTTTCATCAAATAAGGATTTCAATTTAGCCATGACTGAATTACATCTTTTTTTGGAAAGCTTCAGGTTGTAATCATCACTAGCATCACTATCGGTATGACCTTCAATTAAAATAGTGGCTTTATCCACTTTTTTAATAGTGTTTGCTAGTGAATCCAATGTTTTATTTGCAGATTCTTTTAGTATAGATTGGTCAACATCAAATAATACATCACCATTTATTGTAAGCTTTATAACGCTATTTATAGCCGCAATGGCATCAATATCGGCTCCTGCACTCATGCTTTTACAAAGTTCTTTTAGATCTATAATACGTAAATAATAAAAGACAATTTCAGAGCTTATTTTTTGATCGCTTAATTCAATAGCAGACTTACCTCCGGCGATTTTTCCGGCGTATAACCAGTCTATTCCATTTTCTGATATTTCAATTTTTGCAGCTTCGCGTGAAGGGCCTACTTCAAATATATAAAGGTCATTTCCTTTTAAGTTCATAAAGCCATTATCGGTAAATGCAACCGTTAAGACACCGCCACAACCTAATGACATAAAAGTAGGATCTCTGTAATACTTGTAATTTGGCTCGTGAAGACATTGTAAACTATCCCTGTATTTTTTTATAGGTGCTGGGTTACCAACTTTAAAATCTAATAGTTTATCGGCAAAAGATATTTTACCTAAAGGAAGATAGATCGAATTTCCCCTGTCGATTTTATAGGATTGTCCAGTGCCATTTTGAGCGATGGAATAGCTGCAAATTAATAGAAAAAAAAGGAATGTAATTTTTTTTGAAAACACAAAGAATCGTTTTTAACGAAGATAAGTAAAGTTTTCTCTTCTATATTATTTTACTATACTATAGTTTATTGTAATAAAAAAACCGTTCACATTGTGAACGGTTTTAAAAGCGAAATAATATGATTATTGAATTAGAGTCTTATTTTACTTTGTTTACGATAGCTTCAAAAGCATCAGGATGATTCATCGCTAAATCGGCCAAAACTTTTCGGTTTAGTTCGATTCCGTTTGATTTAATCCCTCCCATAAACTGAGAATAAGACATCCCATGCTGACGTGCACCCGCATTAATACGAGTAATCCATAGGGATCTAAATGTTCTCTTTTTTGCACGGCGGTCTCTATAAGAATACTGCATTGCTTTGTCAACAGCATTTTTAGCAACCGTCCATACATTTTTACGTCTTCCAAAGTAACCTTTGGCTTGCTTAAGAACTTTTTTTCTTCTAGCTCTTTTTGCAACTGAATTTACTGATCTTGGCATAATTTAATTGTTTTTTGTAGCAGGCGATTCATTTTCAGAATACTTTAATTTGCCATACTCCAGGGTTATTGAATTTGTTTTAACCGGTTAAACGATTACTTCATTCGAAGCATTTGCTTAACATTACTTTCATCGGCCTTATGAACAACTGTGTCATGGGTCAATGCTAGCTTACGTTTTTTAGACTTCTTTGTTAAGATGTGACTTTTAAACGCATGCTTTCTTTTGATCTTACCTGTACCCGTTAGCTTAAAACGCTTTTTGGCACTGGATTTTGTTTTTTGTTTCGGCATGTTTCTTTCTTTTAATTAATTACTTCGCTTTATTGTGAACTTCAATTTAAATTTGAAGTGTTTTTTATTTTACTGAACACTGAACACTGAACACTGACTACTTTTTCTTAGGCGCAAGAAACATAATCATACGTTTTCCTTCCAATTTTGGCATTTGTTCCACTTTTCCAAATTCTTCTAGTTCCTGAGCTAATCTTAATAATAAAATTTCTCCTTGGTCCTTATATATTATTGAGCGCCCTTTAAAAAACACATAGGCTTTTAGTTTAGCACCTTCTTTTAAAAACTTTTCAGCGTGCTTCTTTTTAAACTCATAATCGTGGTCATCAGTATTGGGTCCAAAACGAATTTCTTTTATTATAACTTTGGTCGCCTTAGACTTTAAAGCCTTTTCACGTTTTTTCTGTTCGTAAACAAATTTTTTGTAATCAATTACTTTACAAACAGGGGGTTTGGCATTTGGAGATATTTCAACAAGATCTAACTCTTGCTCATCTGCAATTTCTTGGGCTTTCCGTGTAGGATAAACACCAATCTCCACATTATCGCCTACTAAGCGTACTTCTTCCGCACGAATTTTTCTGTTAATTCTGTGTTGGTCTTCTTTAATGACCCTTGCCGGGCCTCTACTTCTTTTTCTTCGTATTGCTATGGCTAAATCTTTTAGTTAAACATTAAACTCTATTACTTCTTCCTTTACAGCGTCAGTAATCATTTTTGAAAAGGCTTCAATAGACATTGTGCCTATATCACCTTCGGTGTGCTTTCTTACAGAAACCGTACCATCATTTTCTTCTTGCTCACCTATAATCAACATATATGGGATTTTATTAATTTCGGCTTCCCGAATTTTTTTTCCAATAGTCTCGTTTCGGTTATCAACAAGGGCGCGAATTTCGTCATTTTCAAGCAAACTTAAAACTTTTTGAGCGTATTTCTCATATTTTTCGCTCAAAGACAGGATAGTAACCTGTTCCGGGATGAGCCAGAGCGGAAAGTTACCTGCAGTATGCTCCAATAATATTGCTATAAAACGTTCCATGCTTCCAAAAGGAGCACGATGTATCATAATAGGTCTGTGCATTTCATTGTCACTTCCTTTATATTCCAATTCAAATCGCTCGGGGAGTGTATAGTCTACTTGTATAGTTCCTAACTGCCATTGTCTTCCCAAGGCATCTTTCACCATAAAATCCAATTTAGGACCATAAAAAGCGGCTTCCCCTTCTACTACGACATAATTTAATTTTTTGTCTTTGGCAGCATTTAAAATGGCATTTTCTGCCTTTTCCCAATTTTCAAGACTACCTATATATTTTTCAGGAGTTTTAGGATCACGTAAAGAAACTTGTGCTGTAAAATTTTCAAACCCTAAAGAGCCAAATACATAAAGTACAAGATCGATTACATTTTTAAACTCTTCATCTAAATGTTCGGGTGTACAAAAAATATGGGCATCATCTTGGGTAAAACCTCTTACTCTTGTCAGCCCATGTAATTCTCCACTTTGTTCGTATCTATAAACGGTCCCGAATTCTGCAAAACGTTTTGGGAGGTCTTTATAAGACCATGGTTTGCTATTAAATATTTCACAATGATGAGGGCAGTTCATGGGTTTTAATAAGAACTCCTCATCTTCTTTAGGTGTTTTTATAGGTTGAAAGCTATCTGCTCCATATTTTGCATAATGACCTGAAGTTACATACAGTTCTTTTTGACCAATATGTGGTGTAATTACCATTTCATAACCTGCTTTCTTTTGCGCTTTCTTTAGAAAATTTTCAAGCCGTTCACGAAGCGCAGCACCTTTTGGTAACCAAAGAGGTAGGCCTTGACCAACTTTCGCAGAAAAAGTAAATAACTCCAATTCTTTTCCTAGCTTTCTGTGATCCCTTTTTTTAGCTTCTTCTAGAAGTTCAAGATATTCCTTAAGGTCTTTTTGTTTTGGAAAAGTAATCCCATAAATACGGGTAAGCTGTTTGTTGTTTTCGTCACCCCGCCAATATGCACCTGCAATGCTCATTAATTTAACAGCTTTTACGATTCCTGTATTAGGAATATGCCCTCCACGGCATAAATCGGTAAAAGTATCATGGTCGCAAAACGTAATGGTACCGTCTTCCAAATTCTCAATGAGCTCTACCTTATATTCATTGTTTTCTTTTTTATAATAATCCAAGGCTTCTGCTTTGGTCACCTCCCGCATAGAAAATTCGTGCTTCCCTCTGGCAATTTCCAGCATTTTATCTTCAACAGCTTTTAGATCTTTCTCCGCAAAGGGTTGGTCTCCAAAATCTACATCGTAATAAAAGCCGTTTTCAATTGCTGGCCCAATGGTTAGCTTTACACCCGGATACAATTGTTCTAGTGCTTGCGCTAATATATGTGCAGACGAATGCCAAAAAGCCTTTTTTCCTTCCTCATTGTTCCATGTATATAGTACAAGAGATCCATCTTCAGTAAGCTGTGTACTTGCTTCCACGGTCTCATCGTTAAAAGAAGCAGAAATTACATTCCTAGCCAATCCTTCACTAATGCTTTTTGCCACGTCCATAGGAGTAACGTTGGCTTCAAACTGCTTTACACTTCCATCAGGTAAGGTAATCGCTATCATATATTAAAAATTTAAGCTGCAAAGATACTACGAGTTTCTGCGTTTTACAATAAACATTCAAATGATTCTTTTTTCTTTTTATGGCGTTTGTTAAACAAGTTTAACACCGGGCTTTCGGTACTCGCTTTCTATAGTGTACTTAAATAGCACCCTATAAAAGAGCTCAAACATACCCCTCAATCCCTAACGCTTTCATTAAAATATACAAAATAGTATATATATTAAGGTATAAATAGATAAGGTTTTATTTTTTAGCATAAGTAAAAGCATTTCAATTGCTTAATGATCTAGATGGAAAAATATTAAAAAAAGATTGTTTTTTATAGTGTCAGAATGGAAAAGCATTTTATATTTGCACTCGCTAAAAACAAGAATAGTATTTGTGTTTTTGAATAGCGGAAACGGTCTTAAAAATTTTAGAAAATTATTTTAAAAATGTATTGCAGGAATTAAAAACTATGCTACATTTGCAGCCGCTAAAATAAAGGTTTTGAACTGGTTTTTGAGAAATAAAAATCGGTCTTAAATTTTTTCTAATTTATTTTCAAATAGTACTTGCAGGATTAAAAAACTGTTGTATATTTGCACCCGCTTAGAGAAACAGGCACGGTCTTAAAAATTTGAAATAGTGAAAAGGATTATAAATAGCGGTTCGACTCCGTTGCACTAACTAGAATTACAGTTCTTTTTTTAGAACTAAAAAGTTCATTGATATATTGAAATTGACAGCGTATGTACTTTATGGAAACGTAATGTACAGACAAAGAACTAAACTAAGTAAGATACCTGAGATTTTTTTTGAGAAGATTCTTCAATA
>Ga0209390_10000245_pt1 | contig 101992 bp, 92 predicted proteins | sample BON01_FD_187212 | JGI IMG/M metagenome (GOLD analysis project Ga0209390, IMG submission 187212) | Freshwater microbial communities from Lake Bonney liftoff mats and glacier meltwater in Antarctica - BON-01 (SPAdes) (version 2) | ecosystem: Environmental > Aquatic > Freshwater > Ice > Glacier... | reverse complement strand
TACAACCAGGAACCCCGGAAAGCCGGACAGACCGGCAGATCAACCACGCCCCCAAACCCCGAGAAACCATCAAAGATCAAATATCCCCGAGAACCCGATCAACCAAACCGAACGGTGGATTGAGGCTAACAACGCGCCAACGCCAGCAGCCACAGCTGCCACTACCCAGAATTGGCCAGACCCAGCAACCGCAGGAATCTGGTGCCACAACCGAATAGTGTTTGTGATGTACCCGGGACGTTCGTGCCCACTCACCAATGCGTTTGATGCAAATTCTGGCACCGTGGCTGCCGCATCAAATGCCCCCAGATAGACGGCTACGGTCAACCAGCACCCAAGAGCCGCAGCTGATAAAGCGATCCCCCAACAGTGATCAATCAGCCACCAACAGGTACGGCGAGCAGCGACGATCCGCTGCCCCCCGTCGACGGCGGCCATCACTTACCATCACCTGGGGCTTGCGGCAATGACCCTGATCGCGGCAGCGCCACCCGAATCTCGCTGGCCCAAAAAGAGACCCCTGAGCGCTCGCCCATGTTCCACGGTGACGCTACAAGTCCACGAAGCAACAGCGGCTGACCCGGCGTCGTATCAGCCGGTTTGCCAGCTACCTTGACTTCGAGGACGTCAGTGCTTTCAGTCCCGATCATGATCACCGGAACCACGTACACTGGTAGGTTGGTTGCTTGATCAATTTTCGGTTCTTGCGTGTTGAATTCCGTGACCGGGCGTACTGGCCCAGCCGCTAAGAACGACGCCTCCGTGACGTCAACAGCTATTTTCATGTGCCTGCTCCGTTCTTGCCGGTGGGCCAGACTCTGTGTGCCGGGCCCTTCATCTGGAGGTCTAACAAGAGCCTTTCCAGACGATTGCGAAGTCGGTTAACACCGACTAACAGGGGGAGGTAGAATCCACAGATATGGGGAAAGGACCACGCTCACTAAAGGCCCAACAGTGGGGCAGCGGATACCTCTGCAAAAATGCCGACCCTGCCGACCCCCACCCCACAGATGGGCGCAAACACCGCTGCAAGTTCCACGCTGAAGAATGGCGGCGCTACCTCGCCAGGCGGAGTAACAACCGGCGACGCCACGGCAAGAGTGAAACCCGAACAGGCCCATACGAACCCACAGAACGACCTAGATCCCTGCAGGCTGAAACCAAAGCGCCGAACAACGTTGCCGAACTATTCAATAAGATCGCTGCGGTCCACCATCGCTATGATTCACGCATCGAAACGGCCAGCCAAGACGGCAACCACCCGCACGCCCTGGCACGACAAGCACTCACCGACATCGGCAACATCATCAAACAACACACTCGCTAAGTTCTGCCGCTGCTTGCTTAGGCTTCGCCACGCCGCAGTGCCAGAACTCGAGCTGTGTCCAAATCTCCATTACATATATCAAGGGCGATGTGAGCTCAAGTGGCAGTTCGATCCGTCGATTTCCCCGGAACATTGCATCTGAGCGAATGACCGACCTCGGTTGATGCGCCCTGCTCACCGCAGGGCCATCATGCGTCGTGGATCCTGTGACGCCGGGAACTCACTCGCGGGTAGCTAGTCAGGTCATGGCGACCGCTGCAAGACTCCAGCGACTGACTTGAGCCCCTGTTCGGGGCTGTCATCGGAGAAGTGCTAGGTGGATTCTTCCGAGCGCCCCAATGATGCACTCAACCGGTGTTTGTCGCTCTTCGCCGATAACATGTACGAGTAAGGGCGCGCGAGTACCGAACCCGCAGTCATCGAGAGCCCTGTGAGGCGTCGATGGCCGCGAGCCAGAGTTCGCACACTTCGGCGTGCGGGGCGGATCAATGCGTTCATTCTGAGCCTTTGACTCGTGGACGACTACGACAGTCTGGTTTAACAGCCAGGCGGGTACTGAAAGGGTGCGAATATGGCAACGGTGATTGGTAGGCATCGAGAAGTCGTCGTCTCTCAGACCAAGACTCGACAGCGCGTCAGGGACCTTGCGGAGGTCTACACCAACGAGCGAGAAGTTACAGCAATGCTCGATCTGATACCGGACATGTTCCCTTCCTCGGAACGACCGCGAGGTATCGGCCAGACGTTTCTCGAGCCCGCGTGCGGCGCAGGTAACTTCCTCGTAGCCATTCTCGATCGAAAGCTGGCGCACATAAAGTTCGGCGGAATCTATCGAAGTGTTGCAACGTTCGAAACCGCAGTCTTGAAAGCAGTTTCATCCATTTACGGTATTGATATCGATCAGGAAAATATTGATCAGTCGCGTCAGTTCCTTAAAGCTGATGTTGCTCATCACATGAACCTGCAACTCAACACCGTCCCGGTTTCTGAGGATTTCTGGAACGCGGTCGATGCCATCTTGGAATCGAACATCATCCGAGCTGACACTCTTAAAGATGCGCAGCAGATTCGTTTTGTCGAGTATCACTGGCAGCGCAAAACCGGCTACGTCATCCGCGAATGGACCTACATGGAAGAACCGGAGCCCCAATACAACCTGTTCGAAGAGGCTGCCGACAGCACACTGCGTGAAGAGTTCGCTATTCACTATTCGGCGCTGGCAGAGAATGCTGAGCCAGCCCGTAATAGGCCGCAAGGAGGGTCTGGGTGAGCGTCCACGAGTTGGAGAAACAGATCCGGACGGGGCAGCACGTTCCTGACATTCTCGACTGCCTCGCGCAACTGTCGAACGATGAGGTTCCGACACCTCCTAGGTTGGCCCGGGCGGTGCTCGACATGCTCCCTGATGAGGTGTGGGGTAAACCCAAGTACCTGTGGCTTGACCCGTTTTGCAAGTCCGGCATCTTTCTTCGCGAAACGGCCGCGAGGCTTCTGGAGGGACTAAGCGATCAAATCCCGAACTTCGAGGAACGTCGCGACCATATCTATCGAGACATGCTTTGGGGAACCTCAATCACTGAGATGACTGGCATGATCACACGGCGTTCGCTGTACTACAGCCGCGACGCGAGCGGACCAGCGTCTGTTTTGAAATTTGGGAGCGCAGAGGGGAACGTGCCGTTTATCCGGTCCCAACACACATTCTTAGACGACAAGGAAGGGCTGCCGACCGGCAGTTGTCTCCTATGTCGCGCTCCAGTCGCGCTGGAGCGCGGTGAGGCGCGAGAGAACTATGCGTATGCGTTGATACACGGGACCTACCCGACGGAGGAAATGAAAGACATGAAGTTCGACGTCATTCTTGGCAACCCGCCATTCCCCCGAAAGTCGTTGTGTTGTCGCCGTGATTGTGGTGGTGTTGATTTTGGGAGTTGCACCCGAGACGGGCAGCGGAGTACACAGCACGCCTTCGAGTTTGCTGCCTGATTTCGCCCGGCGTTCTCCGTTCCAACCATGGGCGCACCTGGCGGGTTCCCCCGAAAGTGTCCGTGTTGCGTCTAGGGTGCGGGAATGAGCGTGAGCCAGGCACCGGTTCTGTGGAGACTCGGCCGGTCTCTGCCTGAGCGAAGCGCCCGCGCACCATTGCCCGAAGCCTTAGCGCTGGGGCAGGTGGTGGAAGAGCGTGAGAGACGGCTCGGCCTGCTTCCCGATCATCCATTCCTGTTGCGCCCCGATGGATCGCCTGACGGTGACGTGCTTGCCTTCTTCGCGTCCTCGTCCTTCAAGTTGCTCAGCGAACAAACTCGGCTGTCGTATGCCAAGGACTTGCGTCTTTTTCTTAGCTTCCTAGAGTCTCAAGGAAGACCGTGGCGTGATTGCGCGCCTGCTGATTTGCTCGACTTCGAGTTCTGGCGTCGCCGTGACGTCCGAAACCCTCGGCGCGTGTCTGGTGCCAAATTCGGCCGTGAGCTTGCCGCGTGCAAGAAGTTCTTTGAATGGCAGCAGCATCGTGGCGTGATTACCTCCAGTCCTGTTCAGACCGCCACTCGTGCTGAGGGCTCGGGGCATGAGTTCGGCGGTGCTTCGTTGCGGCCGACTGATGCCCGGCGTGTGCGGGTCAAGTGGCTGACCCCCAACGCTTTCCGCCAGTGGCGAGATGTTGGCCTCGCCGGATACCGGCTCGATGGGGTGCGTGATGTTTCGTGGCGTGGCAGAGGCGATGGAAGGAACGTCGCCTTCGCGAATCTGCTTTGGGCCAGCGGCCTACGGCTGCGAGAGGCCGGAACCTTGTTGCTGTCGGAGCTGCCGACACGGGAAGGCGATGCGCGGTTTCTGCGGGCGCATATCGGCGACGCCGTAGCGAAGGGACGGGGACGTGATTTCTGGGTTTCGCGTGAAGCTGTCGCCGACATTGACGCATACGTCCTTTCCAGCAGGTCCGCGGCGGTACGGCGAGCTCAGCGTGAGGGTCGCTACGACTCTGTTCCACGGCGTCTCGTCATCGTCGACCACGCGAGCTCCGGCCTAGTCGTGCGAGATGTAATGGGCGAAATCAAGACAGTTGCCCGCGATCACCTATCTGCTGGCGACCGCGTCCGGTTGTTCGTCGAGGGCGAGGACGGACTGGAGCCCGCGATGCTCTTCGTCGGCGAGTCCGGGTTGCCGATGCAGTACCCGTCGTGGGAGGCCGTGTTCGCGACTGCGAATCGTCGTTGCGCGAGCCAGGCCGTCCCGGTCTCTTGCTACCCGCACATGCTTCGGCACTCATTCGCGCTGCGGATGCTGGTGACGCTGCTCCACGCATTCGATCGTCGGCTTGGACTGACTGCCGATGAGCGCCGTGAGTATCGGCTGATGTTCGGTGATCCCTGGACGCTTGTGCAGACGCTGCTTGGTCACACGAATCCCCAGACGACGCGAGACATCTATTTGGAGCCGGTGAGTGGTCTCCAGGTCGATCTTTTCCTCAATGACGACGGAATCGATGAGGACGGCTCGTTCAACGAGTTCGTCAAGCGGCACCTTTCAGCGACCGGGCTCGTGAACTTCGGAATCGTGAACTGATGGCCACCGTGACCATGCCTGCTGCCGGGTATAAGCGTCCGGACCGGGTGGGTGAGACGGGACTGATCGTCACCGTCACCGGCACATCTGGGGAGGAGTTGGGGCCATTCGACTTCTCCGACACGCCCGCTCACGGGTCTGTGCGCGCGGAATTGATCGCAGCGTTTGTCACGGCAACTGAACCCGATGGCAGGTGGCGATCGGGGGCATCGATGACAAGGGGGTACAAGATAGCTCTGACCTTCCTGCGGAGTCTCGACCGCCTACGCATTGACGTTACGAGCCTTGAAGAGTTCGGTCCCGAGGATTGGTGGACCTGGCGCGCAGACCGCGCTGAGACAAACCGTTGGCCTGGGCAAATCAACATCATGCGGGTGCTGCTCAGGGAGTCTCCGAAGATCCCTCCGCTTACGCGGCGAGCTCTGAACCAGCGGACCCACAAACCCCGGCAGCGCCTCTACGGGTCGTACTCGGTCAGTGAGTTCGAGCGATTGAGGCGACGTTCGAAAGAGCTCGTGCTTGCAACGGAACGACGCATTGCAACGAATACAGCCGTGCTCGATGCCTATCTGGATGATCGGGCGAATGCTGGCCCAGAAGTCAAGATTGGGAAGCAGTTCTACACACGCGGGGAGCTACTGCACCGGCTAGTTAGTTCGGGGCGGCTGACGTTCGGACCGAAATCGCGCGCCTTGCTGCCGCAGGTCTCGCAGCTGCTTGCGACTGGGGATCTGCATCCAACCTACGCACTGTTCCCGACGCGCTGCGAGATCTTGGCGGTCATGGTTCTTCTGGTTTGCGACCAGGGCTACAACATCTCGACCATGGAATCTCTCACTGTTCCCGAACTGGCGTCAGGCGCAAGCTCGGCAGGAAACGCAGTCCTGGTGGAACACCTAGACAAGCCGCGGAGGGGCAACCGGCGGTTCTTCACGAATTCGTTTACCGGCAAGTCAGCTCGGGTGCTCCAGCAGGCCGTCACGATTACTGCCCCTGCCCGAGAGTGCCTGAGCACGCTTGGGCACCCAACTGATCGCCTCCTGATCAGTGGTACGTCCATCGGCGTGACGGACCACCCGACGCGTTCGTTCGTCGTGAAGGAATTCACCCAAGGAGGTTCTGTTCGCACGTGGGATGAGCTGGCTGGCCTGAAAGCCGACGACGGCAGCCGTTTACACCTGCACTTCAATCGACTCCGGCTGTCCGAACAGGTGATCAACCGCAAGTCGAGTCAGAACTCCGATGCGGTTAGCCAGGACGTTTATCGGCGACCCGACGCGCTGACCGCGCACCTCGTCGAGGACGTCATCCTTCAAGGGCAGGCCGAGGCCGTGTCTCACGCCGCTTCGACGTTGAAGATGCGCTTCGTGTCGGATGCAGGACTTGCTGCCCCGGACCTGGGCAGGTCCACACGCGCCGATCTCGATGGAGGGCTGCTCGATACCGCAACCGGCGCCTGCCTGGACTTCAACCACAGCCCTTTCGCCGATGACGGTCCGTGCACGGCGTCCTTTCTGATGTGTCTGGCTTGCCCGAACGCGATCGCGACGCCCGCCCATCTGCCGCGGCTGGTCACTCTCCGGGACGCTCTGACCAACCTCGCATCTATCGATCCGGAACGGTGGTCTCAGCTCTACTCGGCGCACTTTGACCGACTTAACCAGCTGCTCTCATCAAGCCTTACAGAGGCAGAAGTGGCTTTCGCCCGCCGGGCCGCGACGGACGCTGACCGGGCTGTCATCGAGCGCCTCCTCAGCCGGGAACTCGACGTATGAACGTCGCATCGCCTCGCGAACAGAGTCTTTTCGGAGCTGATGTCGCCCTTCCGGCACCCGACACTGTAATCGTGCCGGGTTACGTTGCGTTCAGCGACGAGGCGTGGGATCTCACGCCCCTTTGTCCGCGGCCAACCACACGATGGATCACCTTGCGATTCCTCCGTTGCCCCGCCTCGCTCCGCGATGATCTGAAGCACTTCTTCTATTTGATGCTGACTGTCGATACTCCGTTGGAGCGACTCGATCGCCCCGCGAGCGCTCGCAAGCGCCTGACCCCGTCGACCCTGAAAACACTGTTTGAGGACATCAAGCCTTTCCTGGTGTGGTGCGATTCGGCAGGCATCACCAGCCTCACCGAGGTCACTGACGATGACCTGCGCGCTTACGCGGCCGAGGTGGCGAATGCGCCGATCGGGCAGAACCCGAAGATGCGACGATTGTTCGCAGTTTCCCGTCTATGGCTGATGGCCCCCTACATGCGGCGGGCCAGTCGAGTGCGGCAACCGTTCTGGGAACGCGACGGGATCGAGGAAGTAGTCGGCAAGAGCGAGTGGACCGCGGAGAACAAGTCAATACCGATCCATCCGCTTACGATCTCTGCATTGCTTGCCTGGTGCCTGCGGATTGTCGAGGACAGTCCCTACATCCTCACCGCACTCGACACAAACGCCTGCCCGCAGCCGTTCGACGGGGAACACCCGGCGCATCCGGGTGGCCGATGGGTCGGGGAGATCACTGCCGCGGATGTCGCTTCGGTAAGACGGGTACTTTCGACTGCGTGTTTGCTCACGGTCGCTTACCTGACCGGCATGCGCAGCGACGAGGTATTGGGGCTACGTCGGGGATGCTGCACGCCCATCCCTGTCGCAGGCAACGGCACGGTCAAGGGATACGAAGTTCGGGGTAGAACCTACAAATCAGCGGTCGAAGACGGGCGCTCAATCGGCCCCGGCGTTGATCGGGCGGTTCCATGGAAGGCGATCAAACCGGTCGCCGATGCCTTGGCCGTTATGGAACAACTCCATTCGGAGGACTTGCTCTTCAGCGCGACCCTCTTCAGGGCGACAATCATCCAGGGTGCCCTCGATCCAGGCGGGCCGACGTCCACCAACGTGCGTGAATCCTTCGATGCGCTAGTCCGGTGGTGCAACGAACGAAGCGCCGCGCTGGGTAGACCTGAAGACAGTGTCCCGCCAGATCCCGACGGGCTCATAAGTCTGCGCCGGCTACGCCGGACCCTTGCGTGGTTCATCTATCGCAAACCTCAGGGCAGGGTTGCATTGGGGATCCAGTACGGGCACCTCCACGCTGCCACTACCGACGGCTACGGCAGCCGCGCGTCGGCTGGATTGCGTGACCTTTTTCCCATGGAGGAGGCATTTTCCATCAGCGACTCATTGCATCGCGCTGCTGGGGAGCTGCGCTCGGGCACGACTGTCAGCGGTCCCGCCGCCCAGCGTTATCGGGATGCCGCCGCCGAATACCAGCACCAGTTCGAAGGGTTGTCCCTCACCCCGAAACAGGCGGCAGCTCTCATGACGAACCCGAAGCTGCGGATCTATGACGCGCCTGGTCAGGCCCTGGCCTGCTGTTTTGATCCGCAGAAGGCGCTTTGCCGCTCAGTGGGCACCAACCCACGCGCAACGACCAAGGCAACGCCGGACCTCACCGCGTGCAATGACAAGTGCGCCAACATCGCACGCAGCGATCGCCACATCGATCAGCTCCGGGATGACGTCGCGGTCCTGCACGACGAACATTCCTCTCCATTGACGCCGATGCCGCTTCGGCACCGAATCGAGATTCAGATCGAACGCCGTGAAGACGTGATCCGCAAACATGCGCAACCGGAAGGAGTACACGCGCGATGAACACGACCGAACAAGAAAGGCAAACCATCCGCGATGCGATGGCTCGGCTAGTTGAAGGTCAACCGGTCCAGTCAGACGGCAAGCTCACTGTCAAATCCCTTGCCGAGGAGGCCGGGCTGAAACGGTGGGTGCTGACGCATAAGCACCTCGACCTTCAGCAGGAGTTCCGCGCGATGGTCAGCCGAAACGGACGCGATCCTGAGCCGGTGCGCCTGCTCAAGACTCGGGTCGAAGAACTTGAACAAGAAACCAAGCGGCTGCGTCTGGAACTGCGGCAGGCCAAGGCAACGTGCTCGATGCTCGAACGGCACATCGCCGTGGATGCTCTTGAATCCCACGCCGCAGCAAGCTCCAGTCAGTCCAAGCCGCGGCTTCGTCCCGTCCGATAGTGCCAAGCGAACGCCCACCCCCGTCCCCCGATCTGAGGTCTACTCATGCCAAACATCTTCGACAACATCAGCGATCAGACCAGGCTAGGCTTCGCGCTGCGTGAATCGCTCACGGACTTCGACTCAGTCGACGTCGCCACTGGCTACCTAGACCTTCGCGGCTGGGCAAGCTTCGCCGACATCATCGATGCAAAGACAGCGACCGCGGGTGAAACCGCCATCGACGGTTCTTCGCCAGTCGCGCGAGTGCTCGTGGGAATGGTCGCCCCATCGGACTCGGTACAGATCCTGGACTCATTGCAACGCGACGTCCAGCCCGCTCCCTACGGAGCCGATATCCACGATTTCGAGAAGGCGATCGCTCGCCGCGACCAGTTGGTTCGCCATCTGCGCAATCAGTTGATGCGCGGACTGGCGACGTCCCAAGGCCAAGACACGCTACGAACCCTGAAAGCTCAGCTGGAGCACGGCACCGTCGTGATGAAGGTCTTCACCGAAAAGCCGTTGCACGGCAAGACCTACGTATTCCACGCTCCCCACAAAAAGCATGGCTCACGGTGGGGCTACGTGGGCTCGTCCAACCTGACCGGTGCGGGGCTGCACAGCAACCTTGAACTCAACATTGACGTCCAAGACTCCGACGCGACGATGAAACTCGCGGACTGGTTTGACGCTCGGTGGGACAGCCCATTCTCGCTAGAGATTACCGCGGAGATCATCGAACTCATTGCCGAATCTTGGGCATCGGACGAGCAGCCAACACCCTTCGAGGTCTACCTCAAGGTCTGCCATTCGATCGCCCAAGACGCCCGCGACGGGATGGGCTACGTCCTGCCCGAATCGATGCGCACACTGCTGCTCGACTACCAGGACAGCGCAGTGCGTACCCTGTCCCGTCGCATCGTGCGCCGCGGCGGAACGATGCTCGGAGACGTCGTCGGCCTCGGCAAGACCCTGACCGCAGTCGCGACCGCAATGATGCTCCAGGCCGCGGAGGACTACACGACTCTGGTGCTCTGCCCGAAGAACCTTGAGCAGATGTGGAAGGAGCACCTAGAGACCTACGGAATCGAGGGCGGCCGCGTGGTGCCGTATTCCATGGTCGACACAGTCCTGCCAGAACTAAAACGCTTCAACCTCGTCATCTGCGACGAGTCGCACAACCTGCGCAACAACGGAACACTCGCCTACGAAGCGATCCACCAGTACATCCGCACCAACAGCTCCAAAGTGCTGCTGCTAACCGCGACTCCCTACAACCTCGCCTTTGAGGACGTCGCGAATCAGATAGGGCTTTACATCGACGAGGACGACGATCTTGGAATCGTCCCGACGGCGGCGCTCAAACGAAATCCGAACCTGGCGGTCAAGGTCGACGGAAAGATCAACACGCTTGCGGCGTTCCGCTTGTCGGAAGAAGCCGAGGACTGGAAGCGCCTCATGAGCGATCACCTCGTGCGCCGGACCCGCTCGTTCATCAAACGGACCGCAAAGACCGAGCCGGTAAAGCTGCCCAACGGCGACTTCGTCGATCGCGAGTTCCTGCAGTTCGCCAACGGCGAGAAATTCTTCTTCCCTACACGGTTCCCCCGCCCGCTGAGCCACGACTTCAGCGACGACGACCCCGCCTTGCTTATGGAAGACGAAACAACATTTGCGGCCATCACATCGCTGACGCTTCCGCGCTACCGGCTTGCCGAATATGACAACCTGAAAGCTGCTCATTCTGATGAGGACACGAAAAACCTCGCTGACATTCGCGCCGGGCGTGGCAACGTCAGCGGCTTTGTCCGCATCGGGCTGTTCAAGCGGCTCTCATCCTCGGGCCACTCCCTCATCCTTTCGCTACAGCGCCAGCGGGCACGCAACGACCTGTTCATCTACGCAATCGACAACAACCTTCAGATGCCTCTCGGCACACTCACCGACAAGCAGATCGCCGTCACTGACGAGGACATCGAAAGTGACGCGCCACTGCACGGCACCATCGCCAACCGGTACGCCGAGTTGCGCCGGACCCTGCCCAAGAAGACGAAGTGGATCAATTCAGCCGTCTTTAAAGCAACACTTCGAAAGGATCTAACCAAAGACAACGAGGTCCTGACCACAATGCTTGATCGCTTCGGAAGCTGGGATGCAACACGGGATTCCAAAGTCAACGCACTCGTGGACCTGATCCGATCCGAGCACCCCGGCGAAAAGATGCTCATCTTCACCGAATACGTCGACACCGCGGTCTACGTGGCCGCGGCACTCAAAGACGCCGGCATCAACAACGTTGGGCTCGCCTCCGGCAACACAGACAATCCCTCGGCGATCGCACGGCGCTTCTCACCGAACTCGAACAAGCTGCCCGGAAGTGGCCCCGCGAGCTACGTCACGGCGGAGGACCCCATCGACGTTCTGGTCGCCACCGACGTTCTATCTGAGGGGCAGAATCTGCAGGACTCCCACATCATCGTCAACTACGACCTGCCCTGGGCCATCATCCGAATCATTCAACGCGCTGGCCGAGTCGATCGAATCGGTCAGAAGTCTGACAGCGTCTACGTTTACCTGATCAGCCACGAAAAGGTCGAGCAGACGATCAAACTGCGGGACCGCATCAAGCACAGACTTGGGGCGTCCGCGGAAGCCTTCGGCTCCGATGAGCAGTTCTTCGGAAGCGAGCGCGAAGTCAAGATTCTCGGTGACTTCTACAACGGCGTTATCACCGACGAGGCGGAAGACATCGACGGTGAGGCTGACTCCGTCAGCGAAGCGTGGCTCGTTTGGTCGAATGCGCAAGAAAAGTACCCGGCGATCGCCGCGAGGGTCCTCGCGATGCAAGACATGCTCCACACCACCCGCGAGCAATACGTGCGCGAGTCTCGCGGGAGTGTCACCTGCTACGTCGCAACTGACTCAGGGGTCGACGCTTTCGCCACCTCCACCACAGACAAGTCGGGAGGTCCCGTCGAGCTACTCCTGACACCGATGGAAGCCCTGCGAACATTCCAAGCGCAAATCGATACCCCAACGGCGCTGATGCGCCCCGACCATTTCGAACGGCAGCAAGCACTGGTCCAAGGCCCACTGACGACCGAGGCTGTCGCACAAGGCAACCTCAGAGGGATCCGCAAGTGGGCATGGGAACGGCTCGGCGGAAATACCCTCTTTGCGAGCAAGGCATCGGATGCACTCAACGCGCTACATGAAAGACCACTGACCCAGCACGCGACGCAGCGGCTCAGCCAAGCTCGCCGCAACCGCTACAGCCTTGACGACCTCGCCGACCTGCTCAACCAACTGCACCTGGAAGACCGCCTAGTTATCAAGTCCACCGAGACCGACGCCATTCGCCTGGTCTGTTCAGTAGGAGTCCGAGACGCATGACAGCACCCCTCATGACCAAAGTCGAACAGCACGCCTACGGCCAACTCTTCACACTCGACCTTCACTGGTCCGCGCCCGATCTTCCCCCCATCCGCTACGAGACCGAAGACGGCGACGTCCTAACGGCCACAAACGTGTCCTCCTACAAGGGGCTGCGAGTTTGGGTCTGCGACAAGAAGCCAGGAACAAAGCTCGAAGCATTACTCGACCGGGAGATCGCGAAAACCTCCACGGACAGAATCGTCATCTACCACGACGAGGTGGACCAGGTCTGGCGCTGGCCCGTGCGCCAAGTCAAAGAATCTTCGACAACTACGCGCTTAACTAGCCACCGGCACCGAACTGGCATCCCTGACCCTAAATTTGAGGCTCGCCTTGACGCTATCCGCCTGCCAACAGACAAGGCCCTAGACCCCAACGCGGTCCTCGCGAAGGTGCGCGCCGCGTTCGACGTCGAAGCGCAGAACGAAACCAAGCGGGCCTCGAAACTGATGGCGCGAATGTATACAGCACTGGAGAAGTGTTACCCCAACGATTGCCCACCGGTAGAACGGGATCACCAAATATCGGTCACTCTCGCCCGGATCCTGTTTCTCATGTTCGGTGACGACACCGAGATGTGGGCCACTGACCTCTTTAGAGATTTTATCCACGAACAAACCAACGCGGATGGCTCTGACATCGGGGCGATGCTCAATGACCTCTTCGTCCACCTCGACACCTTGCCTGTGAAGTCGTACAAACCGGAACCCCGGATCGCAGGGTTCCCCTACGTCAATGGCGGCATTTTTGAGAAGCGGATCTCGCTGCCTGTCGTGAACGAGGAATTCCGGGACGCCGTCCTAGACGCCTGCGCTGCCGACTGGGCAACCATCAGCCCAGCCATCTTCGGCTCGATGTTCCAGTCTGTGCGCGATGCCAAGACACGCCGCGAGCTGGGCGAGCACTACACCTCAGAAGAGAACATCCTCAAAACGCTCAACCCGCTATTCCTCGACGAACTGCGCGCCGAATTCGAGCGCGCAACGACGATGAAGAACGAAAGCCTCGCGCTTAGGCGCTTGCGGGACCGACTCGGCGAGATCCGCTACATGGACCCCGCTTGCGGCTGCGGAAATTTCATCATCATCGCCTACCGGGAACTACGCGATCTTGAACTGCGAATCATGGAGCGCCTCCAAGAGATCAACCAGGACGGCGAGATGCTTTTGGCCAACGTCGGGCTGAAGGTCACTCTCGATCATTTCTACGGCATTGAGATTGACGAATGGCCAGCCAGGATCGCGGAAACAGCAATGTTCCTGATCGACCGCCAATGCGACCTCAAACTGACCGAGCGACTCGGCTGGGCACCGCACCGCTTGCCGATTCAAGAACAAGCAACCATCGCCGTCGGCAACGCTCTACGGCTCAACTGGGCTGACATTTGTTCGCCATCACAGCACGTGATCGTTGCGGGTAATCCCCCCTTCCTAGGGAAAGCACAGAGGTCTAGCGAGCAGACCGCAGATATGCGTGCTGTTTGGGGAACTGCATACTCTGGGGAGGCTGACTACGTCACATCGTGGTTCGCAAGGGCTGCGGAGTTCTTCGGAAAAGTGTCCGGACGTTGGGCTTTCGTCGCTACAAACTCGGTCACCCAGGGCGTGACTGTCGCGCCGGTCTTCGCCTACCTCTTTGAACACGGCTGGCAGATCAAATTCGCTCACCGGGCCTTTACTTGGACATCGGAAGCCGTTGGGAAGGCCACAGTGCATTGCGTCATAGTCGGGTTCACCCGCGAACTGACAGGAAGACCTCGCTTGTTCGAGTACGCAACGTCGGCGTCCAGCCCTGAAGAGGTTGTCGCCGACGCGATCAACGCATACCTAGTAGACGGGCCCAACGTGCTGGTGCGTGACCGGCGCAGAGCCCTGTCTCCCAGGCTGGACAGCGATATCCGATTCGGTTCAATGGCCGCCGACGACGGCGGGCTCTTCTTGAGCCCGGCGGAATACTCTTTGCTGACTGCGAGCGATCCCGTCGCCATCAGACACGTCAGGCCATTCATCGGCGCACGAGAACTCTTGCACCGCACCGAACGGTGGTGCATCTGGATGCCCGCGTCTGTCCCCGAAGACATTGAAGCCTCGCCTTTCCTCCAACAACGGATCAAGCATGTTCGGAAGTTCCGGATGGAAAAGGCCAAGGATCCAGGCGTCCGGTCAGCCGCGACCACGCCATACAGGTTCAACCGAATTCAGCAGCCAGAGTCGGCTTACTTGTGTATCCCGGCTCACGTTTCGGAGACTCGTCCCTTCTTCTTGGCAACTCGCTTCGCCCCTGACGTAATCGCGGGGAACGCAAATTTTGTCGTTGATGATCCAGACGGGTTTTTCTTCGCGATCATTTCATCCTCGATGTTCATCACCTGGCAGCGAACGGTAGGCGGTCGGCTCAAGTCAGACCTGCGGTTCGCAAGCACATATACCTGGAATACTTTTCCTCTGCCTGAAGTTGATGACGATCTTCGGACCCGCATCATCGACGCAGGCTCTGCCATTCTCGCTGCTCGGAACCAGTACCCCGACCGCTCACTCGCAGACCATTACACCCCGGGCTCGATGGACCCAGATCTACGGAAAGCGCACGCGGCTCTGGATGCAGTTATTGACGAGGCATTTGGTGCTACAGGTGATACCGAGCGCGAACGCCAGCACACTCTATTCCTTCAGTACGAAAGCCTAACCGCCCCACTGCCACTGTCGGAGAAACTCGGATGGGATCCGGCGGCCCCCCAATAGGGGCGTCTGGAGTCATCGAATGCTGCATCTTTGCAACACGCTCAAGCCATCGGGGGAACCGCCCTACCAAGTTGATGCCGAGGGCACAACTCGAACAATGCCCATATATCAGCTCTTCGTTGAGGCCGCCATCGCGATGCAGCCGCAATACGTAGCAATGATCACACCTTCGCGGTGGTTCACCGGCGGACTTGGGCTAGACGACTTCAGGCAAAGAATGATCGATGACCGGCATCTTCGCACACTGGTCGATAACCCAAAGCTGTTCGACTGCTTCCCCGGGGTCGAGATCAAGGGAGGCGTTTCATACTTCTTGTGGGATCGGGACCACCGCGGAGACTGCGAGTTTTCCACTCGCGTTGACGGAAAGATCACGTCAACCGTGACACGCGACCTCCGGACGGGTTCCGGCGTCGTCATTCGCGACAACCGCGCAGCCGAAATACTAGCCCGCGTTCAACGAAAGCCTTACGAATCTGTGTCCACGCTCGTAAGTCCTCGGTTGGCCTTCAGCGAAAAGTTCCGCACCAACTTCAGGGGGGCAGATGAGCCGCTTTCGGATGGGAGTCTGCCGATCATCCATAACCACGGCTTCGGTTATGTGGCAATGAGTGAAATAAGGCATGGGCATGCTCTTATCGAAAAATGGAAAGTGCTCATTCCGAAAGCGGGAGACGGACATGGCAGAGAAGAATCATTCGTTCTTGGAGAGCCGATTGCCGTCGGGCCCGGATCGGTCTGCACAGAGACGTACTTCATCGTCGGCACATTCGAATCCCGAACAGAGAATGAGAACTATGCGAAGTATCTGGCTACCAAGTTCGCGCGATTCCTCGTGCTGCAAAGGAAATCTACTCAGGATATTCGTTCCGAGGTATTCCGGTTTGTGCCGATCCTGGACATGACTCGCCAATGGACCGACGATGACCTGTATGACCATTTTGACCTCACCGAAGATGAGCGTTCCTACATCGAAAGAACGATTAAGCCACGCTCGGTTAACCTTTCGCTCGACTCACCAGTACCGGCCAGTCACAAGCCAGGTGGGGCCAAATACAAGCCGAACGCAGGCGGCTAATGACCAAGAGCGCGGACTCCGTCGAAATAGAGACAGTCGGTGTACCCGGGGGAGTGAAACGGATTTACGTCTACCGGATCACCAACGAGAATGACATCCCCTGGCAGAGACACGTCGGAGCCAATAGAACAACGGGCACGGGGCTACTGAAAGTTGGGGAGACCAGCAAGTCAACGGCAAGAGAACGGATCCACCAGCAACTGGGCACGGCCTACCCAGGCTTGACCGGCGTCGAAATTCTCCTAGACGAACCAGCCGTGCGTGCAGACGACACACTGTTCGGGGACCGAGACGTTCACCGGACACTGAAAGCACAAGGCGTCAAAGCAATCCGAGGGCCTAACCGCGATTCGGAAAAATTCGAGACCACGCTGGACGAAGTGAAAGCGGCAATCGTTGCGGTTCGGAACGGCACCGACTACAAGTCGAGTCGGACCCTTGACTTTCCCATGCGCCCCGAGCAAGAAGACGCGGTCGCGCTGACCGCCGGATACTTCACCGCACACGCCCACGACACCCACACACCCAAGTTCCTGTGGAACGCAAAGATGAGGTTCGGGAAAACCTTCACCGCCTATCAGCTCGCCCGAGAGTTGGGCTGGAAAAGAGTGCTAGTCCTCACCTACAAGCCTGCGGTCCAGGTGGCGTGGAAGGAAGACCTACTCAGCCACGTTGACTTTGACGGCTGGCAGTTCGTCGACAAAGAGACCCCGATCGCCGAAGCCTCCACACTCGCCGACAACCTGGACACTCCACTCGTCTGGTTTGCCTCCTTCCAAGACCTAGGAGGCAAAGACGTTGACGGGGAAATCAAAGAACGCAACGAAACAGTTCACCTGACCGACTGGGACTGCATCATCCTCGACGAATACCACTTCGGCGCCTGGCGTGAAGGTGCAAGAGAACTCTACGACCCAAGCGAACAAGACCTAGCCGACACCGAAGAGCCAGAAGACTGGGTAACAGCGGGAAGCGACCTTGGGCTGAAAACCGCGAATGTGCTCTACCTATCGGGAACCCCGTTTCGGGCAATCACCGGCGGAGAGTTCACCGAAGACCAAGTGTTCAACTGGACGTATGTCGACGAGCAGCGGGAGAAGACCCACTGGACGGGTGGTGGCAACCCCTACATCGACCTTCCACAGATGAAGATGTACGCATACGAGATGGGTGCCGGCGCCACCGAATGGGCTGACGACGGAGAGTTCAACGGGTTCACACTCTCCGAGTACTTCCGAGCAGCCAAAGCAGACCCGATATCCAAATCACGACGGGTCGTTTACGGCACCTACGTGTTCGAGGATCCCACCCGGGTATCCGAGTTTTTGGAAATGCTCCGAGGCAAACTAACCAACCAGATGAAATCTCAAGTACTGGGCGGGTCCGGCAAAAGAGCACCGTTCCCGTACGAGTCACCAGACTTCACAGACTCAATCAGGCACTCCGTCTGGTACATGGCCGACGTGGCCTCTTGTTTCGCAATGCGAGACATGTTGGAGAAACATCCATACTTCAAAGGTTTCGAGATTATCGTCGCAGCGGGGCCCTTAGCCAAAATGGGTGCGAAGGCGAAGCCACCCGTCGATCGGGCTATCGGCCGCGCAATCAAAGAACACAAGTCAGGATCCATCACGTTATCGTGCGGCAAGCTGATGACCGGCGTGACTATCCGGGAGTGGGGCGCGATCCTCATGCTGCGCTCCCTGAAGTCACCGGAGTCCTACTTTCAGGCAGCATTTCGTATCCAGTCGCCTTGGTCATATCGGGAAGCTGACGGAAACGTGGTCGTGCTCAAGGACCCCGTTCTAATCTTCGAATTCGATCCGAACCGCGCCCTTGGACTCGTCGCGGACTACGGCCTCAAACTCGGCTCAAACGCCGACACGACACCGCAGGGAGCGATCGGTGAGTTAATGAACTACCTGCCGATCTTCCAGTTCTCCGGTGGAGCAATGCTCCAACTCGATGCCGCGGACGTTCTCAACATTGCCACTACCGGTGTAGGCGCGTCTGCTCTTGCTCGACGGTGGAACGACCCGCTTCTGGTGGAAGTCAACGAGAGCACCCTGAGCGCACTGCTTGACCAGCCGGATCTCCTGGCGGCACTAGAGCAGATTGAAGACTTCCGCAACCTGGCGAACATGGCTGAACAGGTAGTCACATCGTCGAAGCAGCTGAAGAAGGCTGAACGAGAAAAGGGCAAGAAGAACCTTGATGACACTGAGAAGAAGGAAAAGAAAGAGTCCAACAGCGTCAAGAAGCAGATACGCGAGAAGCTACAAAAATTCCTATCAAAGATTCCCGTCTTCATGTATGTGACCGACTTCAGGGAGGAAGCACTCAAGGACATCATCGAGTCCATCGACGGTGAGCTGTTCACACGCGTCACAGGGCTCACTGTCGAAGACTTCCGTCTCCTCAACGATATCGGCGTTTTCAACGCCAGTCAGATGGATGCTGCGATTTGGCAGTTCCGATCATTCGAGAACGCTTCCCTGCACTACGCAGACGCCGAGGGTGTTGGCGAGCTCAAGGGCAGAGTCGGACTTTGGGAATCTACAGTTGACGCCGATGAGATGCGGAAAGGTACGGAACGCGGATAGACTCTAAGGCCCAGTTTGGGCGAACATATTCCACCGGACTGCACGTAAGCGAACCTGCGGGTTTCGACTCAACCGGCTCAGACCCGTTGGGGTAGGTGTTCGCCACGCACAATGTCGGGAACGCGGCCTACGTGGTCCTACGCACCAACGCACGCGATATTTGAACAGGAACCTCCGTCAGTCGAAGTCGGGCAGACCCACTCGCCCTCTTTGGCAGTCTTGGCTGCTTCAAGGCTGCGGTTGGACGCCCCAATAGTCATGTGTGATCACCGCCATGGCCGACGTCGGAGAGGCGCGCACAGGTTCGCGAGGCGGGCCGCCAACGGCCGAGCAATGCCGAGGATGGAAAATCCAGAAAACGGGGGAGTCGTGAATGTGGCAAAGAATCTGGCGCTTGGACCGGCAGGCACTGCCTCCCAATGACACTAGAGCCAGATGTAGCCAAGTCGTGAGCCTCGGGATTTGGTCTTCACGTTCCCATGATGCGGGAGACATCTGCGGTTCTGTTGCTTGGGAACGCCCACAGCTAGCTTCGATCTTTGGCCCAAACGAAGATGACCCGCCCCGGACGTGAGGGACGGGCCACCTTTGTGCGCTACATGTGCGCTCAGAGAAACGGAACTGTCGGTAACTCCAGTGATCTGCGAGTAACCCAAATCCCTGCGTCTTTACAGGTCAGAGGGCATAAACCGCGTGAATCTGGCGCCGCCGAGATCGCGAATCCTAGATGTCGTAATACATCTCGAACTCGTGAGGAGTCGGACGAAGACGAATCGGATCGATCTCCTGCGTGCGCTTGTATTCGATCCAAGTCTCGATGAGATCTGGGGTGAACACGTTGCCCTCGGTCAGGTAGGCGTGATCTGCCTCGAGTGCGTCCAGGACGCCACCGAGAGAGTCCGGCACCTGCGGGATTGCTGCTGCCTCGTCCGGCGGGAGCTCGTAGAGATCCTTGTCGACCGGTGCTGGTGGCTCGATCTTGTTCTTGATTCCGTCCAGGCCAGCCATAAGCATCGCGGAGAATGCCAAGTACGGGTTACAGGATGGATCTGGAACGCGGAACTCAAGGCGCTTGGCCTTCGGGTTCGTTCCGGTGATCGGAATCCGGATACAGGCAGAGCGGTTGCGCTGCGAGTACACGAGGTTCACGGGAGCTTCATAGCCCGGCACCAAGCGGTGGTACGAGTTGACCGTCGGGTTGGTGAAGGCCAGCAACGATGGTGCGTGCTTGAGCAGCCCACCGATGTACCAACGAGCCATATCCGACAGGCCTGCGTAGCCGAGTTCATCGTAGAACAGTGGCTTGCCGTCTTTCCACAGCGATTGGTGGCTGTGCATCCCGGAACCGTTGTCCCCGAACAGTGGCTTCGGCATGAAAGTGGCTGATTTGCCGTTCCTCCACGCGACGTTCTTGATGATGTACTTGAACTTCATCACGTCGTCGGCGGATTGCTGCAAGGTGTCGAACTTGTAGTTGATCTCAGCCTGACCGCCCGTGCCCACCTCGTGGTGTGCTCGTTCGATCTCAAGCCCGGCGTTCATGAGCTCAAGGGACATTTCGTCGCGAAGGTCAGCGAAGTGATCGACCGGCGGGACGGGGAAGTAGCCGCTCTTGTAGCCGGTCTTGTACCCCAGGTTTCCGCCTTCTTCTTCACGACCCGTGTTCCAGGCACCTTCGATTGAGTCGACGTAGTAGTAGCCCGCGTTGGACTTGGTCTCGAAGCGCACATCGTCGAAGACGTAGAACTCTGCCTCGGCACCGAAGAAGCAGGTATCGGCAATCCCGGTTGACTTTAGATATGCCTCAGCCTTGGCTGCCACCTGACGTGGGTCACGACTGTAGGGCTCGTCGGTGAAGGGATCGCGGATCGAGAAGTTGATGATGAGCGTCTTCTCTGCCCGGAACGGGTCGAGGTAGGCGCTCGTGACATCTGGGATGAGCTTCATATCGGATTCGTGGATCGCCTGGAATCCGCGGATCGAGGATCCGTCGAACATCTGGCCATCTTCGAATAGAGCCTTATCGACCGAGATCGCCGGCACGTTGAAGTGCTGCATGACGCCGGGAAGATCGCAGAAGCGAACGTCGACGAATACGACATCCTCATCCTTGATGTACTTCATGACGTCGTCGGCGTTTTTGAAATCTGGCTTACTGGACATTCACCGCTCCTTCGCGCTTCGCTCGCCATGTGGCCAACGAAGCTGTTTGGCTGTTGCGCTGCCGCCGGGTGTGGCGCTACGCCTGGTCTGACGGCCCCGTGCCGCCTACCTGAGGTCAGAACTTAAGTTGGCGCTGTGTCGCATTCGTGTCTCGCTTGTTGCGCATTTGTTACACAGTCAGTTGTTCTGGGCCTGGGACCACCCTAAACGGGGGGAGAGTTAGCCTTGTCACATGGATCGTCGAGATATCGGTTCGTGGGTCTCTGGCCCGCGGGCAGCACTGGAAGCCTCTGGTATCGATTTGGGCTATCGAGGTGAGCGACTCGGGTTGCCGGAGTACGGCATCGGCTCCGTCGCGAACTTTGGCCGACGGGGTGTCGCTCTATTCATCGACTGGATTACCTCTGCCCTTGTTGCGTCGCTCATCTTCCCTGAGTGGCCCTACGGAAGCCAGCAGTCCGCCTTCGCCACCCTCGGAGTCTTCTTCGTCGTCAAGGCCATCTTCACGACGCTAGGTGGCGCCTCGTTCGGGCAGCGGATTATGGGCCTGCGTGTGTTGCCGTTGGGACGGACCTACACCAACCCGCCTCGATCGATGCTGCGTACCTTTTTAATCTGTCTGGTCATCCCGGCGGTCATTTGGGATCGCGACGGTCGAGGACTACACGACAAGGCGGTCGGGACTGTCGTGGTCAATACCCGCCCGGGCCGCCGCCGCCCGGAGTAGAGCCCGCAGGTGGCTGTGGTCGCGCCCGTCAACCGAGTGTGACAGTGGGGCTCGGTGCCGGGGTGGGAACGGGCGCTGGCGGCTGGGGGAGGGGAGATGTCGGGTCGAGGTTCGGAAGACGCATTGACTGCTTCTTGACAGCCTTCGCCCAACGCTTCACCTTTTTGCCATTGACTTGGCGGGACCCAGGCAGCTCAACGGTGAGCAAGTATCCGGGAAGTGCTGAGTTGGCCCACGAACCCATCGTCCCGGTGAACGCGCGTCGGCATGGTTCGCGGGGGATCCGAGCCAGCGAGGCAAACTGGATTGCGTAGGGAGCTGTCTTTGAGTTGCAGACGCCGAGCACCATATTCCAGTCTTGGTGGAATACGAGCGAGCCGTCTGGTCGCAGCTTGTTCATGAATGCCATCAGTGATTGGGTCTCAGGCTCGCTGGCTGGACCGGTTCCCGCCCCGCGAGTTCCCCGCGACCAGCCGTTCGGGAAGTTGCGATTAAGGTCGACCCCACGCGCGTTATAGCGTTGGTTTGCCGAAGTGCCGTCGGGGTTCATCGAGGAAATCGTCCAGATTTGCACATCGCTAGACGCACTTAGATTCTTCTTGCGGACCTTCTTGATGATCTTCTTTCCCTTGTTTTCGTTTCCGTGAATGATGCCGATGGCGAGCATGACACGCTGAGCGGTCGGGCTTCCCGTGCGCTTGGCGACAATCTTGCGCCCCTTGTTCGAGTATCCGACAGTGACCTTTGAGGGCCACTGCGAGAGCGGTGGCGTGGTGGGAGTCGGAGTCGGTGTGGGGGTTGGTGTCGCGGTTGGGGGTGGCGTCACGACCGGATCTGCGGATGTTGCGGCGTACGCAGGCCCAATGATGAGGCCTGCGGCAACTGCGGCACTTGCGAGAACGGCTGCGGCAGGCAGTGCAGAAGACATTGATGGCAAGAGTGGCTCCGGGGGTGTCAGGGAGGCGCCGGACGTGCGAGCGTTGGGGAACGCTGGGCGCGTATTTCTGGCGATTTCCTTACCAGAGTCGCGCATCGGAGGGGAACTCGCAGGCAAATCAGTGCAGGCGACGTCAAAGACTCGTCCAAGATTGGCAAGCAGAACGCCGGAACATCCGACTTCAACGACGTACACCAGGTGCACGTCGTTAACCAATGCCGACAACGTGGGTGTCCCAGGTCGTCGGCCGGGATAGAACTGTTAGCCGCGCTGGCCGCGGGCGGAGCGAACGCTCTTGGGCATCGGTCCCTTGGGGGCCGAGACGGGTTGGTTCGACAGAGCCTCGAGGCGTTTGCGGACTTCCGTCACTTGACCAGGCTTGAGGGTGCGCTTCTGCTTGCGGACCTTGGTGTTGAGCTTGGCAAGGGGGATTTGGCCTTCGTCGTTGCCAGACTGGATCTCGATGATGTTGATGTCGGGCACGAAGCGGGTGGTCTTCTTGCGCTCGTTTGCCAGCATTTGGGTGACCCGGCTCGACGGGCCCTCAGACACGAGGATGACGCCCGGTCGTCCGAGCACCCGATGGATCACATCTTGGTTCTTGTTCATCGCGATTGCGGGGGTGACGAACCAGCCCGACTTCAGCGACTTCAGGACGGCCGCAGCTGCGCCCGGTTGTCCCTCGATTTGGGCGTAGGCAGATCGTTCGGCACGACGTCCGAAGATGATGACCGCGGCGAGCAGACCAAAGGCCACTCCGATCGGGACGAAGAAGAAGACCATCCCGAGCAGAACGCCGACGATCGAGAAAACCGCAATGATCCCGACGAATATGCCCAGGAGCACCCAGCCGATTCGGGGATCGGTCTTTTTGGTGAGTTTGTACGTCTCTCTGATCTGCTTGAGGCGCCCTGGGCTGCCATCTTTACGAGCCATTTATCAAGAGTAAGCCATAGCCCGCGTCGTGTGTGGTGTCCATACCGACCTAGTGGGCGAAAGTCAGCCGTTGACTGGATTTCCTAGCGCTAGTTGAGCTTGGGCGTACAGTCTTCCGGCGCGATATGAGGAGCGAACGAGCGGCCCACTCATGACGCCGAGGAATCCCAAGTCGTCGGCCACTTGCGCCAACTCGTCGAACTCTTCGGGAGTTACCCAACGCTCAACAGGATGGTGGCGGGCCGACGGGCGTAGGTACTGGGTGATGGTGATGAGTTGTGTTCCGGCCTGGACGAGATCTGCTAACGCGCCTTCGACCTCGCTGCGTTCCTCACCCATCCCGAGAATGAGGTTCGACTTCGTGATCAAGCCTGCGTCACGAGCTGCCGTAATGACGCCCATCGAGCGCTCGTAGGTGAATGCGGGTCTGATCCGACGCATCAACCGCGGAACAGTCTCCACATTGTGAGCGAGCACCTCTGGGCGCGACGCGAACACGTCCGCGAGTAGGTCGGGATCTCCGGAGAAGTCGGGAATCAGCAATTCGACGCCGCATCCGTCCACCGCTTTGTGAATCGCGCGAACCGTCTCGGCATACAGCCACGCACCTTGGTCGGGGAGGTCATCGCGGGCGACGCCAGTAATCGTTGCGTAGCGCAGGCCCATTGCCGCAACGGAATCGGCGACTCGGCGAGGCTCATCGATGTCTAGGGGAGTTGGCTTCCCTGTATCGATTTGGCAGAAGTCGCATCGACGCGAGCAGACGTCACCTCCGATGAGGAAGGTAGCCTCGCGGTCTTCCCAACATTCGCTGATATTTGGGCAGCCGGCTTCCTGACAGACAGTGTGCAGTCCGGCCTCGGCAACCCGTTTGCGGATGTCCGCGTGATTGGGTCCGTTACGGTACTTCGCCTTAATCCACGGAGGTTTACGCTCGATGTCGGTTTGCGTGTTGCGCACCTCAAGGCGCAACAGCTTCCGACCTTCCGGTGCGACAACTGAATCGGACATGGGTTCAGCCTACGCGCTGCGGGGCGGAGCCCAGAGTCGGTTCCAAGACCTCGCGTAGATGCAGTTCTAACTGGTCGGCAACGAGGGAGAATCGATCACGATGTGCGATGTCGGTCAGTGCGCCCTGGGCCACCATCGAGGTGACGCCCGCATCGGGGATTCCGCAAGGCACGATCGCGCTACCCCAACTGAGATCGCAGTCAATATTCAAGGCCAACCCGTGCATCGTGATTCCGCGAGCAACCCGAACTCCGATGGCCGCAATCTTGCGTTCGGTCCCGCCGGGTTGATCCGAGACACACCACACGCCACTGCGGCCAGGAACCTGGGTTGTGGTGATCCCGAAGTCGGCGCAGGTGGCCATGATCGCTGTCTCAAGTCGGCGAACGTGAGCGACGACGTCCATCGGATGTGGCAGCGGCACAATCTGATAGCTCACAAGTTGGCCGGGACCATGCCAGGTGATTCGTCCGCCGCGGTCCACCTCGATGACCGGAGATCCATCGGTCGGGAGGTCGCCTGGTTGGGTGCGCTTACCGGCGGTATAGATCTGCGCATGTTCCAGCAGCAGGATCGTTGGTGGGAGTTGTCCAGCAAGCACCCCGCGATGAGATCTCCGCTGCAGGTCCCACCCGACCTGATAATCGACGAGTTCCACGCCGAGGCCGATTCGTTGCACATCGAGAGTTTCCGATGTCTGAGGCGAAGTACCCGGCATACCTCCAAACTACGCCGAGAACTGACGGTTTACGAACCCACCTGCGTGAAACTAGCGAGCCATTGGACAGACTGCATCCATGCCATCCACGACTGCGGTATTTCTGCATGGCGTTGGAGGGTCAATGCCGGGCTGGGATGTTGCGCTCGCGCAACGGCTACGTCAACTCGCGCCAGAGATCGAGATCGCCTCAATCGAGGTCGGGTTCGATGACCTCATTGATCGCCCCGGGGTTATTCATCGTCGTAGCGCCGCACACCGGCTTGAACCGATCGTCGGCCCTGATCGCAGTGCGACGCGAAAGAGGTATCAGCGTCGGCAAGGCAATCTTCGGCGAGCGGTCTGGGATAGCCCCGACCGAGTCGCGTCCCCCGCGAGTCTGATGCCGGTTCTTATTCCTGGCGAGGTGATGGTCCGATTGCCAGTCCTGGGAATGCGTCAGGCGGGTCATTATCGGCACGATGATCACCTGCGGGCACAAGTATTGGACCGGGTCGCTGAGCAGATCGATCAAATTGATGGCCACGTCATCTTGCTAGCCCACAGCCTCGGGTCGGTCGTGGCCCTTGATGCTTTGCACGTGCGCGGCGTATCAGTGGAACTACTTGTCAGTTTCGGTTCCCCGCTGGGAGTGAAGGACTTTTGGGGGAAGAGTTGGCAGGATCCGGCAACGTTCCCGTATGGCCGACTCGGCGGCTGGCTCAATGTCGTGAACGTGAAGGACCCGGTCGTGTGGGGACGCGGCGTGAACGAGCGGTTTCCCCAAGCGCTCGACGCATTCATCAATGAGGGCGCCGGGCTTACGGGCCCGCACAACTTTCACGACGCCGCTACTTACACCGGCGCGGAGCTAACCGCACGGGCTGTCGTCGTCGCCACTTGCGGCTTGGGCGACTAGGACTTCTCAAGAACGGGCTCGGGTGCTTGCGGCGGAGTTGGGGGCACGGTTGATGTGCTCTCGACATCAACCTTGGGAAGGATCTTCCCGAGCCAACCGGGTAGGTACCAGTTGGCTCGCCCCAGAACAGTCATGAGTGCGGGTACGAACATCAACCGGATGAGGAACGCGTCGACGGCGATTGCTACCGCCAGCGACAATCCAAACAGCTTGATCGTCGCATTCGTTTGGAAGACGAATGATAGAAAGACGCTGAACATGATGAGGGCGGCTGCCATCACGACAAGCCCCGATCCGCCGAGGCCCGCGCGAACCGCGCGCTTGTTGTCCCCGTGCTTGTTCCACTCTTCTTGCATGCGACTGACAAGGAACACTTGATAGTCCATCGACAGGCCGAACAGAATCGCGAACAGCATCACTGGAAGGAAGGGCAAGATCGGGCCAGATCCGTATACCCCGAATAGGAAGTCCAGATTCCCCCATTGGAAGATGAAGACCGAGACTCCGAGTGCCGCGCTGAAGCTCATCAGGGCAGTGACTGCTGCCGTCAAGGGGATCAACAGTGATCTGAAGAGCACCATGAGCACGAGGAATCCGAGCCCAACGACGATCATTAGGAACGCGGGAAGCTTCTCGCTCAGGACCGTGCTGAAGTCCTCCGCTACGGCCGTGGCACCGCCGACGTAGGCCGCGATGCCGGTGTTCGCGGTGGCTTGCGGGATGGTGGTATCCCGAAGCGTCCGCAGGAGCTCGGTAGTTTGTTCACTTTGTGGGCCGGTCTTCGGGATCACGGTGATCAGCGCAGTTGTGCCGTTTTTGGAGACTGCTGGGCTGCCGGCAGTGACGGGACTAGCGAATGCCACCCCAGGAGTGTTTCCGATGGCTTTCGACAAAGCATTGGCTTCTGCGATCGCGGCCGGGGTGCTATTCGGGAGCTCGGCGACGACAAGGAACGGTCCATTCGCGCCGACTCCAAAACCTTCGGCCGTCAGGTTGTAGGCGATGTATTGCGTGTCTTGTGGCGAGCTGGAGCTGGCATCGCTGAAGCCCTCTCGCATCGACAGTGCCGGAATCGCCATGATCGCGACGAGGAACAAAGCGACCCCACCGAAGATCCACCGTCGACGCTCGACTAGATCGGCATACTTGGCGAACCGTCGACCGCGGACGGCAGTTACGGGTTTGCGCCCCCAGGGCAGCTTCCACACAAAAACTCGCTCACCAAGTAGCGAAAGCATCGCCGGCAACAGGGTGACAGCGGTGATCATGACGCAGATGACGGTAATCCCCGCGCCGATCGCGAGGCCATTGAGGAACGACAGCCCGAGGACGAACAGGCCAGAGAGCGCAATGATCACCGTGACCGCAGCGAAGACGATAGCTCGTCCCGCAGTCGCGACGGCGACGAGCGCAGCAGGTTTGGGTTCGAGCCCGTCCCGGATCGCCTGTCGGTAGCGGTTAAGTAAGAACAGCGAGTAGTCGAACCCGACCCCAAGGCCAATCATTGCGGCCAATGTTGGAGCGAAGCTGGCCATACTCACTGTGTTGGCTAAGAGAGTGAGGGCACTGAGTCCCGCACCTAAGCCCAGCAGGGCAGTAAGCAAGGGAAGTCCGGTCGCAACAACGGATCCGAACATGATGAGCATGATGACGACGGCCGCGATGATGCCGACGATCTCCGTGTCCGGAGCTTGACCATCAGCGGTAGCGATCACCGCACCTGCCGCGCCGATCTCTAGGTTCTCTGATTCCAACGCTTTGACATCGTTGAGTATCGTCTCGCCGTCTGCGGCCGGGACCTCTGTATCAGGAACATTGAACTCGATGTTGAGCTTTCCGATGGTTCCGTCCTGGCTGACGAGTCCAGACTCGACGGCGGCCGTTGGTGAGGCGGCGTTGTAGGGGGACTGCACCTTCGCAACGGATCCAACACTCTCGATTTCCTGCGTGAGCGCCTTAATCTGCGCTTCGAGGGCGGGTTCGTTGATGAGTTGGGTTCCGAGGGAGAAGAGGACTTGAGCTGAGGCGTTATTCGTCTGTGCTCCGAACTTCTCGGTCAGCAGATTCTCGGCGGTCGTTGAGTCAGTATTCGGCAGTGTGAAGGAGTCGTTGTAGCTACCCGCATGTGTCGCGGCGAAACCAACGAGGAGCAGCAGAAGAACACCCCACGTCATGACTGCTTGCCACGGACGGTTGACCGCCCACCGTGAGATCGGGCCCATTGCTACTCCTCATTGGCGAGTTGATCCGTACCCCCCTGCCCTCGCACTCTAGGGCAGGAGACCGGTGGATCGCAGGCCAAGAGATTGTGGCGACGACTGGCTGTGGATAACGCCGGCGCACTTTCTTGATCTGGGCGAAGCTGGACTCATGGCGAAACCAATCGACCCCAACAGGTGGGAGGAGTTCCCTTCCAGACGGGCAGCTAGATCGACATCGGACCGCTCGAGCACAGCGGCGGCTGCCGCGTTCTCGACTGACACCGCGAGGTCTGCGAACGCCGCAAGGTGCGCACTCCGGATTGTGGCTGACTTCGGAGTGCAGGCGATCGGCGACGAGCCGCCTATCCCGGTCGTCGCTGGGCTAGTCGGCCAAATCAGTGACCAGGTTTGCGCGGGCACCAGCGATGACATAGGTGGGGATGTGGATGGGGACGTGGCGGTAGGTGTTGATCCACGTGGTCTGCCCGTTCACGCATCTGGTGTGGTGAGCGTTCCAGGTGGTTTCGTAGCGTCGGGACACGACTTGTTGATGCTGTTCGCCGAACTCATCGGCGATCAGCCCGTACCGCCGCCCATTGCTCGGCTGCTATTGGCGAAAGCGGAGACGGACATTGGTCAACTCTCGGCTGCTCTACAGCCACTGGGGAGTGCCGTGGAGGTCGCGGACTTCATGGCGCGACGCGACGAGCGGGAGGGGGCAGGCGTGGGAGTTGCGCGGCGGGCTGGAGGCGAGCGGCAGTCGGAGTCGCCGACTGCCGAAAGGTCATCTGGTTCCACCCCCATCCCTGATCCGGGGTCTGCGAGTGGTCGCGGAATTCTGGGCGGCATGACGCGTCCCAGGATTGTCGCGGTGGTCGCCGGACTGTCGTTCGTTTCGGTTGCCGCGATGGTGCTGCTAGGTGGGGTATCGGGAGAAGAACTGGGAGATATTGCCGGTGGCCCAGCCGCCGTAGCGTCGGGGCCTGCGACGACCGTCGGGCCGGAGCAGAATCAGTCGCCGAGCCCAGTAGTAGCTTCCGCTACCCCTAGCTCAGCGGCGCCGAAGGCGGGCGGAACACAGCGTGGAGCTACGCCGTATCCGACATCGTGGGCGGCGCAACTTGCGAAGCTTGATGCGGCGCGAGCGGCGGCTTTCGCGACAGGCGATAAGGCGCTACTGGCCGATGTCAACATCGCCGGGTCTCCGTCCGCGCGAATGGATGAGCAACTACTGGAAGATCTCGTGTCGATCGGGGCGTTGGCACAGGGACTCGGTTCAACAATCAACGACGTAGAGGTCGTCACGGCATCGGCGTCCGAAGCTCGCCTGGCTCTCACTGACGTCCTCGGCGCCTACCAAATAGTGGCCAAGGCAGACGGGTCAATTATTGAGTCCCGTGAGCAGCGATCGCAACAATCCTGGGAGGTGACCTTGCGGCCGATCGACGGCCAGTGGCGTATCTATCAGGCAGCGCCTCGCTAGCTAAGCGTGGTTCGGCGTCTCAGGTGGCCGGCCGCGATCAGATGATCGCGGCTAGGGCTTCCTGCATCGTCGGCTCTGTCCACGTGAAGCCAGCCTCAGTCAAGCTGGTTGGGATCGCGCGGGTTGAGCCGAGCACATCGGAGGAGAACTCTCCGAGCGCGATCTTGAGTGCGAAGGCGGGGACCGCCGCAAATGAGGGCCGGTGCAGGGCGCTGGCGAGTACCTTGGTGGCTTCCCGGTTTGTTACTGGTTCGGGGGCGGAGAGGTTCACTGGTCCGCTGATCGATTGATGATCAATGAGGAACCGCAGTGCCTTCACTTCGTCGGCGAGGGAGATAAACGACCAATACTGGTCGCCGGACCCGAGCCGACCGCCAATACCTGCTTTAAATAGCGGAAGCATTCGCTTCCAGGCGCCGCCATCAGCACTGACCACGAGACCGGTTCGTGCGTAGGCCACCCGGACGCCGCCCACCTCTGCCGGTTCGGCCGCAGCCTCCCAATCGGCAACGACGTCGGACAAGAACCCGAATCCCTTTGCGGACCCTTCCGTCAGTCGCTCGTCGCCGCGGTCACCGTAGTAGCCAATCGCTGAGCCAGAGATGAGTGATTCCACTCGAAGCTCGCTCGCTGCCCGCGCGATTGTTTGAGTGCCGAGGACTCGGGAATCGTGGATCTCCTGCTTGTAGGCATCAGTCCATCGATGGTCACCAACACCCGCGCCCGCGAGGTGAATGATTGATTCCACGCCCGTCAAACCGGTCAGGTCGACGTCTCCGGCTTTTGGATCCCACCGAACTTCGTCGCTAGCGGTGGGTTCGCGTCGCACAAGACGGATGACCTCATGGTCGTCGTCGGTCAGACTGGTTGTCAGCGCCGATCCGATCAATCCCGATGCTCCCGTGATCGCAATCCTCATCTCTATACTCCCAACTCTGAATCAAACTCGGCAGACTCAAGTCGTGCTTTGATTGCTGTTAAGAACTGCGCGGCAATCGCTCCGTCGACAATCCGGTGATCGTAGGTCAGTGCTAGGTAGACCATCGAACGGATCGCGATCACGTCCTCGCCACCCGCTTCAGTGAGCACGACGGCGCGCTTTACCACCGCACCCGTTCCCAGAATCCCCACTTGTGGCTGGTTAATGATTGGGGTATCGAATAGTGCTCCGCGGCTGCCCGTATTGGTCAACGTGAAGGTTCCGCCCGAGAGCTCGTCGGGGCTGACCTGACTTGTGCGAGTCCGCTGCGCAAGATCGGCGATTCGGCGCGCGAGGCCAGCGAGGGTGAGGTCCCCAGCGTCCCGGATCACCGGAACGAGGAGCCCCCGGTCGGTATCAACGGCGATACCTAGGTTGCTCTGATCGTGGTAGGTGACGGTGTTGTCCTCACCATTCACTGATGCGTTCACCATTGGGAACAGTCGCAACGCTTCGAGCGTCGCTCGGGCAAAGAAGGGGAGGAAAGACAGCGAGACACCCTCGCGTTCCTGGAAGCCGACCTTGGCGCGGGTCCGCAACGCCGCAATCCGCGTGACATCGACTTCGACCACTGTGGTTAGTTGCGCGGATACCTGCAGTGACTCGACCATGCGCGAGGCGATGACTTGCCGCAGACGCGTCATCTTCTCTGTTCGGCCACGCTCGTTCGTTGGTGGGGTTTTTGTCGGAGGCCGGGCAGCGGCAGCCGTCGGCACAGCCGGGGCAGCTGGCGTACTCGCGGCCGGCGTCGTGGCCGCAGGAGGAGCTGGTGGGGGTTGCGCTGGTGCGGGCGGGTTTGTTGCGGGTGGAGCACTCGCCTGGCGCACGTCGTCTTTAGTGATGCGCCCGTTGGGAGCGGAAGGAGTAACGGCGGTTAGGTCGACACCGGAATCTCTCGCCAACTTGCGGACGATCGGACTCGCGTACGGCTCCGTTTGCGATCCGCGCGAGGTCGTTGCGTCAGCATTGATCTGTTCTGGTGACGGCACAGATTTGGGGGCAACCTGGGTGGCCTCGCCAGCGGGTGTCGCCACTTCAGCGGCTGGTCCTGGGGTTGCTGCAGAAGCGCCGACGGGAGCGGCGCTGGCTGCTCCGACGACCGCTAGCACGGCGCCGACCGGAACAGTCTCGTCCTCGGCCACGCTTACTTCCAGGAGTGTCCCGGCGATAGGGGACGGAATCTCGGTGTCGACCTTGTCAGTAGACACCTCGAGGAGCGGCTCGTCCATCTCAACGGCATCGCCGACGTTCTTCAGCCAGCGAGTCACTGTTCCTTCGGTGACACTCTCTCCGAGCGCTGGCAGGAGGACTTCAGTTCCGGGTCCGGCGGGGGGAGGAGTCGGTGCCGGTGTTGGTGCTTCCGGTTCTGGCTGTGCCTGAGCTGCTGGTGCCGGGGTAGGCGGCGGTTCTGGGGCAGCTTCTGGTTCTTGGGCCGCAGGAGTCTCTGGGGCAGGAGCGTCTTGGGTAGGGGCGGGTGTGGCAGTCGCCTCGGCTGCATCGCCAACGACAGCGAGTTCAGCGCCCACCTCCACGACATCGTCCTCGACTGCTTTGATCGCCACGAGGACGCCAGCAACTGGCGAGGGGATCTCGGTGTCGACTTTGTCGGTTGAGACCTCAAGGAGTGGTTCGTCCATCTCGACGGTGTCGCCGACGTCCTTAAGCCAGCGTGTCACCGTTCCCTCAGTCACGCTCTCACCAAGTTGCGGCATCGTAATTGAGACCGTCATCGCGGGTGTCTCCATTCGTCGCAGAGGCGCTAGGCCTCGCTATCGGTTCCGGCTAGGCGTGGGCGTGTAGTGGTTTTCCGGCTAGCGCCAGGTGGGCTTCCCCGAGCGCTTCGTTCTGAGTTGGATGAGCATGTATCAAGCTGGCAACATCGTCAGCCTCAGCTTGCCAGTTCACGATGAGTTGTGCCTCTCCAACGAGTTCCCCAACGCGAGATCCGACCATGTGAATGCCGACAACTGGGCCATCCTTGACCGACACCAGTTTAATGAAGCCGGCCGTCGCCAAAATCTGGCTCTTGCCGTTCCCACCGAGGTTGTATTCGTAGGCCGTGACTGCATCGTCGCCGTACCGTTCTTTGGCGACCGCTTCGGTAATGCCGACGCTGGCGACCTCGGGTTCGCAGTAGGCGACGCGAGGAATGCCTTCCTCATCGATGGGACGAGGATTAAGTCCCGCAATGTGTTCGGCGACGAAAATGCCCTGGGCAAAGCCGCGATGCGCGAGTTGGAGGCCGGGGACGATGTCACCGACCGCGTAGATCCCGGCGACATTGGTCTGAAGGCGATCGTTGACCGGGACAAAGTCGCGGTCCATCGCAACTCCTGCTTGCTCGTACCCCAGATCCTGCGTGCGCGGACCGCGTCCCACCGCAACCAAGAGTAGGTCGGCAGTAATCGAGGTTCCGTCTTCCAGATTCACCGTGACGTTGGAATCGTTGTCGACCGCATTGGCGAACTTCACGCCGGTCTTCATGACGATGCCGCGTTTACGGAACGTTCGTTCCAGCACCTTCGAGCATGCCGGGTCTTCGGCGGCCAATAGTCGGGGGAGACCTTCAACGATCGTCACCTCCGAGCCGAATGACCGCCAGACGCTGGCGAACTCTGAGCCGATGACGCCTCCGCCGAGAACAACGACTGAGCCGGGAACCTGGTCGTAGGTCAGCGCCTCGTCGCTGGTCATGACGCGACCGGAGATCTCCAAACCTGGCAGTGTTCGGGCGTAGGACCCAGTGGCGAGCACGACGTTGCGACCTTTGTAGGCGGTTCCATCGACGGTGACGGTATCGGGGCTGGTCAGAGTTCCACGTCCAGCGACGAAGTTGACGCCACGCGATTTGATGAGGCCTTGTAGACCCTTGTAGAGACGAGCGACAACCCCGTCCTTGTACTTCAGGACGGCCGGCATGTCGATACTTTCGAGCTTGGTGTGGACGCCAACCGATTCGCTTTCGCGAGCGGTGTCAGCGACCTCGGCAGAGTGAAGGAGGGCTTTCGTTGGGATACAGCCGCGGTGTAGGCATGTCCCACCGAGTTCGGCCTCGTCGATCAGGGTCACCGACAGTCCGAGTTCCGCTGCTCGTAGGGCGCAGGCGTACCCCCCGCTGCCACCTCCAAGGATGACGATGTCGGCAGTTGTGTCGGTCATACGCACTCCAAAGCACTCGCGTCGTGTGTGTCAGGCCCCATCCTGTCACCCTTCTAAATCTCTACCAACCCACCGCAGCGATGAACCCGGACGAAACTGCTGATTATGCGCAGGTTCGCTTGGCTACTTACTCGCCGCGTCGGCCAGGTCCTTCACGAGTTGAACGAGCGTGCGAACAGCGACTCCAGTGCCACCTTTGGGGGTGTAGTCGTGCGGTTGGGTGTCGTTAAACGCCGGACCAGCGATATCCAGGTGGGCCCAGGGTGTCTGCGGATCGACGAACTCCTGAAGAAATAGGCCGGCCGTGAGCATGCCGCCCACGCGACCGCCGATATTGGCCAGGTCAGCGATAGGTGAGTCCAGCGACTCTCGGAGTTCTGGGGGCAGCGGCATTGGCCAAAACTGCTCACCAACCATCTCGGCTGATCTTACGACGTCATCGCGCAGGTCGTCGCTATTGCTCATCACCGCCGAGACTCGGTTCCCCAGCGCCACCATTTGTGCACCCGTTAGCGTGGCCACATCGATAATCACGTCGGGCTCGTCCTGACCGGCCCGGACGAGCGCATCGGCCAAGACCAGTCGCCCTTCCGCGTCAGTGTTTAGGACCTCCACGGTGGTCCCGCCGAGTGTCGTCAAGACATCTCCCGGCCGTTGTGCGGTACCTGAGGGCATGTTCTCAGCACATGCTGCGTAGGTCGTGACCTTCGCGGGGAGTCCGAGTTTGGCGATGGCTGCGGTTGCGGCGATCACTGCGGCGGCTCCGCCCATATCGCACTTCATCGTTTCCATCGAGGTTGGTGGCTTGAGCGAGAGTCCGCCGGAATCAAATGTGATTCCCTTACCGACGAGTGCGATGTGAATGGTGCTGCGGGCGGGACGGTAAGCCAACCGCACGAGCCGTGGCGGGTTAATCGATCCTTGTCCGACCGCGAGGATGCCGCCGTACTTGCCCTCTTTCAAGGCAACCTCGTCAAGGATCTCTGTCTCGACCTCGAGTCCAGCGACCTGTGCAACTGCTGCCTCCGCAAGTTCTTGTGGGTGCAGGGCTGACGGCGGGGCATTGACGAGGTCGCGGGCGAACCACACCTCGTGCGCCACGATCTCTGCCTGTCGAAGCGCCTCGCGCACGTGGCGATCGTCGAAGGCGTCAGTGAGCATGGTGATGGAGGCGGGTGCCTTCGCTGGCTTCTTCGTGCCGACGCCGCGGAAACTCTCAAATCGGTACGCCCCCAGGAGTGCTCCTTGGGCGGACGCCGCCACAACCGCGGGGGAGTTCCCTGGCATCACGACGGCGATCTTCGCGGCGCCATCAGCCGCCAACGTGGCTGCCCCAGCGGCTTGCCGGAGCTGCTCCAGTGTGGCTTCTTCTTCCGTGGCGCCGATGACCACGCAGATCAGCAGCGGTGCGTCAATGCCTGAGACGCCTGGAAGCTTGGTGACCGTGCCAGCTTTTGGTTTGGCTCCTACTTGGACCAGGCCAGCGAGGATGCGCTTGCGTTCGGCATGTCCGAGCCCGGTACTCGCGGCGATGTCGAGTTTCGCGTCCCTCTTCCTCGTTGACACCCCGACGATGAGGGCATCGAATCCGGAGTTCGTTGGGTCAACGGCGGCGAGCCGAAGTGCGGTCACATGACCTCCTGGTCGCGGTGGACGGGGCAGTCATCGCTATCCCCGCCGTGAATCAAGCTTCAACGAGGAACTCTAACGTGCGGTTTTCCAGGAGGTCGGGCCGATGTCACTGGCAATGGCACGTTCGGCCCGGCTACGCGATGATGAACCCCTCGTGGCGATACCGTTGGTCTTGTGTCGAGCCTCGGATCTCATAACGGACCAGTTCACGACGAGCAACGCGCGATGGGCGCCAAGTTTGGCGACTTCGCCGGTTGGTCGATGCCCTTGGAATACGCGGCGGCTGGGCTAGAGGGCGTCGGCGGAGTGATCGCCGAGCATGAGGCGGTCCGCGAGCGGGTCGGGGTATTCGACGTGTCCCATATGGGAACTTTTGTGGTTCGCGGTGACGGTGCAAAAGATGAGCTCAATCAAGTGCTCACCAATGATTTGGCAAAAATCGGTCCGGGGCAGGCGCAGTACAGCTTGCTATGCAACGAAAGTGGCGGAGTCGTTGACGACGTCTTCGTATACCTGCGGTCTGAGTCCGAAGTTCTTGTCGTTCCGAATGCGGCCAACTCGGCGATGGTGACCGGAACTGTGGGGAGGGTCCTGGAATCGAGTGATGTTCGCGTTATCGACGAGCAACATCACACGGCGATCTTCGCTGTTCAAGGCCCACTTGCGGCTGATGTCCTGACCGATATCGGGTTGCCCAGTGACCTGGGGTACTTGCGGTTTACGGATGTCGACACCGATGAAGGTCCGGTGCTTGTCGCGCGGACCGGGTACACCGGAGAACGTGGATACGAGCTCCTCATTCCGGTTGCGCACGCATCGCATTGGTGGGAGTTGATCGTGAGCGCCGTCCGGGCACGTGGTGGATTACCGTGTGGGTTAGGCGCGCGCGACACGTTGCGCACCGAGATGGGCTACCCGTTACATGGACACGAGCTCAGTTCGACAGTGAACCCTGTCGAAGCCGGACTGTCATGGGCAATCGGGTGGGACAAGACGGCGTTCCCCGGTCGACGGTCTTTGGTGGAGGCTCGCGACCAAGCCACCTTGTCGCGACGACTGGTCGGCCTGAAGTGTATTGATCGAGCGATTCCCCGACCCGGGATGACGGTCCGTGCGCCAGGTGAGTCGGTCTCGGTACTGGGAGAAACGACGAGCGGCACCTTCTCGCCGACGCTTAAGGCCGGTATCGCCCTGGCGTTCCTCGATGACGCGGTTGAGTTCGGTGACGAGGTAGCGCTCGATGTTCGAGGGCGATCGTGCCGCGCCGAGATTGTTCAGTTCCCGTTCGTGGCAGCATCGCCACGCGGATAGCGTCGCTCAGTCGCTCAGTCGCTCAGTCGCTCAGTCGCGGGGCAACGGTCCATCAGTCTTGTTTAGCGATCTCCGTGAGGTTGTTGATCAAGGCTGCTGCTGCCGGTCCAAGTTCGCCCGCGCAGAGATTCGATCGAACTGGCAGGAGGGGCTCTATTCGCAAGTAGTCCCACACAATCGCGCAGACGGCTGTCTCGCCACTCTGTAGCGGGCGCGTTCGCTCGAGGATGTCGGGATTAAGTTCGTAGGCCAGCAATGTCGCGCCAGCCGCGTTGGCTCCATCGATGAGTTGGCCGCTGCCGGAAGCGATCGAGGTAAGGCGATCGACGAGGGCCCCGAAATCGTCGTTGACCGCTGCGCGCATCGCTGCTGAGTCATTGCGGAACTCCCGCAATCGCGTCATCTCGTCCCGAGTGGCGGCGCACTGGGCCATCCACAATCCGTGGTCGAGGAGGCCGTCCACTCCCATGAATGAGGTTGTTGTTGTTGGGGCGTCTCGGCCGGTTAGGAGTCCGGTGATCGCGGCCGCGGTCGCGCTAGGCGTCTCGTCGCGGTCGTAGACGACGGTTAGGTTCTCACCTAAGACGGCATCAGGAAGATCGGCAACCGAGCCCGCTTCCGTACTCGTGGCCCACCACTGCACGAGGGTGGAGATTCCGCCAAAAGACGGAGTCTGGAATACCTCTACTTCCTCATGTGCGTCCTGACGTGCGTCCTTGACATCCATGCCAACCCCCGTCGTCTCATCCGTCATCGGCTGAACTCGCCAACGGCACCAAACGCGGCGCGGCGAGTCGCGCGGCGCAAGGCATGAAGTACCGGCCGTCCGATGAGCAGGATGAGGATAGCCGTGAAGAACGCTCGAGGAATGTCGAAGCCCAGGGACGTGGCGATATCGAACGCAATCCAGCGTTGCAGGTTCTCCAGCAGTGGTGCGCCGGGAAGGTAGGAGATTTGCGAGGCAAGTCCGGTCACCCACGGCCAAAACGACAGGTTGAGGAGTAGTCCGTATAGCAAGGCGCCGACCGCGCCGTAGGCCGCCAACGCGATCACTTCGGCCCTGCCTCGGAGTCGACTGGGGAGGCAACCCGCGCCGAAACCGAACCAACCGGCCGCCATCATCTGGAAGGGTAGCCAGGGGCCAACGCCGCCGGTGAGCACAGCCGAACTAAACAGCGTGATCGAGCCGAGAGCGAATCCGAACCCTTTACCCATTGCCCGCCCGCCCAATGCGAGGACGATAAAGATCGGTTCAAAGCCTGCGATCCCCGTCCCCAACGGCCGCAGCGCAGTCCCGATCGCTGCGAGCACCCCGAGCATCGCGATCCCTTTAGCGTCCAGGCCGCCATCGGCCACCTGGGCAAAAACAACCGCGAGAACAAGCGGAAGTAGGAGTGCGAATAGCCACGGAGCATCTGTTGAATGCGCGACTGCGGCCGAGGACGGGTCAGCGAGGAGTGGCCAGCCGAATGCGGCAATGCCGATCACTGTCACCAGCGACAAGACGATAGTGGTGCGTTTGCCGAGGTGCACCGCTCTCGCGGGGGAGGTCTTCGCTGCCGGGCTGGGCGAGTCGACTGGATCGAGGGTTGATTTGCTCATAGCGCTTGGGTCAGATCGATTGCCGCCACAGCTTGATCGACGGTGAGTAACGACGTTGGGCGCAGGACCTTGCTGATTTGCGGAGCGAACATCGGCGAGGACACGACCACTTCGGCAGTTGGGCCGTCCGCAACGAGTTCGCCGTCAGCGATGATGAGGACCCGCGTCGCTGTTGTCGCGACGAGTTCAACATCGTGAGTCGCCATGATGATTCCGTGGCCGTCGCGGGCGAGTTGCTGGAGAACAGCAGTGAAGTTTCGCTTCCCCGGATAATCCAATCCGCGCGTTGGCTCGTCGAGGAGGAGCAGCGGCGGCTGGGCGCTGAGGACGATCGCCAAAACGAGACAGAGGCGCTGCCCCTCGGATAGGTCGCGAGGATGAGTCTGGTCATCAATTCCGGGCGCGAATCGTTCCAGTAGGGCGCGCACCGTTCCCGATGCGGCCTTGGCATCGCGGTCGGCAGCGCTACATTCGTCGGCCACTGTTTGGGCGTACAGCATGTCGCCTGCTTCTTGCGGGACGAGCCCAACCCGAGCGAGGAGTTCGGAACCGGGCATCCCGAATGGGTTGTCACCATCCGGGCCGACGTGGACTGATCCGATATCCGCTTTGCGCAGCCCCACCAGGGTATTGAGCAGTGTGGACTTCCCGGCTCCGTTACGTCCCATCAAGGCGACAATCTCGCCGGGGCGGACCTCTGTTGTCAGGTCTGCCACGGCGGCGAACTTCCCGTAAAGCACGCTCAAATGGTTGATGGAGCCCACCGGGGAGACTGCTGGGACGTCTCGCTTTTGCGGGGGTGGTTCTGGCGTGGGCTTAGCTGCGAGCAGTTCACGTCTCCACGTTGCAGTGGCGCGGCGCGCATCGCGCACCGACAGCGGTAGCGGGTCCAGGTTCAGCCGCCTCCCGAGCTCGACGACCGGTGGCGCCACCGGTGCGGTCGCGAGTAGCTGCGCGGGATCGCCGTGGCGGACGCTGCCGTCGTTCTCGATGACGACGAGCCGGTCGGCGTACTGCACGACCCGCTCTAGTCGATGTTCGGCCATGAGCACAGTCAGGCCTAGGTCGAATACGAGCCGTTGGATAGCCGCAAGGACTTCTTCGGCGGCACCAGGATCGAGCGCACTGGTGGGCTCGTCGAGAACGAGCACTGATGGATTCGTCGTCAGCACCGAGCCGATCGCCGTTCGCTGTCGTTGCCCACCGGACAGCGACAAAATCGACCGGTCACGGATCTCAGCTAGGCCGAGCAGGTCAAGGGTGTCTTCGACTCGACGACGCATCGTTTGTGGCGCAATCCCGAGCGCCTCCATCCCGTAGGCCAACTCCTCCTCTACCGTGTCTGTGACGAATCCGCTCATCGGATCTTGCGGGACCATGCCGACGATGTCTGCCAGTTCGCGCGGCGGGTGGGTCCGGGTGTCTCGTCCGTCTACCGTGACGGATCCAGTGAGAAGACCGCCGGTAAAGTGCGGAACCAGCCCATTGACAGCGCGCAGGAGCGTTGACTTCCCGCAGCCCGTCCGGCCAACCAACAGAGCGAGTTCACCCTCTTCGATAGTCAAACTGACATTGCTCAGCGCGGGCTTGAGGGCCTCGGGATACGTGATTGTGACGTCATCAAAACGGATCATGCGGACGTCACCAGCCGTTCCGTGGGTGCACCGGCGCGACTGCCTGCTTGGCGTTGCACGCGTGCTGGTGGCGGTAGGTCAGGAGCAACAAAGGCCGGCAGCGCCGCTAAGAGCACCCCAACGGTCGCCAGGAGGGGAAGTTGTGGCCACTGAAGTGGTGTGACGGAGATGACGAGCGCGGACGGGTCCAAGATTCCCGTGGCGATCACCCCGGAAGCTGCCGCGAGGCCGGTTCCCATCACGATCCACTCGGGTAGCTTCCACGGATCGCTGCGGTAGCGAGTACGGATTGACCGTCGCCCTCCGAGCCACATTCCGCCGATAGCGGCGATGAGCCCCGCCCCGAGGAGGGGGAAGGCCAGCGGTGACAGTTGACTTGTCGACAGCAACCCGAAGAGGCCGATGCAAATGCCGATTAGGCCGCCGATGACGAGCAGAATGGTGACTCGGCGAACGCCAACGGGGACTTGACCAGTGCGACCGTAGCCACGGGAATCCATAGCGGCGGCGAGCGTGATTGCCCGATCCAGGGCACCCTCGAACACCGGCATGACCGCTCCGGCCGCACCCTTGATGCCCTTATCGGGTCGGCCTCGAAGGCGCCGCGCTTGGCGGACCCTTCCGAGGTCCGTCACGAGTTGCGGGGCGAATGTCATAGCGACCACGATCGCCACTCCGACCTCATATAGCGCAGCGGGCATCGCCTTAAGGAGCCGACTAGGTGAGGCAAGTGAGTTGGCCGCTCCAACGCACGCAAGCAGAACCGCCAACCGAAAGCCATCACAAATCGCCAGCAGCAAAGATTCCAGAGTTAGTTGGCCGCCGAGTCGTAGCGAGGCCATCCATTCCGGCAGAGGGACAGTTGGCAGCGTGAGAATGACGTTTGATCCGATGGGATTGCCGAGGATGACCTGAAAGATCACCCGAATGGCAATGACGACCAGACCTAGTTTGAGGAATACCGAGAACGACCTCGACCAGGGTGCGTCCGGTTTGCGCGCAGCGACGACCAATGCGGCGACGGCGAGGATCAGCCCGAGCAGCAGCGGATTCGTCGTTTTGCTTGCTGCTGCGGCCAGACCCAACGCCCACAGCCACCAGGCACCTGGGTGCAGGTACCGTGGCAGCCTCTTAGCCATTGCGACGCCGCGACATTGCCACCGCAGCGCCGACTAGACCAACGATCACGATTCCGCCGACCGCGAAGGGCACCCAGGTGGGTACAGCCGAGGTCTCCGTCGTTGATTCTCCGGCTGTGTCGCCCGGAGCCTCTTCGATCGCATTCACTGCCGACAGCGGGAACTGTGCGCCGCAACCGCTCGCTGGGTAGTTATTGATTCCACACACTTGACCTTCCGGCGTACTTCGAACCGGTTGGGCCTCGGCCAACACTTGTAGCCCGTTCGCAGCGGGATCGGCAGTGACGCAGTCGTAGTCGGGGGTCGGCGGAGTGGCATTTTGTGGTGCGACGGCGGTGGTGCCGAAGTCAATCACGACCGCGACCCGCTTCTTACCGCTCTGGGCGTCGGTATTCCCGCAGACCTGGTTGAAGTCGGCCGCTATCCGTGGCGGCTGGGAGACCGAACCGTCCGAACCGCCGCTGTAGGCCCATCCTTCAACAGAACCGTCGGCGGGTGTGATCTCACCGGCACCCTTTTGAGCGAAGGACCATTCGCCGTCGCTGGCACCATCCCAGTACGACCAGTAGACGAATGGATTTGCCGTGGCTGATTCGGTTGCTGCGGGGGGCGCCGACTCTTCGGCGGTGGCCACGGTGCTGGTGAGCAGAAGTGCACTCCCGGCAACTGCTGTCGCAGCAAAGACTCGACCCAAGCCTTGCACGGTGCTATTCATTGATGTGCGCATCTGCGCCCTTTCGGTTGCGACCGAGCCACCCTCACAACCCGCTGGGGCGCAGCTAACCGCAACCCAGCGGCTGATGTGTGTGAAACCTCGACAGTTATCAGCCAGAACGCTCGACTCAGGTGCTCCGGCTTATGGCACTTACTGATGAAGTGACACCTACGGTTGCGGGTCAGCGCCGGACTTGGACCGGCTTCCCCTGGGTTGCGCGTGTGCTCAGCGACCCTGAGCACACGCAAACGATACACCTGTGACGTCAGAACTGCCGCGCAGCCACGACGCGCGGCTCAGAACTGCCGCGCAGTTAGCTGGTTTAGCTGTTGGGGGAGTTCTGCTCGGAGTACAGCCCCATGGGTCCATACACGAGGGCTCCGTCGTTCAACAGGTTCACCGAGTTCACACCGGACTCCAGGAGTTCCTGCCAGTTCTCGCCGATCCAGGTCTCCGCGTCTGCCTGCGCGTGGAAATTGGTCTCGTCTACTAAGTCCGCTGGTGGAGAAGTTAGACATGCGTTGCTGTCGAGAAACTGCCACGACCACGTCATGGCCGAGTCCTTGGCGACTTCGTCATCGCTGGATCTCGGATGATCGCGTCGCCCAGCACCTTGTCGATCTCTGCCATTGTGCTGGGATCCACCGTGATTCCGCTTGCCTTCACGTTCTCGGCGACCTGTTCTGGCCGCGTCGCACCGATGATGGCGGCGCTGACTGCAGAGTTTTGGAGCACCCAAGCGAGCGCGAGTTGGGCCGTGGAGAGGTCAAGGTCAGCAGCGATTGGCGCTAGCTGGCCGACTTTTGTCAGGACGTCATCGCGTAGCCACTGAGAGATGAAGGTTGCGCCCTCAGGGTTGGTCGCCCGAGATCCGACTGGCGGCTCTTGGCCGACCTTGTACTTACCGGTGAGGACACCTTGAGCCAGGGGCGACCAGACGATCTGTCCAATCCCATGCTTCTTCGAGGTCTTCACTACCTCTTTGTCGATCACTCGCCACAGCATTGAGTACTGCGGCTGGTTGGAGATGATCCGATCGAATCCGAGTTGATCGGCCATCCGAACAGCGGCCTCGATCTCCTCAGCGCGCCACTCAGAGACGCCGACGTAGAGAACCTTCCCGCTCCGAACGAGATCGTCGAAAGCGCGCAGAGTCTCTTCGAGAGGAGTGCTGTAGTCGTATCGGTGCGCCTGATAAAGATCGATGTAGTCGACACCGAGGCGACGCAAGGATCCATGGCAGGACTCGATGATGTGCTTGCGAGACAGACCGCGATCGTTTCGGCCGGGTCCGGTGGGCCAGTACACCTTGGTGAAGATCTCTAACCCTTCGCGACGCTGACCCTTTAGCGCCTCACCCATAACTCGTTCCGCCTCGGTGGCGGCGTAGACGTCGGCGGTATCGAAGGTCGTGATCCCGGCGTCGAGAGCCGCATGGACGCACGCAATAGCCTGGTCGTTTTTGACTTGCGATGCGTGGGTGATCCAGTTTCCGTAGGCGAGTTCGCTAACGAGAAGCCCGCTGCGGCCAAGGTGACGGTGTTCCATCTGACCTCCATCGATTCATACCCGCAGTTCTGCAGGCATGCAGGTGCGTTGCTAGCCCTTGGGTTGTTTTGGCGTGACGGGAAGTCCGCCGGCCTTGAACCGCGGGGGTGGCAGGCGTAGGCGGCGAATCTGCATCGCGCGCATCGTGGCGTAGAAGTTGACGCCCTTGCGTGATGCTTTGTCGGGGAACTGCTCCCGGAGTTTGCCGTTCATCCGGACCATCATGATCCCGGTGTCTGTCACCACGACAATGATGATCAGCATCCATACCAACGTGACCATGGCCTGCAGTTGGGTGTTGCGCATGAGGCCCAGCAGTAGCACCACGACAGCGACCGGGACGAAGAACTCTGCCACCGTGCGCCGGGAGTCAATGTAATCACGCACCGCCATCCGGACCGGGCCCTGATCGCGAGCCGGCAGGTAGCGCTGATCGCCTCGCTGCATTCCCTCGCGTGCCTTGATCCGCTGGTCGCGGGCGTACTCGCGCTGGGTAGCGCGGTCGGCCTTTTTGTCGCCGCTACTGGACTTCGGGCTGCCCTTCGGGGGGACGATGCCGGTCTTTAGCGACGCCTTGCGGGCTGCCTCAGCCTCTTTGCGCGTTGGCGTCGGGCGTCCCTTGGGGGCGACGGACGGGTTGGTCTCGCTCACCGAAACGTCGTCGTTGGCAACGGCGGTAGGAGTCGTGTCGTTGTTAGTGCTTTTTCCGAACATTCGCCAAGAGTACGTGTTCACCGGCGATTAGTTCGACAGTGTGTCCAACTACGTGTCGCAGTTGCGGCCGAGCGCCGTGTTGCACCAGAGATGAACGAGGTGGCGAACCTACGCGCCGGGCAGTGCCAGCATGCGATCGAGCGCTACCCGCGCCCAGTGGGCGGTATCAGGATCGACCTCGATTTGGTCCACGACATTGCCAGCCACGAGTGATTCCAACGCCCACGTGAGGTGAGGGAGATCAATTCGGTTCATCGTGCTGCAGTAGCACACGGTTTTGTCGAGGAAAAGAACGCGTTGGTCTGGGTTCTGTTCCGCCAAACGTTTCACCAGGTTCAGTTCGGTGCCGATTGCCCACGCGGAGCCAGGTTCCGCAGCGGCGAGAGCTTTGATAATCCCCTCCGTGGAGCCTACGAAGTCTGCCTTCTCGACCACCTCGCGCTTGCATTCTGGGTGCACGATCACGTTGACGCCAGGGACTCGGGCTCGCATATCGTCAACACACTCGGGGGTAAACCTGCCGTGTACCGAGCAGTGGCCCCGCCACAGGATCATCTTGGCGGCTCTTAGTTCGTCGGGGGTGAGCCCGCCACCAGGTTTACGCGGGTCGAAGGCCACGCAGTCTTCTGGCTTCATACCGAGGTCGCCAATCGCGGTGTTCCGGCCTAGATGTTGATCTGGGAGGAACAGCACGTGCTCGGCGGATTCGAATGCCCAGTCCAGACTCGTCGCCGCATTGCTTGACGTGCAGACCGTGCCGCCATGACGGCCAGTGAACGCCTTGATGGCGGCGGAGGAGTTCATGTAGGTGACAGGCAGGGTCGACGCCGCAATCCCGGCATTCTCCAAGGTTCGCCACGCGTCCTCGACCTGATTGATCGCCGCCATATCCGCCATCGAACAGCCAGCTGCCAGATCTGGCAGGATCACTTTTTGATCAGCCGAGGTGAGGATGTCGGCGCTTTCGGCCATGAAGTGGACACCGCAGAACACGATGAACTCGGCGTCGGGCCGTGCGGCAGCCTCGCGGGCAAGTTTGAACGAGTCACCCATAACATCCGCAAACTCGACGACTTCATCCCGCTGATAGTGGTGACCAAGGACGAACACGCGGTCCCCAAGAGTATCTTTGGCAGCCCGTGCCCGTGCTGCCAAATCGGGATCGCTCGGTGCCGGTAGCGCACCGGGACAATCGACCCCGCGCTCGCTTTGGGTGTCGGTCCTCTCTCCGAGCAGGAGAAGTAGAGGTGATGGCGCAGGGTCGATCCAGGCGTTGGACTCAACCGCCTGGTCGGTGTTGATCGGTGATGTTGGGGTCATCTGTCCACACTCCCTAGTGCAGGGCAGTACGGTCAGCGGATGCGGATCGTTGTTGCCCCAGATGAGTTCAAGGGGAGTCTAACCGCGCCAGCAGTTGCTCGCGCGATCGCGGATGGTTGGTCCCGCACGGCGCCTGATGACGTGATCGACCTATGTCCACTATCGGACGGCGGCCCAGGTTTTGTCGACACTCTCGCTGCCGCACTTGGCGGTGAGCTGATTAGCGCCACCGTCGCTGGTCCGTTGGGCCAGGCCGTTCCCGCTGCTGTTCTGCTCGTCGACGACACGGCGTACATCGAGTCCGCCCAGGCGTGTGGCATCCACCTGTTAAGCCCGCAGGAGCGCGATCCTCGGGTCACGACGAGCTACGGGGTCGGCGAGATGTTGGCGCTCGCAGTCTCGCTTAAGCCGAAGAAGATCGTCGTGGGTCTCGGCGGGTCGGGAACCAACGATGGCGGGGCCGGACTGTTGGCCGCCCTCGGTGCGAGCGCCGATGTTGCGCTCGACGCGGGCGGCGCGGAGTTGGCGAAGCTGACGTCCATTGATATCCGTGCGGCTAGGTCTGCCCTAGCTAATGTGGAACTTGTCGCGGCAACCGACGTTGACAATCCGCTCTTGGGGCTGACCGGAGCCTCGAAGGCATTCGGTCCGCAGAAAGGCGCGGACGACAACACCGTACTCGTTTTGGATGCTGCGCTCGAGGTTTTTGCGCGCGCGATCGGGCGTCGCGTGGATGGTAAAGACCCGGCGGTCGCGTTGGGTGCTGGTGCGGCTGGCGGGCTGGGTTACGCCCTGATGCAACTCGGGGCAGCGCGAGCCCCGGGAATCGCCACGGTCCTTGCCGCAACAGATTTCGAGGCCCGGGTCCGCGCGAGTGATCTGGTCGTGACAGGGGAGGGCTGCTTTGACTGGCAGTCGATGCGCGGCAAGGTCGTCAGCGGCGTCGCGACAGTCACGATGCCAACCGCTCGTCCCTGCATCGTGATCGCTGGCGATGTCAAGGTAGGGCGGCGGGAGTACAGTGCATTAGGAATCTCCGGGGCGTACCCGATCGCGGAGTTTGCTGGATCTACTGAGGAATCGCTGGCTGATCCGGTGTATTGGCTCCAAACCGCGGCCGCCCGGGTAGCCCGCACATGGAGTCGGTAACGGCTGATTCTCAAATCGGGCAAACTGTGTCACCATAGGGAGGCGCGAGAGTTGGGAGTGTCTGGGGAATGTCTGGGGAATGTCACAGCCTAACCGTGTGTTAGACGAAAGAACCGATAGATAATCGACCACGCCGACTGATAGGAGATGCGGACATATGACCGCCGAAACCTCTACCGCTGAGTTAACCGACGTCATCACCGCTGATGCGGCCGCTGAAGCTGTTGTTCTTACCGACGGCGCGGCTGTCAAGGTGCGAACACTGCTGAAACAAGAGGGCCGCGATGACCTCGCGCTACGCGTTGCCGTTCAGCCAGGTGGCTGTTCAGGCCTGCGCTACCAACTCTTCTTCGATGATCGTTCCCTGGATGGCGACGAGAAGATCAATTTCGACGGTGTTGCCGTTGTTGTCGATCGTATGTCCGTGCCCTACCTCGGTGGAGCCGTCATCGACTTCGTGGATTCGATTGAGAAGCAGGGCTTCACGATTGACAATCCGAACGCGACCGGGTCTTGTGCCTGCGGAGATTCTTTCCACTAGGACCTCGCACGTCCGTCTACAGCGGGCGGTAGGTTTGCGCCCGTGAAACTCTGTGTAACGGGATCAATCGCAACTGACCACCTCATGACCTTTGCCGGTCGATTCGGCGATTCGATGATCGCTTCCGAACTCGACTCGCTGAGCGTCTCGTTCCTCGTGGAGGATTTGCAAATCCGTCGCGGGGGAGTGGGCGCCAACATCGCCTTCAGCCTCGGCTGCCTGGGGCTTCGGCCACTTCTGGTGGGCGCGGTCGGTAAAGACTTCTCGGACTACCGCTCATGGCTCGTGCGTCACGATGTCGATGTGGAGTTCATTCGGGAATCCGAGGTTCACCACACGGCGCGCTTCGTTTGTACAACTGACTCTCAAAGCAACCAGATTGCCTCGTTCTATCCCGGCGCCATGGCTGAGGCCCGCGCAATCGAATTGGGGCCGATTATTGAGCGAGTTGGGCCCCTAGACCTCGTGGTCGTCTCGCCGAATGACCCCGCGGCCATGTTGCGACACACAGAGGAATGCCGGGATCGCGGTATTGCGTTCGTTGCCGATCCCTCCCAGCAGCTTGCCTTCTTGGAAGGCAATGACATCCGCGCATTAGTCGACGGAGCGGCCTTCTTATTCACCAACGACTACGAGGCGGCCCTGATCGAGAAGAAGACGGGCTGGTCCGCCCAAGAGATCCTGGATCGAGTGGAGACGCGCGTTACCACCAAGGGCGAAAAGGGCTGTGTGATCGAGTCCGCCGGCGAACCAACGATCGAGGTTGCTGCTGTACCGATCTCCGGTGTTGTTGACCCGACGGGGGTTGGGGACGGCTTCCGGTCCGGCTACTTGGCTGCGCTTTCGTGGGGGCTTAGCCCGCAACGATGCGCTCAAGTCGGTTCCGCGATTGCTGCGCTGGTGATCGAGACGACGGGTCCGCAGGACTACGAACTCGTGCCAGCGGAGTTCCTCGAGCGCTTTACCGGGGCCTACGGGGCACAAGCGGCCGCAGAAGTCACCGCAGAGATCAGCGCCCTGCGTTAAGGCGCTGACGTGCTCGTTCCCATCGAACCCCCGCCCACCTTGTGGGAGCTCCCTGACCCCGCAGTCGCGATCGCTGACGTTGAGCTGCTGGGTATTGGGGCGGAGCTAGATCCTGCGACGATGCTCGCGGCGTACCGGCGCGGACTGTTCCCGATGGGTGTCGAGCTGCCGGACGGATCCGATGCTCTCGGGTGGTGGTCGCCGACACCACGAGGGGTGTTATTTCCTGACGAGTTCCACGAAAGTCACTCACTTCGGCGTTCTCTTCGCCGCTATACGGTCACGTTCAATCATGCGTTTACCGACGTCGTCGCGAGCTGTGCTGATCCGCGTCGACCTCACGGATGGATTGATCCGCAGTTTCGTCAGGCGTATGAGCAGCTTCACGAGCTCGGGTGGGCTCACTCGGTTGAGGTGTGGGCCGATGACGGATCGTTGGCGGGGGGCCTGTTCGGAATCCAGCTTGGCGGGCTGTTCGCGGCCGAATCGAAGTTTCATGTTCAAACTGATGCCTCGAAAGTCGCTGTCGCAGCGCTAGCTGATGAGTTGGCATCCACTGCGTTGGTGGGGGAGCGGATGATCGATGTTCAGTGGTCCACGGAACATCTTGCGACGCTGGGAGTTCGAGAGATTCCCCGGTCGACGTACTTGGCCAAGCTCGGCGCCTGTTTGCTAAGCCCGCCGATATCCTTGGGGCAGGCACGTGTGGCCGGGATGCCAACTGAGAGCTCTTGAATCAGGTCGATTCGGCCAAGACTACGACGACGAATCGTGTTCCCGATCCGTCCGGGAGTTCGCTGACGTCGGCGAGTTCGGCGCCACGCATCCGACACCACGCTGGAATGTCGTATGCGGCAGCCGGATCGTCGGCGAGTACCACGAGTTCCAACGGACGCGCTGAATCCTGCTTTGCTGCGCGGCCCAGCGCAATCACCGGCGCAGGACACACCCCGCCTCGTTCGTCGAGCTCAATCACGGCGCGCCCGCTTCGGATCTCACGATGTCCACAGCGGTTGGCAGAACGCGAAGGAAGTGCTCGATCGCTGCCTCATCGACCCCTAGCGGCAAACTTACTCGAACATTGCCATGAGTGAGCGCCCCGATCGCCGCAAGTACATGGCTCGGCAAGCCGACCCGAGAAGCGCACGCCGATCCGCTGCCGACGGCCACCCCGAGACGGTCCAGCTCACTGGCCAGTCTCTCTCCGTCCGCGTACAGGATCGAGAACGTGACGATATTTGGTAGGCGGTCGGTTGGATCGCCTAGGACAGCGACGTCTGGGATGAGTGCCGGAACGGCATCTCGGATGCGCTCGACGAGCCCCGCGAGGCGCGTCGCTTCGGCCGAACGATGTGAATAGACCGAGTGGAGGGCCGCCGCAGCTTCAACCGCGGACAACACGCCCACACTGTCAGCGGGGTAGCCACTCGGGCCAGTCGGGCAGGTCCATGTCAACTCGGGTGGCATCCGCCACGCGTGTGAATCGCGGATTGCCAGAATCGCCACCCCGCAGGGTCCTGCCCACCCGGTGGCATCGGCGAACATGACAGACCAGCCACGGTCAATATCGATGAGGCCGAGGCTGCCCGTCGCGTCTGTCACCAGGGCGATAGGGGCGTCCTCGAGGATCGAGGTGCTGTCTGACAGACCTGCCAAATCTGCTAGGGGCTGGCGGGTGCCTAGCTCGAGGTTCGCGGTCTGAAGTGCCAGCAGCGTCGGTTGTCTAGCTGCGGGGCTGATGGCGCCCCGTAGGTCTGACAGGTCGATTCGGCCCAGCCGGTCGACGTTAACGAGCCGCGCTGGTCCGGCGCCTAGGCGGCTCACCTGATCCAGGATCTCGGCGCGTTCCACTCGGGAGGCGAGAACCTGCGGAAATCGGGGTCTATCGGAGCCAGGCAGCAACGACATGCCGGACTGCAACCCGAAATATGCACCCTGTATTGCCAGGGCCGAGCCCACCGACGTGGAGTGGAAGCTGATCCGCGCGGGGTCGACACCAACAACAGTGGCAACGGTCTCGCGGGCGGCGTTGAGGATCTGAGCGCTGGCCCGGCCCTCGTGATACGGCTGGCTGGGATCGGCCCACGCGCGTTCCGAGAAGCCTTCTCTGGCTTCGCGCGCTGCCGGGTGTAGCGCCTGCCCAGCGGCGGCGTCCAAGAATGCGCGCGACATACCCATCAACCTACTCGCCCTGGCAGGAGCTTTCTGGCCCAAGCTGCGCTATTCTCACCGCGAGACGTCGTAACCCTCGGTGGTGAGACCTAAACCGGCCGCCACTAGGGTGTCTGCGTTAGGACAGTAAGACCTCCAAGGAGCCGCAAACCAGGGAAGGCCTCACGTGTACGGACGTAAGCGATGATGAGCCACGTAGACAAGCGCTCCGAAAAAAGCAACCCCCAGCTGCCCGGACAGAAGTTTGGACGGCGAGCCGGTGTTGCGGCCATGGGCGTCTTCACGATGATCGTTGCCACTGGCTGCTCGTTGGCCGAGTGGCAGCGAGGCGCAATGCCCGAACCAGTAACAGAACAGGCGCCCGCCACACTGAGCTTCTGGACTGGTAGCTGGATTGCCCTTCTGATCGTCGGTGTATTTGTGTGGGGCCTGATGTTCTGGGCGTTCATCGCCTACCGACGTCGTAGTCACTCAGACGTGCCAGTTCAGACCCGCTACAACATGCCGATCGAGGCACTGTGGACGGTTGCACCGTTGATCCTTGTGGTCGGTATCTTCTACTTCGCCGCCCGTGATGAGGCGGAAATCACTCGTGTAAGCAACGATCAAACGCAGACCGTGAACGTTGTCGGCTTCCGCTGGAGCTGGACCTTCAACTACGTCGAAGAGAACGTTTACGACACGGGCCAGCCTGCCTACCGACCTGATTCCCCACAGGGATCTGCTCGCCAGCTTGTCCCGCCGGAAGAGAACTCGGCAGCACCTGTTCTATGGCTTCCCATCAATGAGAAGGTGCAGTTCCAACTCACCTCTCCTGATGTTATCCACTCTTTCTGGGTTCCAAACTTCCTTTACAAGCTCGATGTCATTCCGGGACGAACGAACGTCTTTGAAGTCACGCCAAATAAGCTCGGAACCTATGCGGGACGCTGCGCAGAGCTTTGCGGGGTCGACCACTCACGCATGTTGTTCTCACTGAAAGTTGTGACACAACAAGAGTTTGACGCTCACGTTGCAGATCTACGTGCGCGCGGACAAGAAGGTCAGCTAGATACGGGCCGTACAACCAACAATGCCCAGTCGGTCGGATAAGGGGAACGAACGTGACAATCCTCAATGAGCCAGCGCCTAGCGCGGTACAGCAACAATCGGCCATTCCGCCAACGCAGAAACAGCTTCGCAAGAAACACATGGGCCGCACCGTCGTGCGGTGGCTGACGTCCACGGACCATAAAGTCATTGGCAACCTGTACTTCATCACCTCGATGACGTTCTTCTTCATCGGTGGAATCATGGCGCTGCTAATCCGCGCCGAGCTCACGAACCCCGGTTCGCAGTTCATCTCGAATGAGCAGTACAACCAGATGTTCACGATGCACGGCTCGATCATGCTGCTGCTCTTCGCGACACCGTTGTTTGCCGGGTTCGCAAATGCCATCATGCCGCTACAGATCGGTGCTCCCGACGTCTCCTTCCCGCGACTCAACATGCTCGCGTACTGGTTCTACCTCTTCGGTGGCCTCGTCGTTATGTCGGCGTACTTCACCCCAGGCGGTGCTGCGGACTTCGGTTGGTTCGCCTACGCGCCGCTGTCCGGCTCGGTCTACACCCCTGGCGTCGGCGGTGACCTGTGGCTACTTGGCTTCACACTCGGTGGTCTCGGAACGATCCTGGGTGCTGTCAACTTCCTGACCACGATTATCTGTATGCGTGCACCAGGTATGACGATGTTCCGCATGTCCATCTTTACGTGGACCGTCATGCTCACCAGCGTCCTGATCCTCGTCGCATTCCCAGTTTTGGCTGCTGCGCTGATCATGATGGTGGTTGATCGAAAATTCGGCTCGGTTGTCTTTGCGCCTGAAAATGGTGGTGCGATCCTCTGGCAACACTTGTTCTGGTTCTTTGGGCACCCGGAAGTCTATATTTTGGCGCTGCCCTTCTTCGGAATCTGCTCAGAGATCCTTCCGGTCTTCAGTCGTAAACCGATCTTCGGTTACAAGGGTCTCGTATTCGCGACCATCGCGATCGCCGGACTTTCCGTGGCGGTGTGGGCTCACCATATGTATGTGACAGGGGCGGTCCTATTGCCCTTCTTCTCCATCATGACGATGTTGATTGCTGTTCCGACCGGTGTGAAGTTCTTCAACTGGATCGGCACGATGTGGCGGGGCTCGATCTCGTTCGATACCCCAATGTTGTTCACTGCTGGCTTCCTCGTCACGTTCCTCTTCGGTGGGTTGACCGGTATCATCCTCTCGGCGCCGACCTTGGACTTCGCCGTGTCTGATAGCTACTTTGTCGTGGCTCACTTCCACTACGTGGTCTTCGGAACTGTCGTCTTCTTGATGTTCGCCGGTTTCTACTTCTGGTGGCCCAAGTTCACCGGCAAGATGCTCGACGAACGCCTGGGCAAGTTCCAGTTCTGGCTGCTGTTCATTGGCTTCCAGGCCACGTTCCTCATCCAGCATTGGTTGGGTGTGGAGGGAATGCCTCGGAGGTACGCCGACTATCTGGCGAGTGACGGATTCGAAACGATGAACATTGTTTCGTCCGTGGGATCGATCATTCTTGCTGTCTCGTTCCTGCCCTTCCTCTGGAACGTCTACCGCACGTGGCGCCACGCTCCCAAGGTTGAGGTTGATGACCCGTGGGGCTGGGGCGGATCGCTTGAATGGGCGACGAGTTGCCCACCACCACGTCACAACTTCACCTCGTTGCCACCCATTCGCTCAGAGCGTCCGGCGTTCGACCTGCACCATCCGGAGTTAGCTCCCAAGAACATGCCAGTTGGCGCTCAGATCGTCGGAGATAAGCCGACGGCCGATGCGCTCAAGGGAGGGTCAGAATGAAGCAAGAGGGCAAGATCTTCCTATGGGGAGCCGGATTCTACTTTCTGATTGCCATCATCTACGGGGCTTGGTCCGGCGATATTGCCGGGTTCCTGCTGCTGGCCTTCACTGGGGCACTCGCGCTGATCATTGCGTTCTTCGTCCTCCACGCAGCTCGGCGGGTGTACCCACGCCCAGAAGACAACCCAAATGCTGATCAGGACTCGGCAGATCCCGACTACGGCTTCTACAGCCCACACTCGTGGTGGCCGCTGCCGGTTGCTGCTTCATGTGCGGTCATCGTGCTGGGTCTAGCATTCGCTGCCTGGATCGTGGTTGCCGGAGTCGTGTTCCTCTTCCTGAGTCTCATCGGCTTCATGTTCGAGTATTACCGCGGAGACCACGCTCACTAACCACTTACACCTGCCGATGCCTCCTAGAGCCCTTCGTGGCGCTCTGGGAGGCATTCGTATGTGGGGGGAAGAGGTGTGATGTGTGGGGGAAGGGACAGGCGCCCTAGGTTTGTGCTGACACTCGCGGAGTACCTAGCTGTTTGCGAGAGTGAGTTCACCCTGGGCTGAGTTCAGTTGCTCTGAGGCCGATCCGAGTTCATCTTCGGCCGACGTGAGCTCCGCAGCATTTTGAGCCAGCAGGGCGACGGCCGCATTCACGTCACCTTGATCTGAACGAACTTGCCTTTCAACGCCGAGCATGACTGCACCATCGCTGCTTTGAGCGTCGAAGATGAGGGTGTACTGCGCGAAGAGACCGGGATCCATACCCAGCATGTACGACTGGCGAATCGCACCGGTGACCTTCTGTTGCGCAACGACCAGCAAATCAGCACGCTTGTTGTTCTTCTTTGTGAGCTTCTTTTGCGTGAGTTTGGCTGCCTCGTAACGGGCCTGGGCGACGTCGACCTTCTGCTGGGCCGCGACCCGGACCTCGTGTTGGACGCGCAGTGCCTCGCCGTCGGGTAACTGATCGGGGGAGATCTTGAGGTCTGCAGGCATGACGATATCGTCGGTGGCCTGGAAGTCGCCATAGACCTTCGCGTGGATATGGTCCATGTGATTGGACGTCCAATCGCCCCGGTCGTCCATCAAGCGCCAGGCCTGCCCTGGGTACCAGATACTTTGGCGCCACACGAGGTAGTCGATTCCCAGTTGGCTCGCGTTAGCGGTCAGGAATGCGGCTATTTGGTGGCCCTGAGCGACGCTGACTGCGTCCCGCCCGCCGTTGTTCGTCATGATATCGAGAGCTTGCCCGCTGGGATGGTCAGCAATCGGGTCCTGTCGGTAGCCGCCGATCACCCCGCCATTGGCGTAGTAGGGCCAGATTGCCTCTATGAGGCGCAGTAGGTGAACGGTGTTTGGCTGCAGGTTGCCCTCACTGTTGCGAGCAGGTTTGAGCTTCGTCGGAACAGTACTTTGGGCGTTTGGGGTAGCTGAGGTGCTCTGGTTATCGTTGGCCTTATTGGTCGCGAAGCTGGGCGCTTGCACCCCGATCGTGCTTACTGACACCGCTAAGGCGATTCCCAGGAGCGGGCTAATAGCGGTGGACCGGAAGCGCACGTTGAGTACCTCGACAGCGTTGATTTCGTGAGTGCGTCCGCAAGAGCGTCCGCCTGACTACTAAGTAGTCAAATAGTCGCATCCTTACGCCCATCTTGCAAAAGGGGCCACCTCCTGGTGGGGGAGACCCTCGGCGTCCTTAAGGTATTCCTGGTCGATCGGATGGACAAGAGCCCCTACATCGGCAGATGAACTGCCAAGGGAGGGGCTCTTGTGAAGAACAGGTACTACTTGCCGACGGACTCCTTATTAGCGCCGCCAGCATCTCCTGCTGACGGGTCGTGGAGCACTCCGCCTTCTGGCTCGAGGTGTGCGCGGTGGTCGATGACCGCCTCGCCTTCCTCAGCGCTGTGCAGGATATGCGCCTCGGCAGCTTCGAGCTCTGCCTTCGTCGGCTTGGGGATGTTGTCGGAGTAGAACCAGTGTGAAAGGCGGGCCCAACGCTTGTCGGCGCGGTAGTTGGGATCCTTGACGCCGTTCTCGTCTGTCTTCGCGGGCCAGGGGAGGGGAATGATGTCCTCCTTGGCCAGGATGACGGCCTTCTCGTTGTCGTTCAACGGAGCATGGATCTCAATGAACTCACCATGCGGTAGCCGCATGATGGTTCCCGTCTCGCGACCGTGGAGGAGTTTCTCCCTGTCGCTTCGTTGCAAGCTCAGACAGATCCGCTTCGTGATGACGAACGCGAGCGGCGGAAGGATAAATAATCCGATGCGAACGAACCACGTGATGCCGTTGATTGATATTCCGAACTGCGAACCGATGATGTCGTTTCCGCCACCGATGAGCAGCAACATGTAGAAGGTCAGCGCCATGACGCCCAGCCCTGTGCGGGTCGGAGCGTTGCGCGGACGATCGAGGAGGTGGTGGTAGCGGTTGTCGCCGGTCACCTTCGCCTCTAGCCAGGGATAGATCGCCATAAGGCCGACGACAATTCCCAGCAGCAGAGCTCCAGGTATCAGCACGTTCCAGCTGATGGTGTAGCCCAGGGCAGTCGTCTCCCAGTTAGGCATTGCTCGTAGGCCACCCTCAAGCCAGCCCATGTACCAGTCAGGTTGCGAGCCGGCCGTGATCTGATCAGGGGCGTATGGCCCGTACGACCAGATCGGGTTGATGGTGGCGACGCCGGCCATGAAGACGGTGATTCCGAAGGTGATGAAGAAGAATCCGCCTGCTTTGGCCATGTAGACCGGCATGAACGGGTAGCCAACAACGTTGTCATTGGTCTTGCCCTTGCCTGGGAACTGGGTGTGCTTCTGGTACCAGACGATGAGCATGTGCGCTGTGATGAGCGCCAAGATGATGCCGGGTAGCAGCAATATGTGGATACCATAGAGGCGGGATATGAAGATGTCGCCAGGGAATTCTCCGCCGAAGACGAAGAACGAGACGTAGGTTCCGACCACGGGTACCGAGAGCATGATGCCTTCAGCGATCCGAAGTCCGGTACCTGAGAGCAGGTCATCGGGGAGGGAGTATCCGGCGAATCCTTCGACGATGCCGAGGATCAGCAGGAGCGTACCGATCGTCCAGTTGATCTCACGTGGCTTGCGGAACGCGCCGGTGAAGAAGACGCGCATCATGTGGATCGTCATGGCGGCGATGAAGAGCAACGCACCCCAGTGGTGGATCTGGCGCATCAGGAGTCCACCGCGAACGTCGAACGAGATGTTCAGCGTTGACCGGTAGGCCTCAGACATTTCTAGGCCGTTGAGGGGGGTATACGAACCGTTGTAGACGACCTCCGTGAGCGAGGGCTCGAACCAGAGGCTCAGGTAGATGCCTGAAAGTAGAACAATAATGAAGCTGTACAGGGCCATCTCGCCGAACATGAACGTCCAGTGATCAGGGAATACCTTGCGGAGATTTCGCTTGGCCCAGCTGCCGATTGTCAGGCGATCGTCAATCGATCCCGCTGCTTCGCCGGCCTTGGTCATGATCGCACTCATGCGCGCTCCCAGAAGGATGGTCCGATGGGCTGTTGGAAGGTTTCTCGGGCAACTATGTAGCCTTCGCTGTCGAGCATAATCGGTAGCTGGGGCAGGTCCCTCGCCGCGGGTCCGAAGATGACCCGACCTGAGTCGGCGAGGTCAAATGTTGACTGGTGGCAAGGGCATAGTAGGTGGTGGGTCCGTTGTTCGTAGAGGGCGATCGGGCAGCCCACGTGGGTACAAATCTTTGAGAAGCACATGACACCTTCGTAGTCCCAGGGTGCGGCATCCGTGCCACCTTGCTGAGAGCGAATTTCGTCAGGATTCATGCGTACCAGCAGAACGACGTCCTTGGCGCGAGCGTTGAGATTGCCTTCCTCTTCCTGGATTTCCGGCAGGCTCGCGGGCATTGCCGAGACGATGCCGCCAATCGGAATGTCGGAGGGGCGGATTGGTGCACCAGTGATGTCGAGAACGACCCGTTCGCCGGGAACCCAGTTGGTGAGGTACAGCGTATTACCGGGCAGGGTTCCAAGGTCGCGAAGAAGCACGACAAGCGGAATGGGGAATAGCGCCATCGCTGTGAGGAGTGAACGTCGCAGGATCCGGCGGGTGGCGAAGCCAGAGTCGTCAGTGCCGTCTTGGAACGCCGCGACAGCTGCGTCTCGGTCTGCTGGGGGTGACGCGAGGGAATGTCGGGGTGCGACAACCTCGCGGTCGGACATGAGCTTCTTCGCCCACTGCATTACGCCTGCGCCGATTAAGAAGGACGCAAGGCCAAAGGTCACACCAAGGGCAGCATTACTTGCGCTCCACGTCCCGAAGAACGGAACCGGGACGGTGTCAGCCGTGTCGATCTGGACGTAGGCGACAACGAACAGAACGGTGAAGAGAGCAGACAGGCCAAACATGATGGTGATCTGGCGTTCTGCGCGCTTAGCTGCTCGTGGATCAAAGTCCGTACGGCGCGGATGATGGTCGGGGAGTACGACATCGTTGCTGCCTTCTGCGGCCTCATCGACGGTCTTGTGGGCGCCTAGTTGAACGGCGTCTTTGTCACTCATCGAACCTTCGCTCCGATCCAGATAGCAGCACCAATCATGGCGCCGATGCCGATGACGAAGACGAAGACGCCTTCGGTGACCGGCCCGAGGGAACCAATCGCCCAGCCACCATATGACGGCTGTTCGTCCATCTGACGGATGTACTTGATGATGGCTTGTTTATTCTCTGTCGTCAGCGTCTCGTTACTGAAGACCGGCATGCTCTCCGGGCCGGTGATCATTGCTTCATAGATTTGGCGCGGGGTTGCTTGGGTCAGGTTCGGTGCGTACGCGCCGTTGGAAAGAGCGCCACCGGTTCCGGCGAAGTTGTGGCACTGCGAACAGTTAGTCCGGAACAGTTCGCCACCCTCAGCGAGGTCAGCATCTTGGAACGCGATCTGCTCGTCAGTAGGAATAGCCGGGCCGGGGGCCAGGGAGGCGACAAATGCCGAAAGCTGAGCGATCTCTTCGTCGCTGTAGATCACTGGCTTTTGAGGAGCCTGTGCTTGAGGTGTCGCCAGCGGCATCCGGCCCGTTGAGACCTGGAAGTCGACAGCGGCAGCACCGACGCCGATCAGGGTCGGAGCCTCTGGACCGCCTTGGGCACCGAGGCCGTGGCAACTTGAGCAGCCTTCGGCGAAGAGCTGTTTGCCGGCTTCGATTTGTTCTGAGTTAGCGGTGGTATTCGCGGTTCCGTCGGCTGCGGCCGTGGCTGCGTTACCGATCGCTGCGTAAAGCACGCCAATGAGCGCAATCGTCAGCAGCACGAGGGTGGGTGCGGCTAGGCGGTGACGGCGACGTTGTGCGAGGGAATTCACCTTAGGTGCCCCAATTCTGTCGAGCGGCCGGTGGTCAGGGTGTTGGTAAGCATATTGACTACTGAAGGATATAGATAATCGCGAAGAGGAAAATCCAGACAACATCGACGAAGTGCCAGTAATAGGACACAACAATCGCGGTTGTCGCCTGCTCGTGGGTGAATCGTTTCGTGACGTAGGTCCGTGCCAAGACGAACAGGAATGCGACGAGGCCGCCGGTCACGTGTAAGGCGTGGAAGCCGGTGGTGAGGTAGAAGGCAGAGCCATAAGGCGACGACGACAAGGTCAGGCCGTAGTCAGTGATGAGTTCGGTGTACTCAATGATCTGGCCCGAAACGAAGATCGAGCCCATAACGAAGGTGATCATGAACCACATACGTAGTTTGGCGCGGTCACCTCGCTCTGCTGCGAAGACGCCCAACTGACACGTCACCGAACTCAGCACCAGGATGGTCGTATTGACCGCCGCGAACGGAACATTCAGGAGTGCGGCTTGGTCAGTCCACACTTCTGCGTTAACCGATCTCAGGGTGAAGTACATCGCGAATAACGCCGCGAAGAACATCAGCTCGCTGGCAAGCCAGATAATAGTCCCGATCGCCACCATGTTTGGGCGGTTCGCGGGAACGCTCGGTCGCACCTCTTGTGCGGTAGTAGTCGCCACGGCCGCATTCTGGCAGGTATCGGAGCCGGATACCCCTTGGACCCCCCTCTCCGGGTAACTTCGGCGTGTCGCATTCACCTGGTAGGGCGGAATTTTCTTGCTATTCCGCTGTTTCTTTGCAGCTCTCGTCTCGTAGGCCGAGATTGCGCGGCGAACCAATCGCTTGGGGCAGTAGCATCGACTCGGCGGACCACGCCCCGTCCCGCTAGGTTCAGACAGCCGCGAAAGACCTTCCCTGAGATCGAGGAGCAGAATGAGCGCGAATCCTGCTAGTAGTGCAACCGTGACGCTGAAGGTGCTCGTCTTTAGTAGTAATGCCCTGACTCGGGAAGCGATTCGGCTCGCGCTCGGTCGGCGCCCAGCACTTGAGCTGCCGCAGGTCGAGTTTATCGAGGTCGCAACCCAGCCTGCGGTTATTAAGCAGATGGATGCCGGTGGCATCGATGTAGCGATTCTCGACGGCGAGGCGGTTCCATCCGGCGGGATGGGAATCGCGCGTCAACTTCGCGACGAGATCTACAAGTGCCCACCGTTACTGGTCATCATCGGGCGTCCCCAAGACGCATGGCTGGCAACGTGGTCACGCTCCGACGCGGTCGTCTCTCATCCGATCGATCCGCTCGTGTTGAGCGAAGCCGTCGCCGCCTTGTTGCGCCAACGGGTGAGTGGCTCCGCCGTTGTTCGCGCGTGAGTAATCAGTCGTGGCCTGCGCTGACGTCCGCGCTTCTGGCCGGTGACGACTTAGCTTCCAGTGACACCTACTGGGCAATGACCCAGATCATGTCGGGTGAGGCGAGCGGAGTTCAGCTTGCAGGGTTCGCCGTCGCGCTGCGGGCCAAAGGTGAGACAGCAACAGAAGTAAGTGGCTTGGCCGAGGCGATGCTCGCGATGGCGCAGCCGCTTGAGGTTGATGGCCCAACCCTCGACATCGTCGGAACTGGCGGAGACATGGCCGCCACGGTTAACATCTCCACGATGTCGGCAGTCGTTGCGGCAGCGGCCGGGGCACGGGTTGTCAAACATGGCAACCGGGCGGCGAGTTCGCAGTGTGGTTCGGCCGATGTGCTCGTTGCGTTGGGTATTGCCATCGATCTTCCCCCGGACGCGGTGCGCAGATGTGTTGATGAACTGGGGATCGGTTTCGCTTTCGCTCCGGTCTTCCATCCAGCGCTTCGCCACGCGGGTCCCGCACGCAAGGAACTCGGGATCCCTACGGTTTTTAATATTTTGGGCCCGTTAGCCAACCCCGCCCGACCCAGCGCCCAGATGGTCGGGTGTGCAAACTTGCCATTGGCCCCAGTGATGGCCGATGTGCTCGCTGCGCGCGGTACGAAGGCACTCGTCGTTCGTGGCAAGGATGGTCTCGATGAAGTGACGATCTTTGCTGACACTCGGGTGTGGGACGCATCGCGCCCTGGCGCCGTTGTCGATGATGTGATCGATCTGGAGCGGACCGGAATTAGCCAGGGTCAGGCTGAGGAGTTAACGGGCGGTACGGCCGATCTCAATGCCGCAATCACCCGCTCCGTCTTCGGTGGCGACACCGCAGGCCCATTCGAAGCTGTCCGCGATGCGGTCGCACTGAACACTGCCGCGGCGCTGGTGACGTGGGATGCCGCTAACGGAGTTGATCCCGGCGGCGACATAACGGCGCGTATTCAGGCCGCGCTTCCGCGCGCTTTGGAGGCTATGGCCTCAGGTGCCGCTGCCGATTTGCTGAACCGGTGGGCAGCCTTCAGTACCGAGACGGCAAGATAACGTCCTGTGGTTCGTATCCCTGATTCTGGCACTCGCTGGCGCTGTACCCGTTGTGGCAACCTGACTCGTTTTGACGTTTCTCGTACTGTCTCGACCCGCGAGTATTGGCACGCCGACCTCGGCGGTGATCCAGAGATCGAAGAAGTGACCGTGCTTTCCGAAGATATCCAGTCCGTGACCTGTCGATGGTGTGGCAACGGGGAGGCAATCGTCACTGTTCCGAAAGCAGGAATGTGACGGAGCCCGACGGCGATGGAGCGGGCGCGAGCCTCACCCACCGACCGCTCACCGGGGTAACGGTTCTTGACCTCACGCGACTACTTCCGGGTAATTACGCGACGTTGCTACTCGCGGGACTGGGCGCGGATGTAATCAAAGTGGAAGACGTTCACGGCGGTGACGGAATCCGGGCCATGATGGTGTTCCCTGGCCAATCTCAGAGCGCTGGACACGTTGTCTTGAACCGTGGGAAGCGGTCGGTCAGTGTAAATCTGAAGGATCCGGCCGGCCAGCAGGTCATCCACGACCTCGTCAGTACCGCAGACGTTCTTATCGATTCGTTCCGACCCGGGGTCATGTCTCGGTTGGGGCTCGGGCCCGATGAGCTGGCCCGCGCAAACCCAGCGCTGGTACACGTCTCGATCACCGCATTCGGTCAATCGGGTCCATACGCTTCGCGGCCAGCTCACGATTTGAACACCGCAGGTTATGCCGGACTGTTGGGATTGGTCCGGGATGAGAGCGGAGCGGTCATGCCGGGCCTGCAGAACGCAGATCTGGCCTCCGGACTACACGCGGCGCTAGCGACGCTGGCCGGTTTGAGAGTTGCCGAGCAAACGGGTACGGGGTACCGCGCCGACGTTGCGATGTCGGACTCTGCGGCTGGCCTGCTGCCGCTCCAAGTCGCGACGGTTGCTGGAACTGGTCAGGCGCCACCAGTGCCTGACTATCTCACTGGCCAACTCGCTTGCTACGACATCTACGAGTGCGGGGACGGTAAGTCGATCACCGTTGCGGGCCTGGAACCGAAGTTCTTCGGCCGGATGCTCGAGCTGATCGGGCGACCCGAGTTGGCGAGCCAGCAGTTTGACCCAGCGGCGCAGTCGGACCTGAGGCAGGCGCTTGCGGGAGTATTCGCCAGTCGAGATCGATCGGCGTGGATGGCGATTCTGGCCGCGGACGACACCTGCGCAGGACCAGTCCTCACGGTTACTGAGGCGCTAGAAGACGAGCACTTCATCGACCGGGGCATCGTGACAGATGCGACCTTCAGCGATGGCTCGTCTGCGGCCGTCTTCCGCGCGGTGCCATGGGATGGCCGGGGAGATGAGGGATTGAGCGCACCTGCTCTGGGACAGGACACGGTCGATGTGCTGACGTCGATCGGGGTCAGTCCCGATCAGCTGGCTCAGCTTATTGAGTCTGGCGTTGTCAGACCTGCCCCATAGCTTCTCCGTAGGCGACACCACCTCGGCGACGCCCCGATAAAGGAGGTACTAGATGTTGATCGACTGTGACACGTGCGTCGCGAAACCGAGTGCGTGTTCTGGCTGTGTTGTCAGCGTGCTGCTCGGGCCGCCTAGCGACGGGACCCTCGGTTGGGAAGAGCAAAGGGCGATTGGGGTGCTTTCTGCCTCTGGTCTTGTCCCGCCACTGCGACTGGTACCCCCTGAATCGGGCAAGATAGCCGGGTGACCGACAGCACTCTTGTCATTACGAATGACTTCCCGCCGCGGGCAGGTGGAATTCAGTCCTTTGTTCACGGGCTGGTCGAACGCCAACCCGCAGGGTCGATGGTGGTGTTCGCTCCCAAGTGGAGCGGGTCAGCGAAGTTCGACGCTGGGCTCGACTTCCCGGTCGTTCGCTACCCTCATTCCGTCATGTTGCCAACCTTAGGCGTGGCCAGGCGGTGTCGCGAGATCGCCAAGGAATACGGCTGCACCCGCGTGTTATTCGGGGCAACGGCGCCATTAGGGCTCCTGGCGAGAGGGCTGCGCAAGAGCGGTATCGACCGGATCGTTGGGATCACTCACGGTCACGAAGCGGCCTGGGCCTCGACCCCAGGGTCCCGAGAAGTGATTCGCAAGATCGGCGAGAATACTGACACGATCACCTACTTGGGTGAGTACACAAGAAACTTGCTGGCTGAGCCGCTCGATCCGCAGACGGTCGCTCGAATGCGCCGACTCGTTCCCGGCGTCGACGCGGACACCTTCAATCCCGGCATGCGACCTGATGGTCAGCAACTACGTGAGCGCTACGGGCTTGTCGACCGTCGGGTCATTGTTTGTGTGTCGCGCTTGATGCCGCGAAAAGGCCAAGACACCTTGATCCACGCTCTGCCCGTAATCAGACGGCAGGTTCCAGATGCGGCGCTGCTCATCGTGGGTGGTGGCCCCTATCGCAAGAAGCTAGACGAGCTCGTCGCGAGCACACATCAACAGGACCATATCGTCGTGACCGGCTCGGTTCCGTTCTCGGAGCTGCCCGCTCACTACGCCGCCGGTGACGTGTTCGCAATGCCGTGCCGCACGCGGAATAAGGGGTGGGATGTAGAAGGCCTCGGGATCGTCTATCTGGAAGCAAGTGCCACCGGGTTGCCGGTGGTGTCTGGCGACAGCGGCGGTGCTCCTGATGCCGTCGTACCGGGGGAGACGGGAATAGTGGTTCCCGGCGGGTCGCCCGTCGCGGTCGCTCGGCCCCTCATCGAACTGCTCTCCGATCCCGCAAAGGCCGCGAGGATGGGTGCGGCTGGCCGGTCGTGGATCGAAGCTGACTGGCAGTGGACAACGATGGCCACTCGATTGGAACGGCTACTTGACGGCGCCGACCCCGACGCTAGTCCCGACCTCGTCATCTAGGTTGGCGGTCGCATCCGCCGCGGCATCTACTGCGTCTTCGGATGGCTGCGCCGGTTGGAAGATTTTCATGACGGCCCAGATAGTGGCTGCCAGCAGGAATCCGATCCGCAGCAGTTGGAACGTGACCCCGAGGATGGCTCCATCCATCATACCCCCGTAGAAGAACGGGTAGATGACCTGACCGAAGAACGCGGCCGGTAGGCATAACCAAATAATCGGTCGCATTCGGGTCTTCGGGTCCAAGAGGCAGACGGCCGCAATACCGACCACCCACACCATGTACTGGGGAGAGAATACGCGGCTAGAGGCAATAGAGATCAGCACGATCACGAGCGCGATGTCAGCACCGGCGACATGCTCTAAGCGGCCACGAAGGCGGGCAAAGCCGATGACCGCCATGACGACGAATCCGCTGAGCGCGACGATAGTAGCGACCATTCCAGCGCCGGTTGCATCAATCTCTAGCGACCCATACCGGAAGATTGTTGTCATGTCGTAGCCGAACGCGTTGGCGAATACGTAAGGCGCGCCACCGACCGATTCGATTTGTAGACCGCGTTCGCCTTGTTCGGCCAGGAAGGTGCCGGAGCCAGGTCCCCATGACGCCAGCAGCACACTTCCCGAGATCACGATCGCGAAGAACCCAGCGAGTGCGGCTGGAAGCTTCTTTAGCGGGAAAGAAACGAGAAGAAATGCTGGCCAGACCTTCATGAGTGCGCCAACTCCGAGCATGAAGCCGGCCCGGACGGGGCGGTTCAGCAGCAGGAGTGCGGCTACCGCAAAAAGCGTCGGGAAGATGTCGAATCTCGTGAGGAATACGGGTCCGACGACCGCTGCGCCGATTACATACGCCCACGGGCTGAGTAAGGAGGCGGTCTTGCGGGCCCGAGCGATTAGCCAACCAAAGATCACGAGGTCGGCGAAGAGCGCAAGGATGATGAAGCCCAACGAGGGATCGGCGGCCAAGTAGGCACCGATAACGAAGACGAACCCGGCCAGCGGCGGATACTGCCACATAGGGTCGGCGACGGGGTAATGGCCGGACAGAATGACTTCAGACCAGGTCCAATACAGGTGGGTGTCGTTGCTGATCAGGACTCCGCCGGGATAGAACATCAGGCCAAGCGGAATCAGAACCAACAGTGCGCGGGTGAGCACGTAACCGCTGATGAGCCCGGGCATCCCGCGCAGGTGCCTGGATCGGTCAGAGGCGAACCACTGCCGAGTAGCGTCAATTTTGGTCATCGACCGTCCCCCGGCGGTAACAACAACACGTAGTCAGCCTCGTTTCCAGTCTCGGTCCAGCCCCGGTCCATCAGTAGTTCGACGACGGCAGCAGAGCGCGGTAGTAGTGCAATATTCGGGTTGAGCAGAGTAATAGTCTCATCCCACCCTGGTTCTGCCCGTTCCATCGCCAGGTATTCGTCAATGTAAGCAGCGCCATACCGGTCGGCTCGTCCGTCGATACCGACCTCGACGAGGGAGCGGCTCGCCTCGGGGCGGGCAAACCAGAGGACGAGCCCGCTGACGTTATAGCCGTTGAGCACACGGCTTGGCTGCTCGCGAGCGGCGATTTGCTCCACTAGTCCGACGGGTCGAGAGTCTGGCGGGATGGGGTCCGAGGCTGCAACGGCGACCACACCGATGGCCATTCCAAAAATGAGGAGGAATCCAGTGGCTGGACGAGCGATCTGCGCTAAGGCGACTGACTTCTCGCGAGGGCGTGGACCGGCGAACCCGATGCTCAGGCGACACGCGAGAAGTGGGCCGAGTAGGAGAACTGCTGGAGCGATGTTGCGTGCGGCCATGGAGCCGAAGATCGCGAGAGCGACAACGAAGAGCACTTCGGAGCGTGCTGGGCGAGTGCGTCCACGCGCCCACGCAATCACCATCAGAATCAGCGTGAAGCTCAGCCCGACGCTGACGAGAGAAACGAAGCTGGTCGGATCCCACTCAACAATGTGGCTCGTCGTTCCCGCGAACCGCAGCGGTGCGAGCAGGTTCAGCGGGCCAATCGGTGTGATACTGCCGCCGACCAAGGCAGCAAGGAGTACCCGCCCGGCACTGCGCGCCGGGCGGTCTGTCCAACCGTGATCAACGATTCGACCGACAATGCCCAGGGCCAAAGCGACCGGAACCATAATCCACAGCCCGTGGGAGTTCGCCCAGACTGCGCACACGACGAGGGCGACCCACCACGATGGCGTCCGAGCATCTCGGACGAGCCGCAACCACCACCAGCCCACGATCGGCAGCAGGATGAACGAGATTTGTTGCGGGCGGTCCTGGGCGAAGACAAACAGTGTGAACGCCGAAGCGAGGTACGCCGTCAGGATCGCCCAGGTTCGGTTCTCGCGATCACGGAGAAGTACTAAGAAGACGCTGACAAGTGCGACAGCGGTGGTCGCCACGCGAAACCCGACCAAACCGTTAAACCCGGCCGCGCTGTTAAGCCACGAAAAAATGATCTCAACAATCCACTGAGTCGAGACCCAGCTGTATTCCACCGGCGCGAAGGACCAGTTGCGGCCAGCATCGTAGATCGAGACACTATCGAGGAGTTCGCCACCGAGGCGCACATGCCAGAATACGTCGAGGTCGCGCAGGGGCCCGGCGGTCGTCGCGACAACGAGAATCCCGATAGCTGTCGCCACCAGAACCCCGGGGCCGCGCCAAGAGTGCCGGTCAATCGCAGGCTTCGGTGAATCGCTGGCAGCCATCGTTAACAAGCCCGATCGATTCAGTACTGGTCTTCAGATTGTTTGAGGAGGCCGAGTCGCAACGCGGACATGAGTGCCTGGGCGCGGTTTCCGGCACCGAGCTTCTCGTACAGCTTCGAGATATGGGTCTTCGTCGTTGACTCGCTGATGTAGAGCTGACGAGAGATCTGCGCGACTCCAAGGCCATCGGCGAGCAGTTGCAAAACTTCCCGTTCCCGCGGACTCAGCTTGGGCCCACTCGGCGAAAGTTTGCGCTTCATCGCTTCGGCTAGATCGGTTGCGGTAAAAGCGCGGGGTGATGATGCAGCGTGGCGAGCTGCTGCCACCACATCGTCGGCGGGAGCGTTCTTGGGCACGAAGGCACTCGCGCCTGCCTCAAGGGCGTCGAAGAGCTGTTGGTCTCCGGCATACATCGTGAGAATGACGATCCCCATCTCCGGGTAGGCGACTCGTGCACGTTGGGCCGCGTCGATTCCTGAACCGTCGGGCAGCCTGACGTCGAACACGACGACGTTGGGGGTGAGGGAACTGAGGAGCCGCGTCGCCTCCGCAATGTTGCCGGCTTCGCCGACAACATTGAAATCACCAACCCGCTCGAATGCTCGCCGCAGACCCTGACGGATGAGTTCGTGGTCGTCAACGATCAGAATCGTGATTGGCACGGCGCCACCCTTTCCGTGTGCGGGACTTCTTTGCTTCGGTTGTGGAATCGAGGCGGGGGCTGCCGAGGGTCATTTCGACCACCGTTCCGCCTCCGTCGCGTTTGCGGACGGTCAGTTCGACACCAAGTCGTCCCGCCCGCTCTCGCATAATGTCTAAGCCGTAGCTGTCGATGCGCGGCGAACCGAGTCCGCGTCCGTCATCGGCGACCCGGAGGAACGCGTGGGGTGGCGTCACCCGGCAGGTAACCCACAGGTTTTTTGCCTTTGCGTGCCGACGAACATTGGTGACGGCCTCCTGGGCGATTCGCAGGAACTGAACTTCCGTTTCCACATTGAGGCGGTCTGCTGATTCATCGAGAACTAAGTGCACGGTGAGTCCGGAGGAGGTTCCGACTTGGCGGATGTAGCTAGACAGTGCCGCTCCAAGTCCACCGTGGGGTTGGACATCGCTACGTAGATCAAAGATCGACAATCTCAGTTCGCTCACGATCCGGGTTAACTCACTTCGTAGCGCTGCGATCCGTTCCCGCTGTGCCGGGTCCGATTCCTCAGCCACGAGCTCGTCAACGACGTACCCGAGGGAGGCGATCTCCTGGGCGATCCCATCGTGGATTTCCCTCGCAAGGCGGCGGCGCTCCTCAACGGTGGCCAGGGCCCGTACTTCGCTGAATAAACGCCCCGAGTCCAGCTGCAATGCGGCGCTGTTCATGTTGTGCTGGGCGAGCGTGAGCTCATCTTGCGACCACATGAGCTCATCTCGCTCGATGGCCACCGCACCGATGAGTCGGTGTCCGAGGAACAACGGCAGCAGAGCGCACACTCCGATAGCTGGATCCGAGAATGAGCCGATTCGAGTCACCGGGCGATTCGTCGCGAGTGCACTGCGCCACATTGTGTGGGTCTCATCGATCGCCCAGCTCACCTGGTCCGGACTCAAATCGGTCAGCGGAACAGCTCGGTCTGAATCGGTCAGGGTGAACAGCATCGCCCGGTCGAAGGGAGTGTCTTCTCTGACTTGGGTGAGCATCGCCTGACCCAGGCTAACTTCGTCAAGACCAGCAGGCAGGGCGCGGGCAACTTCGCGCAGTTCCCGTAGAAGGGCATGGGCCGAGATGGCATCAGACGGGTTGGCTTGACCGGTGGCCGGTTGCGCGCCGATAGTCGCTGCAGGTGCAGCGGGTCCAGGCGGCGAGTGGTCCACAAGTGAACCGTGCCATGAGTTCGCGCGAGTATCTAGTCGGTTGATGAAGCAGGCGTACATTCGGCTGATGTCAGGTTTGACGAAAATCGTCCTGGCGGCATCGAACTGCCGATGCCGATGCCGATGCCGATGCCGATGCTTAAGCGGGGGATAGACTCCCTGAGGTGGCCAAAGTGGATCTCATTGATGAGACCTTCATCGCTGCGCGAGTAGAGGACGTTGCTGCGGTCGTGGCAGATCAACGACGGTGGCCGCAGTGGTTTCCCGGGCTCACCCTGAGCGTGTTTATGGATCGCGGCCTCAAGGGGATTCGCTGGTCGGTTGCGGGCGAGTTCGTCGGGTCCAGCGAGATCTGGTTGGAACAGTTTGCCGACGGGGTGATTCTGCACTACTTCCTGCGAGTCGATCCGAGCAAGCACGGTTGCCCGACAGTGGCCAATCCCTACCCAGACACTCCCGCGGGCTACCGGGCTGCGGCTAGAGCGCGGGTGAAGGCGGCGAAGCGCGGTAAACGGATCTTCTGGGCGCTCAAAGACGAACTTGAAGGTTCCAGGGAAGTGGGAAGCGCGGCTTTCCCCACGAGATCAGGAGATCGTGAATGAGAGTCCATATTGCCAGCGACGTACACGGTGCGGTCGATGACCTAGCGCGAGCAGCCGATGGATCGGACCTGTTCATCTGCCTGGGTGATCTACTGTTGTATCTGGATTACGCCGACCCGTCTCAAGGGGCGTTCGCAGAAGTATTCGGTGCCGATATTGCCCGGGAATACATCGAACTTCGGCTGGCAAAACGGTTCGATGACGCTCGGACGCTCACTGCGACCGCGTGGGAGCGGATCAATGGCTCGAATGATCCCGCCGCCCGAATGGACCACTTCAGCCCGATTATCCGCGACCAGTACGCCAAAATTTTCGACGCGCTACCCGAACCCTCACTCTTCACGTTCGGCAATGTCGATGTGCCCGCGTTGGCGGCGCCGTTCATCCGTAGCGGCCAGCAACTACTCGATGGGCACGTCATCGACGTCGATGGAATCAGCTTCGGATTCGTCGGCGGGGGGCTCCCGTCGCCCTACCGGACTCCAAACGAGATTAGTGTCGCGGACTTCGACGCGAAAGTCGCGTCGCTCGGGTCTGTGGACGTGCTCTGCACGCACATTCCGCCAGCGATTCCCGATCTGACATTCGATGTCGTTGCGCGTCGATTCGAAGTCGGGAGCTCGTCGATTCGAGACCTGATTGAGGCAACGTCACCGAAGTACGCATTATTCGGTCACGTTCATCAGCCGCTCGCGGATCGGTACCGGATCGGACGAACGGAGTGCCTCAACGTCGGGCACTTTCGGAGTCGGCGCACGCCGTTTGTGTTGGATCTGTGAGTGAGTCAGCCAGGCTTGCGGACGAAACGAGAAACGCGTCGTACCCTACGGTGGTGATCACGATCGTGGTTACGCCAAGATGAGCACCCAGCATCGGCGATTTATCAAGCTTGAGCTCTAGGAGGTTCGTGCCAATGGCAGAGCGCACCAGCGGCGAGATCACAATCGACGCCTCGGCTGACAGCGTGATGGACGTGATCGCCGACCTCCCCTCCTACCCCCAGTGGAGTGACGGGATGGAGGCCGTAGAAATCCTTGAGGTGTTCCCCGATGGTCGACCGAAGGTCGCGCGGTTCTCCTTTAACCCCGGTCCCATCGCTGACACCTTCGTGTTGTCCTACACCTGGGATGGCACACGGTCGGTGAGTTGGGTGCTGACCGAAGGCACGGTCGTCAAAGCGCAAGAGGGGACGTACACTCTCGTCGAACAAACGGACGGGTCCGTCCTCGTGACCTACCAGTTGATGGTTGAACTAAGCATTCCGATGATCGGTAAGATTCGAAGTCGAGCCGAGAAGATGATCGTCAAGACCGCACTAGTCGGGCTCAAGAACAGGGTCGAGACGCCCGGTGACGACAGCTAACAATCAACAAGGAGAACCGTACTGATGTCTGAGAAGACCGAAGGAACGATCGATATTACCAGCGACGCCCAGACCATCATGGATGTCATCGGAGATCTTCCCGCCTACCCGCAATGGGCTGATGGCGTCAAGTCTGCGGAGATTCTTGAGAGCTTCCCGGACGGGCGCTGCAAAGTGATCCGCATGGACTTCGCTTCAGGACCGATCAAGGACACGTTCGTCCTGGAGTACGACTGGAACGGACTGGACTCAGTCTCGTGGTGGCTCACTGACGGCAAAGTGCTGACCAAAGAAGACGGCATCTATCGCCTGAGCGACAACGGCGACGGATCGTTTAACGTTCGCTACGAACTAGAGGTCGAACTCTCCATCAAAATTCCCGGAATTCTGCGACGACAAGCGGAGAAGAAGATGGTTCAGTCAGCTCTGCAGGGCTTGAAGAAGCGCGTCGAGAGTCTTTAGACCCCCGCGCTCGTTCTGGGTACGGTTGGGCATTCGGGCAGGTAGGGATTTATGCGAACGCTGTTGTTCACAGGTAAAGGCGGAGTCGGTAAAACGACCATCGCCGCCGGTACCGCTGCCCGCGCTGCCCAAGACGGCCACAAGACCCTCGTATTGTCGACTGATCCCGCGCACTCGCTCGCCGACGCATTGGGAATCGACGAACCCGCCTACGGTGAGGGCCCGCGAGAAGTCGCCCCCAACCTTTGGTCGTTGCATGTCGATGTCCGGGACCGCTTCACCCAGGCCTGGGGGGACATCCAGCAGTACTTGTTGGATGTCCTCGATTCAGCCGGAGTGGATCCGATCGAGGCTGAAGAGCTCACAGTGTTGCCGGGTGCCGAAGAAGTGCTTGCGCTCCTTGAGGTCCGGGATCGGGTGCGCAGCGGTGACTGGGATGTCGTGATTCTCGACTGCGCGCCCACTGCGGAGACGTTGCGACTGCTGGCTTTACCGGATGCTTTGCGCTGGTACATGGATCGCATCTGGCCGACCGAGCGTCGGATTTTGGGGGTATTGCGACCGATTCTGCGCCGCGCCAGCGGGGTTCCGATGCCGCGAGACCACGTGCTAGACGCAATTGAGCGGCTCCACGAGGACCTATCCGATGTGCGCAGTGTGCTGACTGACTCGAATGCCTCTGTTCGATTGGTGACGACACCGGAAGCAGTGGTGTTCGCTGAAGCGCGTCGCACGCTGACGTCGCTGGCGTTGTACGGATATCGAGTCGATGGCATCGTCGTTAACCGGATCTTTCCGCTGACCGGGGCAGATGATTGGCGCGCGAAGTGGATCACAGCTCAGGCCATTCAATTGGCACGGATAGAAGCCGACTGCGAACCGGTGCCAGTCTTCCGAGCTGGTTATCAGGCCGCCGAGCCAGTGGGCCCGACGGCTCTTGCCGATCTGGTCACTGAGGTCTACGGCGACGGCGACCCCATCGCCCTTCATGAGGTTCCCGAGCCGTTGTCGGTGAGTCGAAAAGGGTCTGACTTTGAGCTGGTGATCGCGTTACCGCTGGTTGCGAAGGGCGAGGTGGATGTGGCCCGTCGTAGTGATGAGTTGATGGTGACGGTGGGAGCCCATCGCCGCGTCCTGTCTCTGCCGAGTGCACTGCGTCGATGCGAAATCCGTGGGGCGCGCCTGGAGCCAGGACGGTTGCTGATTGACTTCACCCCAGACCCCGCACAGTTCCCTCGGAAGGCGTGACGTGACTGGTTCCGAAGACGACACCTCAGCTTCAAGCGAATCTGAAAGTGAGACGCCGCCGTGGTGGCATGCCGCGTTCGAAGATGACCAACCCGCCGAAGGTGTCGGAAGCGCAGCACAGGAGGCTGTCAAGCTCGCTGCTGCCGTTGCTAGCTGGGCTAATGACTCCGGAGTGGCTGACATCTTGAAGTTGGTTGTTGAGCAGGCTGGCGACACCCTACGCGGCGCGGCTGCAACGGCAAGTGCAACTGCGGCAAGTGCGACGAAGACGGGTGCCACGGACGGAAACACAACCTCATCGGCGCGGGACAGTGAGTCCCATGAGGCCGGAACCTGCGAGGTGTGTCCGATCTGCCAGGGGGTGGAAGTCCTGCGAACTGTGTCCCCAGAGACCGCCAGCGGAATCGCTGATGCAATGGCACTGGTCACTGGCGCGTTGCGCCAAGCGATGGAGACTGTCACAACAGACCAGAATGCGTCGCCAACCGAATCCGAACCTGCTAGCGGCGTTCAGCACATCAAAATTGATTGAGGTGCGGGCTCTTCCACAGTCCACCCCGCCCGATACGGCTATCGCGACATCGCTGAGATAGCGCAAACTCCCTTAGCGCCGATACGGTGGTGACTAACGCGAAATCACGAGCATTGAGGAGTATTCGATGGCCCTTTCAGTCGGAATCGACGTCGGCGGAACGAAGGTTGCCGGGGGAGTTGTTGATGACGAGGGCAATATGTTGCAGATGGACGTGCGCAAGACCGTCGGACGTGACCCTGAGGCGTTAGAAGCGACCATCATCGAACTCGTCAATGAGTACAAGAGTTCGTATCCGGTCGAGGCAGTCGGCGTGGGCTTTGCAGGTTTCATTGATGAGAAGCGTTCGCGGGTGCTGATGTCGGCGAACCTCGGCTGGAAGGACGAACCGCTAAAGGCGACCCTCGAGAGTCAAGTGGGCCTACCAGTCGTCGTCGAGAATGATGCTAATGCTGCAGCGTGGGGTGAGTATCGCTTCGGTGGCGATGACATTCCACTCGACATGGTGTGTGTGACCGTGGGTACGGGAATCGGTGGCGGGCTCATCCTTGGCGGCAACCTCTATCGCGGCGCTCACGGGGTAGCGGCAGAGATCGGTCACCTCAGTGTCGAACCAAGTGGACGCCTTTGCGGCTGTGGAAATCGCGGGTGCTGGGAGCAATACGCCAGTGGCAATGCGCTGGTTCGCGAGGCGCGATTGCTCGCCGCGGAACGGCGGTCAGAGGCCCAGGTTCTGCTCAACCTCGGCGATGGCTCGCCAGAGGGCGTGTCCGGAAAGAACGTGACAGAGGCCGCGAGGCTTGACGATCCGGTCGCGCTGGCGGCCTTTGACTACCTCGCCCGATGGTTGGGACAGGGCATTGCGGACTTGACCGCGTTGCTGGATCCGGCCTGCTTCATCATCGGCGGGGGTGTAAGTGAGGCGGGTGATCTACTCCTCGGGCCCACCCGGCGAGCCTTCGTTGCCTCACTCTCAGGCGCCGACACTCGCCCAACTCCGCAGATTCGACTCGCGACCTTAGGGAATGACGCGGGAGTGATCGGCGCGGCCGACCTCGCTCGTATCTAACGACCCCCGCCACTGCGGGGGGAGAGACCATACGCTCAGGGGGCTGCAGTGGCAGAGCTAGCGCTTGGACCCCCTCCCTAGAGTGCGGAGCCGTCGTCCCAGCCGGAATCGCGTGGCGGTCGGTCGCTCGGCGACCGGAAGAACAAGACGAGGAAGCTGACGACAAAGATCAGCACGCACGCTGCTCCGAGCCGGACTGGTTCATACGTGAGCAGCATGCCCACGATCACGAATACCAAGGGAGCACCGATCACTCCAGCCAGAGCAGCGGCCTTGATCGGATCAGTGATCTTGATGGGTGGCGGCTCTGGTGGGACGAACTTGTCGGCGCTCTCGTTGTCATGCATATCGCTACTTTCCTTCCGCGAGAATTCGCTGCACGAATTCGGCGCTGCCATCGAAGATATCTTGGGCGTCATTGTCCATCGTCGCGACGTGGTAACTGTCGTGTAGGACGACCTCTTCAGCATCTTTGCTCGCGACGTTGGCCAGGATCCAGGCCGTGTTAGATGGCTCGACGACGTGATCGTCGGCGCTGCGGAAGATGAGGAGTGGCTGATCGACTTTGGTGATGTCGGTCTTAATCGAAGACCACAGGTGGGTCAGGGAGTAAGCGGCCTTGAGCGGGATCTTTGGGTATCCGCCTTCATCTTGCCCGGGCTTCTTGATGTCGTTGACGATCCCTGGGAAGGCTGGAACGACCAAGCGGAGCACCGGTAGAAGGTGGCGATCGAGACGTTCACTCTGGACTGCTGGGTTGACCAGCACGAGGCCCGCGATCCCGTCGCCCTTCTCCTCTGCCAAGCGTAGGGCGAGAGATCCGCCCATCGACAGCCCCATCACAAAAACTTTGTCGCACGTCTTGGCGAGCTCACGGTAGTTACGCTCGATCTCGGCGTACCAGTCTTGCCAGACCGTGCCGTTCATCTCTTGCCACGTCGTTCCGTGGCCGGGGAGGCGTGGTGCCCGCACGGTATAGCCCTGGTCGGCCAGGTACTGCGCCCACGGTTTGATGGATTTCGGCTGACCAGTGAACCCGTGACTTACCAGCACCCCGATCTTGTTACCGTCCTGGTTGAAGGGCTCTGCATCTGGCAGTAAGGGCACGGTTCCTCCTAGTGAACGCACAGGTCAACTGACAAGTGCATATCTGGGTAGCTGGCTCTGGGTAGATGGCTGGGTACACGCCTGGATTCATAGCTGGTAGCCACCAATGATGACCCACGGCGGCTATTTTATGGTCGCATCCTCGGAATTGCCCGCATAACACCGCCCAATAAGGGCACGATTAGCAGGAGTCCGTTGCCGCGAGGATTGACTGGGCTTTAGGGTTAGGCAGCGTCGCAACCTTTCGCGGGGATTCGCGCGTGTCAATTGGCAAACCAGGGAGGCGTACTTCTGTGCTTTATTGGGTACTTAAGTACATCTTGCTTGGGCCGTTGTTGCGCGTGCTCTACCGACCCAAAGTGAACGGCTTGGAGCATGTTCCCGGGCAAGGTCCGGTCATCATGGCGATCAACCACAACTCGTTTGTCGACTCAATCTTTCTCCCGCTCATGGTGAAACGCCCGATGACGTTCTTGGCAAAAGATGAGTACTTCACGACTCCCGGTTTCAAAGGGTTTTGGATGCGGACCTTCTTCAAGGGAGTCGGCCAGGTTCCTATCGACCGTTCTGGTGGCAACGCGAGTGAAGCCGCGCTCCATACCGGTGTTCGGGTGCTGGATTCGGGCAACATCCTGGGGATCTATCCCGAAGGCACTCGGTCACCAGACGGAAAGCTCTACCGCGGGCATACCGGAGTAGCTCGGATGGCGCTAGCGGCGCAAGCTACGGTCGTCCCGGTCGCAATGCATGGAACGCGCGACATTCAGCCGGCTGGCAAGGTGTTGCCGCGAGTTCGGCGGGTCCGTATTGAGATCGGTAAACCGTTGGACTTCTCGCGCTACGAAGGTATGGATAACGACCGATTCGTCCTTCGGTCAATGACCGACGAGATCATGTACGAGATCATGGCGCTATCAGGCCAGGAGTACTCGGATATGTACGCCTCGAAGGCTAAGAAGCTGATCTCAGAGCGGGAAGCGTCCGGCGCTCCCGTCACGCAGTAGTCACGATTCCCGCCGTTACTTACTCACGGCTGTCGCCCAGCCCTTCGTACGTTCGACGGCGACCCGCCAGCGCCGATGTGCTTGCTCATCGCGGCCCTGCGGCTCGAACGTCCGATCCGAGTGCCAGGTCGCTGCTAGCTCATCCATATTTGCCCACACGCCAGTACCGAGCCCCGCGAGGAACGCCGCACCGAGTCCGGTCGTCTCAAGATTCTCGCTCCGTGCCACCGGGACTCGGATTTGGTCGGCCTGGATCTGACAAAGGAAGTTGTTCGCTGCGGCACCACCGTCGACGGTTAGGCGAGGGAGTTCCACCTTTGCTTCGTTGACCATCACGTCGACGACATCGCGGACCTCAAACGCAATCGCTTCCAGGGTTGCCCGCACGATATGGGCGCTGGTGGCGCCTCGAGTCAGTCCGAAGATTGCGCCACGTGCGTTGGGGTCCCAATCTGGCGCTCCAAGACCGGTGAGGGCGGGGACGAATACCACCCCCGCTGAGTTGGGAACGGAACGGGCGATCTCCTCGGTATCAGCTGCGCTCTCGATAATTCCGAGGCCGTCACGAAGCCACTGCACAGCAGACCCGGTGACAAAGATGGCGCCTTCGAGGGCGTACGTCAGGCTTCGATCCGGGTTCATCCACGCGACAGTGGAGAGCAGGCCGGCATCTGATCTGACAATCTTGTCTCCGGTGTTCACCACGACGAACGACCCGGTGCCATAGGTGCACTTGGATGCGCCGGGTACGAAGCCAGCCTGGCCAAAGAGGGCAGATTGCTGATCCCCGGCAATGCCAGCGATCGGGATCTCGAGCCCGGCGAATACCGATGGATCCGTCGTTCCGACGACCCCGTAGGACGGGACGACCTCGGGTAGCGAGTCCATCGGAACGTCAAAGAGGTCGCAGAGTTCCTGGCTCCACTCGCCGGTGTTGATGTCGAATAACAATGTCCGCGACGCGTTCGAGGCGTCCGTCACGTGGGTGACGCCCCTGGTCATGCGGGCGATCATGTAGGAGTCAATCGTTCCGATCGCGGTTCGACCTTCCTTGACACCGGCCCAGACGTTTGGTTCTTGTTTAGAAACCCACGCCAGCTTGGTTCCGGAGAAGTAGGGGTCCAGCCGAAGCCCCGTGAGCTCGGTGACCCGCTTCTCTTTGCCATCTGCCTTCAACTGGTCGCAGAGGCCAGCGGTCCTTCGGTCTTGCCAGACGATGGCCATCCGCGCGCTGCCGAGGGTCTCGCGATCCCAGAGGACAATCGTCTCGCGTTGGTTGGTGATGCCGACTGCGGTTGGCATGCCATGCTCGACGATTGCGTCGGAGGCAAGCAGTTCCTCGAGCGCGGCGATTGTTGCGGCCCAGATCTCGTTCGGGTCGTGTTCGACCCAGCCGTCAGCGGGGAAGTGCTGGTCGAATTCGCTGTATCCGCGGCCCACCACCCGCGCATCTTTACTGACCAGAAGTGCAGTTACACCCGTTGTGCCGGCATCGATTGCCAAAATTGTCATACGAGAAATTATAGTGATCGAAAGACGTGGTTGGCTCGTTGATAAAGTCGTGCACATCTGTTCGAGTGACGTTTGGGGTGACAGAGTGGCCATTCAAACCGCTACTCTGCGTCCTATGACCGTGCGAAAAGTTGCAATGCTCACAGCTGGTGGTTTGGCCCCTTGTCTATCGACGGCGGTAGGTGGCTTGATCCAGCGTTATACCGAGGTCGCGCCCGAGATCGAACTGATCGCCTATCTCGATGGCTACGACGGCCTCTTACGTGGCCGATCAATCGAGGTGACTCCTGACGTTCGTGCCAAGGCTGGTGAGTTGCATAAGTTCGGTGGGAGCCCGATTGGCAATAGCCGGGTGAAGCTGACCAACGTTGAGGACTGTGTGAAGCGTGGCCTCGTGGCCCCGGGGAAAGACCCCCTCGCTGCGGCGGCAGAGCAGCTCACCGCGGATGGGGTGGATGTTCTGCACACCATCGGGGGCGATGACACCAACACCACGGCGGCCGACCTCGCCGCCTACCTGCACGAGAACGGCTACGAGCTGACAGTCGTCGGACTGCCAAAGACGATCGATAACGATGTCTACCCGATCAAGCAGTCGCTGGGAGCCTGGACCGCGGCCGAACAGGGCGCGTTGTTCGCGCGCAATGTGATTGCTGAGCATTCGGCCAATCCGCGGTCACTCATCATTCACGAAGTCATGGGACGTCACTGTGGGTGGTTGACGGCAGCAACCGCAGCCGACTATCGCACCTGGCTAACTGCTCAAGACTGGGTCCCGCAGATCGGTCTCTCGCAGAAGTCCTGGGATGTTCATGCGGTCTTCATTCCGGAGATGAACGTCGACCTCGCCGCCGAGGCGACTCGCCTGCGGGCGCTAATGGACGAAGTCGGGAATGTCAACATCTTCTTGTCCGAGGGCGCTGGGGTAGACGGTATCGTCGCCGAGCTAGAGGCTGCTGGCGAGGAAGTACCGCGCGACCCGTTTGGTCATGTGCGCCTAGATCGCGTTAACCCCGGCCAGTGGTTCGGCAATCAGTTCGCCGAAATGCTGGGGGCACAAAAGACTCAAGTGTTTAAGAGTGGCTACTTCTCCCGGGCGGCAGCATCAAACACCGCAGACCTCACGCTCATCGATCAGTGCACGGACCTCGCGGTCGACGCTGCTCTGCGTGGTGAGAGTGGTGTCATCGGTCAAGATGAGGATGCCGGCGATGTCCTGCGACCGATCGAGTTCCCCCGGATCAAGGGTGGGAAGCCGTTCGATATCGATACCCCGTGGTTCACTCACATGCTGGAAGATATCGGTCAGAGCAAAGGGAAATGACCGCGCCCGGACCCGCCGCTGAGGCACCTCAGTCGACGAGTTCGGACGTACCCGCACGGGCCACGATTGTCCTCGTCACATTGATTCTGGGCGCGTTCGTCGCGAACATTAACCTCTCGATCGCGAATGTCGCCCTACCCGATATTGGGCGCGACCTAGGCGCGAGCACGACACAGCAGACTGCCGTCGCATCCATGTTCACCCTCGGGCTGGCCTCGTCTGTGCTCTATCTGGGAGCAATCGGCGATCGATATGGTCGCCGTCGACTCCTCCTGCTGGGTGCGGCGTTGACGATTCCCGCTGGGCTAGCGTCCGCGTATGCGCCGAGCGTGGAGTTTCTGATCGGCGCACGGTTTGTCGCCGGGCTGGCCGCGGGATTGATGTTTCCCACGACACTGTCGCTCATCTCTGCGCTCTGGCGTGGCACCGCGAAGACGAAAGCGATCGCCCTGTGGTCTGGGATCGGTGGCGGCGCGGCCTCCCTTGGTGGTGTCGTTGGCGGTGCGCTCTTGGAAGTCGCGTGGTGGGGCTCGGTCTTTCTGTTCGCATTGCCTATCGCTGCCCTCGTGTACTTCCTGGCGGCGCGCTACGTTCCGGCGGACAGCGGTAGTGGCACGGGCAAGGTCGACAATATTGGCGGGGTGTTGTCCGTGATCGCCGTCGCCGCGGTCGTGACGGCCGTGCAGCTATTGCCCAATGGAATCAGCGCCGTTGAGATCGGGCTGATTGTCGTCGCTGTGGTCGCGATCGTGCTCTTCTACTTGAGGGAGCGTCACGCGAAGAATCCGCTCGTTGACCTCACCGCCGCGTCAGTCCCACCGTTTTGGGTCGCGGCAGTCGCCGGAACCATCACGTTTGGTTGCCTGATGGGTGCGCTGTTCCTCGGCCAGCAATTTACCCAGAATGTGCTCGGCTACGACACGTTGACTGCGGCGCTGGTGACACTACCTTCGACGATCTTCATGATTGCTCTGGCGCCGGTATCGGGCCGAATGGTCAACTCTCGCGGGTCGCGGTTCACCCTGCTGATCGGGCTCCTGGTTGTCGCTTGTGGTTTCGCCATCATGGTTGTGGGCTGGCGGGACGGAGCGCCGATGTGGATCGTCTTGGTTACGTACGGCGTGATCGGCGCCGGGGTGAGTATTTCGGTCACACCGGCCGCGCATGCGCTGATGGCGTCTCTCCCATCGTCGCGGGCCGGTATGGGGTCGGCATTTACTGACCTGACGCGGGACTTCGGCGGAGCAATCATGCAATCAGCGATGGGGGCAGTCCTGGCAATCGTCTATGCGAACTACTTTGCCAAAGCGTTTGCTTCTCTTCCGCCGTCCGAGGCGAGCGGACTCTCGCAGAGCGCATCTCAACAGATCATCGGTTCTTTCCAGGGGGCGGAATCTGTTGCCCAGAGCTTCCCGGAGGCTGGGAGCGACAAGATCCTCGCAGCTGCCTCACAGGCCTTCACGGAAGGTAAATCCGTGGCCTACACGTTGGCTTTGGTTCTGATTCTGCTGGCCGTCGGACTAGTCGCGTGGAAGTACCCGAAGAAGCAAAGCGAAGATGAGTTCTTTGCCGAGATCGCCGCTAAGTCCGAGGCTGAGGAAGCCGCCTTGGCAAATGCATCACGCAGTAGTTAGTTCCGTGGCGTTACGCTTGGCGAGTGACCACTCCTGTGACTCCTGATTCGGCCCGTCCGCGGCTCGCCAATTCAACGGGCCGCTTCGCCGCGCCATCCGCCGATGAGCAGGCGTCGACCATCACCTGGCCGGACCTACCGGCGGCTCATCAGCCGATCTGGCCGGAGGCTGCGGAGCTTGAGATGGTGCGCCGGGAACTCGAGACCCGGCCCCCGCTCGTTTTTGCGGGGGAGTGCGATCAACTGACCGAACACCTTGCGCAGGTCTCCCGTGGCGAAGCCTTCGTGTTGATGGGGGGCGACTGTGCGGAGACGTTCGCTGCGAACACGGCAGATTCGATTCGTGCGCGGCTAAAGACCGTGCTGCAGATGGCGGTCATCCTGACTTACGGGGCGCAGATGCCGGTGGTGAAGGTGGGTCGGATGGCGGGACAGTACTTCAAACCGCGTTCTGCCCCAACCGAGATTCGCGACGGCATCACAGCAAACTCCTACCTTGGCGATGGCGTCAACGAACTCGTCTTCGACATCGAGGCCCGCCGTCCCGATCCGCACCGATTGATTGAGGCGTACAACGCCTCCGCAGCCGCATTGAATCTGGTCCGAGCGTTCACCCAGGGCGGGTACGCCGATCTACGCCAAGTCCACGCGTGGAATCAAGACTTCGTCCGAGATAGCCAAGCGGGACAGCGCTACGAGCGCTGGGCGGCCGACATCGATCGGGCGCTGTCGTTCATGCAAGCCTGCGGGGCTGATCCCGAAGAGTTCCGTCGTGTCGACTTCTACGCAGCCCACGAGGCCCTTGTTCTCGACTACGAGAAGCCACTGGTTCGGATCGACTCTCGAACAGGTAATCCCTACTCGGTCTCGGGCCACTTCCTGTGGGTAGGGGAGCGCACAAGGGATCCCGAAAGCGCCCACGTCGACTTTGTCGCGACGATTCACAACCCGATCGGGGTGAAACTGGGTCCCACAACGAATCCCGACGATGCGCTACGGCTCCTCGATCGACTCGACCCCAACCACACGCCCGGTCGGCTCACCCTAATTACGCGGATGGGTGCGGGAACTGTGCGTGAGGTACTCCCGAACATCGTCTCCAAGGTAGAAGCCAGCGGACATCAGGTCACCTGGGTATGCGACCCCATGCACGGCAATACCCGCACGTCCTCGTCGGGTCACAAGACACGTCAGTTCGACGATGTCGTCGATGAGGTCCGCGGATTCTTTGAGGTGCACCGTGGACTCGGGTCAAATCCGGGTGGGATGCACATCGAATTGACGGGTGACGATGTCACCGAATGTGTCGGGGGCTCGTTCGGTATCCAGGAGCATCAACTTGCTGACCGTTACGAGACCGCCTGCGATCCTCGGCTGAATCGTGAACAATCGCTGGAGTTGGCGTTCATGGTGGCGGAGATCCTCGGCGAGTAGCTACCGCGATGGCTCGATCTTTACAAGAGCTCGCGGGGCGCTGGCTATACGAGAGTGATCGTGATCGTCGTCCCGCGGGGGACGACGGTTCCGGGTCCGGGATCCTGGCTATATACCCGACCGATGACCACTACCGGCAGTTGGTTCTGGACAACAGGTGTTAATCCGAGCGCCCGCAGTTCGGCAACGGCATCGGCGCGGTTGGATCCGACAACGTTGGGCACGGTCACCGGCGGCGGACCTTTCGACACCACCAGCGATACCGCAGCACCGACAGGCGCGGTCTTGCCTTGATTGGGACTGACCGAGATGACGCGCCCGGCGGCGACCGACTCCGAGAATTCCTCGGTAGTTGTCGACGCGAATCCGAGCGCTCGAAGGTTCGCTTCAGCCTTCGTTTGCTTCTTGCCGATGACCTTTGGCACGTCGACAAGCTGCGGTCCGGCTGACGTCGTTGCAGCGATCGTGTCGCCGCGCCGCAGTTGCGCGCCAGCGGTGGGATTTGTGCTGAGGATGGAGCCTTCAGGGACGGACGCGCTGAAGTCCTCACCCGTGACGTCCAGGACAAGCCCATCTGTCTCAAGGGCCGTGGTAGCCGCCGACGGGGTCATTCCAACCAGCGTGGGCACCGTCACGATTTGGCTATTCGTGTACGCCCACGCCCCGAATCCGACGGTCGTTCCGAGGAGCGCCAAAACGACTGCCGCGATCAGGATCCGGAAGCGTCTCGGCTTGCGGCCACTGGGCTGTTCGTCCGTCGGATCATCCGGCGGGCCGGACGGCGGGTCCATGGCCGTTGGCGCGGGAGGTACGACCCACGGCCCACCAGGTGGGCCGACCATTGCCTCAGCGGCAGGTGCTGGTGCCGTCGTCGGGGTAATGAGGGTCGGGTACGAAGGAGGTGTTGCGGCCGCGAGTCCGGAGGTAGCCGATGCTGCGCTTGCGGCGCCCGCCGCCGATCCGACGCCAGGCAGGGGGTTGGTATTCCAGCGACCAACGGTGACTGTTGATGATTCCCGATCGAGGATGACGGTGCGGTGTGAGTCGTCGCCGTCCTCGTGCTCTGTGTCTACGTAGGGCTGGCTGGGGGCCATGGTCTGGCGGGCAGAGCGAAGGTGATCAGCGAAGTCGGCTGCATCGCGGTATCGAGAAGCTGGCGACTGTTCAGTCGCGACGCGGACAAGTTCATCGATCTCGGGTGGTAGCTCGGGTCTGATCGCCGAGGGGACGGGCACGTGGGAGTGAACATGCTGGTAGGCGACAGACATCGGCGTGGCGCCCGAGAAGGGTGTCGATCCGACGACCGACTCGTACAGCAGTATCCCGGCCGAGTAGACGTCAGTGCGGGCATCCGCATGGCCGCGCTCGACCTGTTCGGGGGCTAGGTATGCGACCGTACCGATCAGTAGCCCCTGGGTCAGTCCCGTCGCGTTGGTCGTCACAATTGCGCGGGCAAGCCCAAAGTCGGCGACCTTCACCCGGCCGTCTGCGGCCAGCAGGACGTTTTCAGGTTTGATATCTCGATGTGCGAAACCGGCGGTATGGGCCGCGGCGAGTGCATCCAATACGGGTTCGAGAACGGCGAGGGCTTGGGTGGGCGTCAGTCGTTGCCGGTCGTGGAGCAGGTCGCGCAGGGTTTGACCCTGGATGTACTCCATCGCCAGGTAGACGAATCCATTTGCCTCGCCCTGGTCGTAGACAGCGACGATCGATGGGTGGCTTAGCTGGGCCGCAGAACGGGCTTCCCGGACGAATCGCGCGACAAAGTCATGATCCTCGGCCAACGAGCCGTGCATGACTTTAAGCGCGACGGTTCGCTCAAGGCGGAGATCCGTCGCGCGAAATACAGTCGCCATTCCGCCCCGAGCGACGAGCGCGTCGACCCGGTATCGGCCGTCGATCGTCGACCCGATCAGCGGCTGCGATGGGGTACTCACTGTTCGAGTGTACGAACTCGCGAAGGGTATCCGGGTAACTGAATACCCTCCGGTGCGCCATTTCTGAATCCACGAGCCTGTCGAACTAGACTGATCGCACCTGAGTTAGCGTGGAGTCGTGGGACAACTGGCGTACCTCGGGGTGCTCGTCTTCTGCCTGGTTGGCACGGGCTGGCTTGAGATCGTGCTGCGGACGCGGGTCTATCAGCGGTGGGTGAGGTTGCTGCTGACTTTGCTACCTGTTGTCGCGATTTTTGTGGTGTGGGATCTGTACGCGATTGCCGCCGGCCACTGGGATTTCGATTCCGCTCGAACCACAGGAATCGTCCTGCTGGGCGGCCTGCCAATTGAGGAACTGTTGTTCTTCATCGTGATTCCTTGTTGTGCAATTTTGACGCTCGAGGCTGTCCGGTCGGTCAAGGGTTGGACTGTGGGGGATGAGCCGTCATGAGCTATACCGCGTTGGCCGTGAGTTCGATCCTGGTTGTCGTCATTCTTGACCTGTTCGTCGTGCGGACGAGGTTGCTGACGCGACGCATCTTCTGGGTCTCCTACGCGATCATCGTCTTCTTCCAGTTGCTGACCAACGGAGTTCTGACGGGATTCCGGATCGTGCGCTACGACGGTGATCAGATCATCGGTAGCTCAACGCCGATTGACCAACCCCCGCCGTTCCTAGGAGATGGCCGGATCGCCTTCGCCCCCGTGGAGGACCTGATGTTCGGGTTCTCGTTGGTCCTGCTCACCCTCATACTCTGGGTGTTCTGGGGGCGGAGAGGCGTTCAACAGACTCCGATGGCAGGTCCGTCGCGGCTCCCGTCGTCGAAGAAGTCCAAGGCGAAGCCGTCCGAAACGAAGCAGTCCGCAACGAAGCAGTCCAAGAAAAAGCAGTCCAGCTAGCGTCGAGCGCGCCGAGCTTGTCGCCAGGCGGGTACTGCAACCGCCAAGCGACGATTGAGTGGGACCTTGGCTCGCTTGGTGAAGACGTCGTAGTCGATGTTCTCAACTTCGTCCACGATGCCGCAGTACAGCACCCGGGCGGTCTCGATACACGGTTGAGAATCCGGAGAGAGCATCGAAATGCCGGGACGTGACCGCTCCTCCAGTCGGCGTACTCGGGCGATCTGTGCCGCCAACGCCGCGCGCAGTTGTGGCGTCATCACTCGGGCTCGAACATCGTCAGCGGTTACCCCAAACTCAGCCAGCTCGTCGAGGGGAAGGTAGATGCGGTTCCGTTCGAGGTCTTCCCCGACGTCACGGATGAAGTTCGCGAGCTGAAAAGCGATTCCCAGATCCTTCGCGAAGTCGAATGCTGCCGGATCGGTCGGTTCCAGAATGGGAACCATCTGAAGGCCAATCACGGCGGCGGATCCGTAGACGTACGTCTCGAGGTCCGCGTACGTGTCGTAGTGGTCGATGTGAAGGTCCATTTGCATCGACTCGATGAAAGCCTCGAAGTACTCGGTATCGATATCCCAGCGCAGCGCGGTGTCTACGGTGGCGGCGCATACCGGGTGATCGGAATGGCCGCTTTTGAGATCGGTAAAAAAGCGATCTGCCAACTCGCTCAGCGCGGCCGATCGCTGCGCCACGGGCTTGTCGTCAAGCGAATCGACGATGTCATCGGCGTACCGGGCAAAGCCGTAGAGCGCGTGCACGTAGGGCCGCTTCGCTGGAGGCAGGAGGAGAGTCGCCAGGTAGTACGTCTTGCCGTGCGCAGCATTAATCCGTCGGCAGTGCGTGTAGGAAGCTTGCAGAGCGGGATTGGCGATACCCGCAGCGCTCAGTTGCCGTTTGCTCACATGTCATTGTCTCCCGTCGTGTCCTCAGGTTGGTCAGGAGGTCGTGCGCAGGTACCCTCAGGCTCGTGTCAGCCGAAATGTCCGGACGTATTCCGTCCGCCCGTGAACCGGGTGGAGTGAGGGCGCACGACACGTGGCTCGACTTCTGCCTGCGCTCGGTCGTGCCTGGCCTGATCGCGACGATCCTCATCGCTATTGGCGCACTCGGAGTCGGCTGGTTGCCGCTCGAGACGACGTTGGTGGACTCTGCGGTCGTGGATGCTCTTCGATCCACCACCTTTGGAGCGGTCATCTCCAAGGGGGCCGTTGTCGTGGGGGTCACGCTGCTGTTGCAGTCGTGGCTATTGCTCGGCTACGACGTGCTTCATGGGCGAGTGAATGACATCCGTCGGCTTTGGCTGGCCCTCGGAGCCTGGATGCTGCCACTCATGGTGGCGCCCCCGTTGTTCAGCCGTGACGTCTATTCGTATTTTGCCCAAGGCAAGTTGATGGTCGCCGGGATCAACCCCTACACAAACGGATCCTCGGCTGTGCCGGGATGGTTCAATGACGGCGTTGACCCGATGTGGGCCGAGGCGCCAACGCCCTACGGTCAGTTTTGGCTGTTACTCAGCCGCGGCGTCGTACAGTTCACGGGACCGCATCCTTACAGTGGGGCGCTAACGATGCGCTTGCTCGCTGTCGCAGGGGTCATCATGCTCGCGTGGGCGGTACCGAAGATCGCTTATCATTGCGGGATTTCTCCGTCGAAAGCCCTGTGGCTCGGAGTGCTCAATCCGCTCGCCCTAATGCACTTTGTATCAGGGGCACATAATGACGCCTTCATGGCTGGACTCGTCGCCGTCGCATTCGCTGTTTCGCTTTCGCGCCTCCCGATCCTCGGAGTGGTGCTGGCGACACTCGCCGGAAGCGTGAAACCGATTGGTCTGGTGGCGTTGCCGTTTATTGCCCTCGTGTGGGCAGGGGCGACTGCCACTCGTACCCAAATTGTTGTTCGATGGATCTGGACCGGCGCGATCTCGGTGGCGATATTGGGAGTCCTCGCCTTCGTCACCGGCACGGGCTTGGGGTGGCTCAGCGCGCTCTCAACCCCAGGGGAAGTTCGGACGTGGCTCTCACCCCCCACCGCTGTCGGGATGGCAGCCGGAGGATTGCTGAGTCTGTTCGGCCTCGACGTCACCGATACGACGGTCGCGATAGCTCGGGGCGCCGGAACAATCGCGACGCTCATCATCCTGGCATGGCTCTGTCTGAAACCCGGCGGCCGCAGCGCTGTGCGAGGTGCCGCGCTAGCGTTCTTTGTCCTTGTTGCCCTTGGTCCGGTCTTGCAGCCCTGGTACCTGTTGTGGAGTTTGCCGCTCTTCGCCGCGTCGGGGCTGAGCCGGGTAGAGATGCGGGTGGTGCTCGTCGGGACAGCCAGCTTCACGCTCTTTGGGTTGGTTACGTCCAGTGCTACCCAAGACTCCCTGGTGCAAGTTTCTGACCTATTCGCGGTGCTCATCGTGGCCGCAGTGATCGTCGTCCTGCTTGCGGCCAGCCCGCGGGAGCGCCGCCTCCTCCTCGGTGACTCAACGGATCGAGGACTGATACCAGAGAGCGCTGCCGCAGAATCGCGCGCTCAGTCAGTGACGATGCGGGTCGAGGGTGGGCTCCCCGACAGTTCGGACGAGCCCGGTAGGTAGGGGGTTGCTCGTCACGTCCCTGAATTGTTGGTAGGCATCCGATGGCGTCGAGCGGCTAAGGTCGCTTGCTGTGACCGATCAGGTGCCCATGGCCGATGAGCCGGACGAGGCTGAGCCGATCTCGGAGGTCGAAGCTGGGCGTCCGAGTCGCAAGCGACTCATCATCACCATGGTGCTCGGGACGATCGTGATGGTCGGGATCTTCTTCCTCGTATTGCCTGAGCTCGGCAACTATGGCGAAGCGTTCCAAGAGCTCGCTGCCATGCCGCTTTACTGGGTCGCGGCCATTGTCGCAACTGGTCTGATCAATATCTTCGTGTATCCGTTTACCGTGCTGGTTTCGGTACCGGGGTTGAAGTACTGGCACGGCTTTGTCCAGCGCCAAGTCGGTTTTCTGATTAGCTCTGGCGTTCCTGGTGGGGGAGCGTTCGCCGTGGCCGCTCAGTACAAGATCCTGAACTTCTACAATGTGGCACCGGCCCGGTCAGCTGCTGCGGTGAGTGCCGATGCCGTCTGGACCTACCTCCTTACGTTGTCGATGCCTGCTATCGCCATTGGTTTGCTCTTCCTTGAAGGTCGAAATACGGTGGGCTACGCGACAATTGCGATCCTGGGCGCTGTGGCAGTGGTGATCTCGATCATCGTGATTGTCATCGTCATCCGGAATGAAGCCGGAGCAGTAAAAGTTGGGACCTTTGCCCACAAGATCATCGCACCGGCGGCACGACGCTTCCACAAGGAACCACCGAACACTGTTGAGGCCCTCGTGGAGTTTCGACTGAATGCCTACGACCTCGTGACGACCCGATGGAAGGCCATTTCGGTTGCGAACGCGGCTGCGCAACTCACACCGTTCTTAGTGCTCGTGACGTCGCTGGCCGCACTCGGCGCGTTTCCCGGCTCACTGACGTTGATTGAGATCTTCGCTGCCTACTCGATCGCGCTGCTGCTCGTCTCGATTCCGATCTCGCCCGGAGGGCTTGGAACCGTCGACTTGGCGTTGGTCGCGATCCTTAAGGCCTTCGGTTGCGACCCCGAACTCGCTCTGGCTGCCGACTTGCTGTGGCGGGTGGTGTGGTTCCTCCCGCAGATCCTGACCGGAGTCGGGTCCATGTTTGCCTTCTTTATCCAGCAACGAAGGCGAGCCTCGGCGCAACTCCCAGTGCAACTGTCACCGTGAATCGCGCCGGAGACCCGGACGACGCGCTCGTTTTTAGCGAGCCCTGTTCTTACTGCTGTGGATGAATCCGCCGACGTGACGGGGGCCGTAGGCGCCGTAGGCCTTGCCCTTCTTCCACTTGTAGGTGTGGCGACCGTTGGGCACCGCGTTCTGTTCCATGGTTTTGATCTTCTTCTTCTTGACCTTGTGGACGACCGCGACGTGCTGGTACGAGCCACCTAGCTCGACAACAACGTCACCGGGTACTGGCTTATATCCAGAGCCGTTGCGGTGGAACTTGAGCTTGCCGTAGGACCGGTTGCTACGCATTTTGTAGATGTTATTCAGCGTGCCCCACCCCTTCTTCGCGTAGAGCCGCGAAGCGAGCTCGGTGCATTGGCGGCCGCGGTAGACGTTGACGCCGTTGCCGCCCATCCACTTGTTTCCCCGGACGGTGACGCCGCCGCCGCTGAAGTGCGAGACCCGATTAGCGAGCGTGACATCTGTGGGGGATACCTCGGTGCTGGTTGACGTGCCTGGACCCGAATCTACTGCCTGCGCGCTGCTCGTTGAGAGCATCGCTGGCGTGATGACTGCGGTTGCCGACAGGACCGGGATGGTGATTGCCATCGCGGCTTTACCAGTCCAACCGGTCCGTGCTTTTCTTACCTGCGTCGTTGTATTCATGACTTCGACATTGGGGGATGAATAGTCAAAATTACAGGGCCTAAGCCGCAATGCGGCGTGACTCACGCCGCAAATCGGACATATCAGCAGGTAAGGAACAGGTAAATTGTGGCCGCCGTCACCCACGTTGGTCGTTGACTGATCCTGGCAGCGCTTGTCGCCCGTTCAGGTGACCCGTGTTCAGCTTTGAGTTGAGCTCCTCTCCCGGGGTATCGGGCTGGTCGAACACGGCCTGTCCGCAGACGCGTACGACGGGTGAGTAATCGAGAAATTCCTGGGCTGTCAGGTCGATACTTCAGCTATGTCGAGTACTGCAGTTCTAGGAATAGTCATGGTGCTCATCGCCGCTGCGATCGAGGCGCTGAGCAACGTTATTCAGCACAAGGCGACGAACAGTGTGGACAAAGCAGATGGCTCTGAAGCAACTGCTGTCATGTTGACGTTGCGCAAACCGCTCTTCCTCCTCGGCTTCGGGTTGATGGTTCTCGGTTACGCATTCCATGTTGTCTCACTAGGGCTTGGAGAGCTCGCCGTTATCCAAGTGATCTTCGTGACCCAGTTGGTGTTCGTCTTGCCGTTCTCCCGACTGGTGTCAAAGACGCAGATCACGGGCCGGGACTGGTGCGGGGCTGTGATCGTCACGCTCGGGATCGCCGCATTCGTCACGGCTGCTCGTCCCGAGGCTGGTGTTGACTTTGCGCCGAACACCAAGTGGGCCGTCGCGATTGGGGCGATCGTCGCGTTGTGTGCGTTGGCGATCTTCATTGGCTACCGACTGGTTGGCGGCCCGAGGGCCGCGATGCTGGGGGTGTCGGGTGGTCTGATCAACGGTTTGGTTGCGCCCTTGACCGCAGGGACGATCGCTGTCGCCGGAGCTGGATTGGGTTCGCTGTTTGGCGGGTGGCTGCTGTGGGTGACGTTGCTGGCGGCCCTATTTGGAGTGCTCTTCCCTCTTCTGGCTTTTCGTGCGGGGCCGATCACGGCGTCCTTCCCGGCCGTGATGTCGCTTAATCCCATTGTTGCGACCATCTTGGGCGTGTACCTCTTTGGTCAGACCCTGCAAGGAGGCGTGTGGAACATCCTGGCCATGGTGGTGTCCAGTGTCGTGATCTTCATCGGGATCGTGTGGCTTTCTCGGTCCAAAGCAATCGCCGAAGCGTTTGAGGAAGACTCCGACGGTAAGCCTGGCGGGGGAGCGCAAGCTGCGTCTCTGCTCTGAGGCGTGCGCCACCGGCCACCGGTCATAAGTCGCAGTTAGTTGTAGCGAGCTTCGATTCCACGGGATTCACCGGCGTTGTCGACGGCAAATCTCAGGTCAATGAGAAATTCGTCGGCGTAACGATCGTGGATTGGCGAGATCATCATGTGGAGGCCATTGGGATCTGTGTTGCGATCAAGGTGCCAGCCCTTGTCGTCCATGAGGTCGCACACGGCGTAGATGTCGACCGTCTCAGATGTAAACGTCAGGAGCGGACCAATGGGGTCACCCATGATCGACAGCACATCGATGGCACGAATCCCATCGCGAATCTTTTTGGTTGTGGCGAGCAGGGACTCCATGATCTTCAGGTAGCCGTCCATCCCCAGGTAGTTCATGACGGACCAGGCGGCGGCGATTGGTGACGCGGGGCGGGCGCCGGCAACAGTCGGCGTCCCGTAGATGCCTGAGGGCCAGGAGTTGTAGAGAAAGTACTGCAACCCAATCCATTCAGATTCCCGATGCAAAATCACTGAGGCGCCCTTAGTTGCGTATCCGTACTTGTGCACGTCGCAGGACATCTGGGTGACACCTGGCAATCGGAAGTCGAATGGTGGAACGTCGTACCCCAGGCTCTCCATGAATGGCAGAACGAATGACCCGACACATGTGTCACTGTGAAAACCAATCCCGCGCTCCATCGCGATGGTGGAGAGATCCTCGATTGGATCCATCACACCGTGGGGGTAGCCGTAAGCGGAACCGGCGACGAGGACGGTGTTGTCGTCAATCGCATCGGCCATCGCATTCACATCGGCGATGTAACTGTCGGGGAGGATCGGAATGGGCCTGGCTTCCAACTCGAGATAGTGGGCTGACTTGGCGAACGCCGCATGTGCCGATGTTGGGTACACGATATTGCCGCGGGCGGGTTCGATCCCTCGGTCGCGCCGAGCTTTGTCGCGGTTCACGAGGACTGACATGAGGATCGATTCGGAGCCGCCACTGGACATCGTGCCGCCACCATTGTCGGGAAGGTTCACGAGCGCGCCGGTCATCTCGACAACGTCTGATTCCATTTGTTGCAGACTCGGGAACCGGATCGGATTCAGCGCGTTCTCATACAGGTAGAGCTGATTCGCTTCCATGAGGACGGCGTCGACATCATCGCGGCCGGTCGGATAGATCAGGCTGAAGGTTCTGCCTTCGTCCCACTTTGCATCGTGGGCCTTGCGCTTGTGAACCCGCGCGAATAGCTCGTCTCGATCTAGTCCGGTCTTGGGTAATGGCATGTCCTGAGGATAGGGTGGACTGACGCCTTTAGTCCTTCGTCATGTCCTCGACGAGGTTCCAGAGCTCGGTAGATTGCGCAGTTCCGGTGAAGGTCCACGGAACCTTATTAGCATTACGTGGCCGGCGATCGAGCCAGAGATGTCCGGAACTCAGCAGTGCTTCATCGGATGCAGCCAGCCAGACCATGGTGTCTGCGCCTTGATAGGGGTCGCGCAGGAATGGACTCATCGCGCGGTTGAAGCGTGGCAGCGCTGCGGCGATCCCGGGTGTCGCGGCCCAGCCTGGATGGACGGTGTGAAATACCGCCGCACTCGGTTCGCGAAACGCCCATTGTTCGTTGAGCGCAACCTGTGCTCGTTTCGCCTTTGCGTACGCCCGTACGCCGTCGTAATCCGACCGCGACATCATGACGTGGGCAGGATCAAGCTTCTCGGCGTACATCCCCCCTGAGGTCATGGTGACAACTCGCGCGTCTCCCGTGCGCTGCAGAATGGGCAGCAGAGTTCGCGTCATCACGTGAGGACCGAGAACGTGCGCGGCGAAGGTCTTCTCGTAGCCGTCGCTGGTCTTCTCGTAGGTATTCAGCAGCGCACCGGCATTGTGTAGCAAGGCGTCGATCTTCGGGAGTTCGGAAAGCTCCTCGCTCGCGGCACGTACGCTGGCCAACTCCGACATATCGGCGATGACGTAGTCGATGTTCCCGCCGGTCGTCTGGTTGAGCTTTTGGGCAGTTGCTGACGTGCGGTCACGGTCGCGGCCAACCAACATGAGGTTGGCCCCAAACTGACTCAGCTCCGAGGCAGCGGCGAATCCAAGACCTGAGGTTGCGCCAGTGATGATGATCGTGCGATCTGTCAGATCCGGCAACTCGTTCCATTGGAAGAGACGCGATCTGACGTTGTATCCAACACGGGTGAAGGAACCGAGGACGCTCGCTTCCATCGCGGCATCCACGCTCCGCCGGCCGAGGCGTACCGCCTCGTTCGACCAGTTCAAACCGAAGATCATCGGCTAGTTCCCCCGTACTCATCGCTGTACTTCTTGGTCGACCTGAAGGAAGTTACAAGTCGAGAAGTGTCCTACCCATTGTGACGCAGATTCATCCAGATGTGGGTGTGACGATCACCACTCGATGATCAGGAGTGATCTCAACAGTGACCCCCCCCGTCAAATTGAGCGGGGGGGGGGGCCACTGTTGAGGGGAAGCGGGGGTGGCTAGATGAACATCATCTGCGCACCGTCGGTCATCTCGATGAAGTCGGTCGCGTTGATGATGCCGTCGATATCGTCGCGCAGGTCATCTTCTTCCAACTTATTCATGTCGGCGGACATCCGGCAGGCCCATAGGTGGCCACCGGCAGCAACGATCTGGTCGAGGAACTCCGGGACTTCCGGAATACCGAGGTCCTCTAGCTGCTGTTTCATCATCTTCGTGGCCATGGCCTGCATCCCCGGAATGGGTGCGAGTGCCTGCGGAACTCGAACACCTCCGAGTGGAAGGTGCATGGCCGTGTTTCCCACGGGCGAGAACTTTAGATCATCCATTCTGGATTTGGTGATCATGTCGAATCCCCAGAAGGTGAAGAAGATGTGCACTTCGATGCCTTCGCCCAGGGCAGCGTTGGCCAGCACGAGACCCGGGTAAGCCATATCGAGGTTTCCCTTGGAGCAGACGAAAACGATTTTGCGGTCAGTCTCGTCGTCGTCACCGAAGTCAGGAATTGGAGCAGAAGTCATGGCAAGTCCCTTCTAGACGCAACCGTGAGGTTTGGGTAGACCGGCGACGTAGGACATTTTGCGTCCCGGCTTCTTGGGGAAGAGCACGAACTGTTGCTTTGTCGCGAAGCCACCGACTTTGTCGACCCGTCGGGTCGTGGCTGTCTCGCCCTTCTCCTTGAAGTCGCTGCGCAGGAACGTAATGAGCGCCCAGTGGTCATCGGTCATCTCGATTCCGATGTTCGTTGCGAGTTCTGTACCGATGTCTTCGTTCCATTCGTCGTACTCGGTGAGGAATCCCTCATCGTTGATTTGTACCTCGTGGCCGGCGATTGTTGCGGTAGCCATCGGCTTTCCTTTCCTCGGGTTGTTTGTGCTGGATTGGTTTGGCTGACCTTGCTAGGAGCGGTTATCGATCTTCTGCTGATTCTTTGTGCCTGGCGCAGGCTCCTCGCCGACGGTATTGAGCATCGCCACGACCCGAGCAAGACCGCGTCGTGTTTGCGGTTGTCTCATTGACTTCACGAGGGCGAACACCGACGGTGGGTCGGTATGCGTGGCTTCGCCTGCCTGCATCGTCACTGCCGTGCGCTGGACCATCGCCATGACCTCTGGTTGAGTCATCTCCTTGACAGCGTTCAAGATCGTGACGACGTTGTTACCCAATGCGGCAACGTCATCCTCGGAGAACTCCGTGACGACGTGGTCGGCGATCACACCACCTTGGCGAGCGAACGCGAAGTAGCCCTTTGCCTCGGCCGTTGCTAGCGCATCGGTTGCACGTTCCATCGCAGGTCCGCTCAATGAACTCAGTACTTCGACTAGCTGCGACATGCTGTCGAGTTGTGACATCAGGGCATTGAGTTGCGGAAGGCTGCGAGCCAATGTTCGGAGGAATTCCGTGGCATCGCCGAGCGTTACGTCTTCGCTGAGTTCGGTCAGCTCGGCCGTCGCCATATCCATTGCCCCGGTGGCGACCGGTTGCAGGGTCTCGGCGAGTTCAGACCACTTCTCGCGCGATTGCCGCTGTACCGTCAACTCGTTCGTGATCATGTCCAGTTGGGCGCTGAGGTGGTCGAGTCGATCGTTTAGCTGCTGCGGTGTCTCCTGCGTTGTGTGGTGAACTGTCATGACACATCTGCCTTCTCTTTTCCGGCCATCGACATGAGGGCAGGAATCGGCAGCTCTTTGCCGGGGAGAAGAAGATTCCAATACATCCAGCGGAACATCATCTTTCCCCAGTGGTTCATCTCTGTTTCCTTCAACAGAGAGAACGGGCCAACCCCTGGCAGGGGGTACTTCCCGGTGAGCGGCTCGGTCGTGTAGTTGAAGTCGATGAGTAAGCCCTTGCCATGCCCGGACTCGATGAAGCAGTTCGCGTGCCCGTCGAAGGGATGGGTCATGGGGAGGCCGTCGATATGTGCCAAGAAGTTGGCCGGGAACAGATCCATTGCAAAGTGGGCGACCGAGCCCGCCTTGGATGCGGGAATGTCGCACGCATCACCGACAGCAAAGATGTTTTTGTGGGTCTTGGAGAGCAGCGTCTCAGGATCAACTGGCACAAAGTTCAGATCGTCGCCGAGGCCCGAGCGTTCAATGAAGTCCGCGCCCATGTTGACCGGGATTGTCACGAGCAGGTCAAAGGAGATCTCCCGTTCGTCGTAGCTGACGATTTTGCCGCCATCGGCGTCAACGGACTCAACCATGAAATCTGGTTCCAATGAGATCCCGCGGTCCTCGAGCATATGTCCGAGGTGTGCTGAGGCAACAGGTTTCGTGAAGGCGCCTTCTAGAGGGGTCACGTAAGTGATGTCCACCTTGTCGCGGATTCCCTTGTCATCGAAGAAGGCGTCGGCCAGGAAGGTGAACTCCAGCGGCGCAACGGGACACTTGATGGGCATCTCGCAGATCTGCACGACGAGTTTGCCACCGTCCCAGGTCTTGAGCTTCTCTGCGAGGGCTACGGCGCCATCGTAGGTATAGAAGGTGAAGACGTTGTGATCCCAGCCATCGGTCATACCGGGGGTTTCATCTGGGCGCGGGGTCGTGCCTGACGCGATGATCAAGTAGTCGTAAGCGAGTGTCGTGCCATCGGCCAGCAGGACCTCATTGTCACCTGCGACGACCTTGTCGACAACGCCGTGGACCAATTCGACACCGTCGGGGATGAAGCGCTTCGTGGGCTTCACGACCTCGTCGGGCGTATAGGTTCCGAATGGAATGAAGAGGTACCCGGGCTGGTAGAAGTGTGTGTCGCTTTGCTCGACAACCGTGACTTTCCACTCGTCTCTGGCAAGCTTTGGCCGCAGTTTGTTCACCGCCATCGTGCCGGCAGTCCCGGCTCCAAGTACGAGAAGTCTTTTCATCGTTCTTCTCCCATCGATTGCCGAACTCTTCCTGGCATCCGTTCCTGCGTCACACACTCCGCCGGTGTTCGTGCACGGCATACATCTCTTACAACTTACGCAGACAATGCCGCTGCGCAGAAGGGTTCTCGCCCAATCCGGGACCTTCTGCCCGACGAGTCCGGATGAAGTACCCATGGGGTAGGGCACTTCAGTGCCTAGCGAAGGCAGGAGTAGCCTTCCGCACGAACTGAGAGGTAGCCATGACTGAATCGAAATCGCAAGCGGCGGATCGCCTGTCTAAAGCAGCCTGGACGACGAGCGGGGAAGGGCACCCACGACGCTGGGCGATCTTGGCCGTCCTCGTCACGAGTTTGCTCGTCGTTGTTCTGGACAACACGATTCTCAATATTGCGCTGCCGACGATTCAACGTGACCTCGGAGCAACCCAAAGCCAACTGGTGTGGGCAGTCGATTCCTACATCTTGGTCTTCGCCGCACTGCTGTTCACCTGGGGTGTGCTCGGAGACCGGTACGGCCGCAAGCGGATCCTCATGATCGGCCTCACGATCTTCGGGCTGGCTTCGGCCGCCTGCGCATTCGCCCCAACGCCAGAAGCACTCATCGGCTTTCGGGCGGTGATGGGGATCGGCGGTGCTGCCGTCCTCCCCGTCACGCCCGCCGTCATCACAGTGGTCTTTCCCCCGCATGAGCGCGGCAAGGCGATTGGAATGTGGGCCGGAGCAGTCGGCGCCGCAGTCGCCCTGGGCCCCGTCCTCGGTGGCCTCCTCCTGCAGAACCCATCGTGGACGAACTGGCTCACGGGGAACGACTGGGGAGCGGTATTCCTCGTCAATGTCCCGATTGTGATCATCGGACTTATCGGGATCTTGCGGATCGTTCCAGAGACGAAGAATCCGAACGCGCAACGACTAGATATTCCGGGTCTGCTCATGTCGTTCGTCGGACTCGTACTGCTGGTCTACGGGATCATTCACGCCTCTGAAACGAAGACATTCCTTGCGGCTTCGGTACTGATTCCGACCTTCTTGGGGATCGCGGTCATCGCGGCCTTCCTCACGATTGAGGCGCGTAGTGATCATCGGAGTTTCGATGTGTCGTTATTCAAGAATCGTGGCTACGCAGTCAGTTTGAGTGCTGTGAGTTTGACGTTCTTCGCATTGTCGGGGATCACCTTCACGTTGCCGTTCTACCTGCAAGTTCTGCGTGGGTATTCGACGCTCACCGCCGGGCTGTGCTTCCTACCGTTCGCTATTGGGCAGATTCTGTCTGCACCTAGATCAGCGAAGCTCGTTGTCCAATTCGGCTACAAGGCAGTGATGGGAACGGGACTTTTTGTCGTCGGCTTTGCGCTCCTCGGATTGACCCAGCTTGAGCTTGATACGCCGATCTGGCTCATTCTCCTGATCTTCTTCTTCTTCGGTCTGGGTATGGGCTCGGTCATCGCGCCCGCATCGACCGTGATGCAGAACGTCCTCCCGCTGGCTAGGGCCGGAGCGGGCTCAGCCGTGCAGAACACGGTGCGGCAGGTATTCGGAGCGCTCGGCGTCGCGGTCATTTCGACCATCTTGGCGACACAGTTCGCGTCGCGTCTTCAACCGACCCTCGATCAACTCCCAGCCGGGGTATCCGACGAAGCACGAAAACTTGCGGGGGAGTCCGTGGGGGGAGCCGTTGCCGTGTTCGGGAGAGCGGGTGAGGCCGGCCTTCCAGCGTCGATCGTTGATAGCTCGACCGCTGCCGCCTTCGAGTCCTTCCTCACCGCGTCGCACATCACCGCACTGGTGTCAGCCACGATGGTGTTCATCGCCGGCATCGTGATGGTCTCGATGCTTCCCAAGATCACCCCACCCACCAAGAATCCCAGCGTTGAGCCCGCCCCGCACGAGCCCGACACTGTGCACGAGTTGACGGGGAAGACGGATGCGGACGCTGACGCTGACGCGGCTGAGCTTGAGGATTCCTACGCGGAAGAAGCGGCTGCTGAGGGTGTCGACGGTCCGCCGTCAAAGACCTAGAGTCTGAGGACGTGGCGGTCGGCCGCCGCTAGGCGTGTAGGGGCCGTCTTACGGGAGTGTGGTCGGGAAGGCGTCTACAGGACGAACGAAAGGCCGATGACAACAGCGCATAGCCCAGCAAATGCGAACCAAGGCCAGACCTTCGATGACCTGATCTTCTTGCTGCCGGCCGGTTTGCGATTGACCTCCTCGTTGCGGGCAGCTTCCTCACGCTTGTTGCCATGGTTGATTTTGGCGTATCGGTCCGCTCGTTCCTGAGCTGTCTTCTCGCGCTTTCTCGCCCCATCGGCCCACTCGTCAGTGATCTCGAATCCGTCAAACGGATCGGTTGGGTTCGTTGCCATCGGGCTAGAGTACCCGGCTCCGCAACTCGACGGCGGCCTAAAGGCCCCAGCAATAGCGCGAACGAGCGAGTAGCTAGTTGATGGCGACGTCGGCATCCTCATCGAAACTTGCGAGGAACTGGCTGTTGTACAAGTTGTAGTAGAAGCCACCGGCGGCGATGAGCTCCTCATGCGTGCCTGTCTCGATAATGTCCCCGGAATCCATCACCAAAATCACGTCAGCATCTCGGATCGTTGAGAGGCGATGAGCGATGACAAAGCTGGTGCGTCCCTTACGCAGATCCGCCATTGCCTTCTGAATTAAGACCTCGGTCCGCGTGTCGACCGAACTCGTCGCCTCGTCGAGAATCAGCACAGCCGGATCGGCCAAGAATGCTCGGGCGATTGTCACAAGTTGCTGTTCGCCCGTGGAAAGGTTCGCGGCCTCGGTGCCGACGATGGTGTCGTACCCATCGGGGAGGGTTCGAACAATCCGATCCACGTGGGCGGCCTCAGCGGCGCGGACTATCTGCTGCTCGGTGGGGTCAACGGCCCCGTAGGCAATGTTCTCGCGAATCGTCCCTTCAAAGAGCCACGTGTCTTGCAGCACCATGCCGAAGGATCGGCGTAGGTCGTCGCGGCGCAGATCGCGGATATCGATCCCGTCGAAGGTAATCGTCCCGTCGTCAATCTCGTAGAAGCGCATCAACAGATTCACCAGGGTCGTCTTACCCGCGCCAGTTGGCCCAACGATGGCGATCGACTGACCAGGTTGGGCGTCGAGTGTCAGGTTGTTGATGAGCGGAGTATCGGCCAGGTAGCGGAACGAGACGTCCTGGAATGCGATATGCCCGCGCCTCGCGCCTATCGCTTCAGGTCGATCGGTCTCGGGCGTTTGCTCGGGCTCATCTAGTAGCTCAAACACGCGCTCAGCTGACGCCAAACCTGATTGCAAGAGGTTGACGATGCTGGCGATCTGGGTGATGGGCATCGTGAACTGTCGGGAGTATTGAATGAATGCCTGCACGTCACCGAGACTCATTGTCCCGCTCGCCACACGTAGACCACCGATGACCGCGATCAGCACGTAGTTGATATTGGCGATGAACGCCATCGCGGGCTGGATCATTCCAGAGATGAACTGGGCTTTGAAAGACGATTCATACATCTTGATGTTTGCTTCGTCGAAATCGACCTGTGCCTGCTTTTGGTGGCCGTAGACCTTCACGAGCTCGTGGCCGGAGTACATCTCCTCAACGTGCCCGTTGAGGGTGCCGGTCCACTTCCATTGGCCAACGAATTGCTTCTGGGATCTCTTCGCAATCAGGATCGTGACGACGAACGATAGGGGGACTGTCAGCAGCGACACGACGGCCAAGAGAGGACTGATCCACAGCATCATGATGAGCACGCCGATGACCGTCAGCAGTGAGGTGATGAGCTGGGTCAGGGTCTGTTGCAACGTCGTGGAGATGTTGTCGATGTCGTTGGTGACTCTGCTCAAGAGATCACCGCGGGCGTGGCGGTCAAAGTACTTGAGGGGAAGGCGCCCAAGTTTGACGTCCACCTCTTCGCGTAGTCCGTACATGACGCGCTGAGTCACGCCGGCCATGAGGTAGTTCTGCGCCCACGAGAACAGCGAACTCAGCAGATAGACGACGGAGACCAGCGCGATGATCTGGCCCAACGTCGTGAAGTCCACGCCCACTCCGGGGGTGACGGTCATACCGGACAGGAGGTCGGCTTGTTGGTCGTTTCCGGCCGCGCGCAGGGCCGCCTCTACTTGAGCCTGAGTTGTGCCCGCAGGAAGCTGAGCTCCGACCACACCGTCGAAGATGACGTTGGTGGCGTTACCAAGCAGTTTCGGTCCCACGACCGCGAAGAAGACGCTCGTGATCCCGAGCAGGACGACGATAGTGATCATGATCGACTCGGGTTTCAGTCGCCGACCCATCCGCTTGGCGCTACCCTTGAAGTCGCGGGCCTTCTCGGGGACGGCCATCCCCATGCCCATGCCACCGCCGAACATGCCTTGTTGGCGGCGTGGATTTGTGGGGCGGGCGGCGGCGCCGCCAGGCGTGCTCATACGGCTTCCTCGACGGAGAGTTGGGAGTCGACAATCTCGCGGTAGGTCTCGCACGATTCGAGGAGCTCGGGGTGGGTCCCGGTGCCGACGATGACGCCGTCCTCAAGAACGACGATTTTGTCGGCGGCCAGGATTGTGCTCACCCGCTGGGCGACGAGGACGACCGTTGTATCGCTGCTCTCCTCGGTCAATGCGGCGCGGAGTCGGGCATCGGTGGCGTAGTCGAGCGCCGAGAAGCTGTCATCGAGAATGAGGATCGGCGCTTGGCGGATGAGGGCGCGGGCGATCGCGAGGCGCTGGCGCTGCCCGCCGGAGACATTCGCACCCCCCTGATCGATCGGTGAATCTAAGCCGTCAGGTAACGCGGCGACGAAGGGCTGCGCTTGAGCCACGGTCAGCGCGTGCCACACCTGGTCATTAGTCGCGGTCTCGTTGCCAAGGCGAGTATTCGTCGCGATTGTTCCACTGAACAGGAACGCCTTTTGGGGGACGAGCGCGAGCGAATTCCAGACGTCAGTTTGGCGAAGCTCTCTGATGTCAATCCCGTCGATCAGGATCGCCCCTTCGGTGACGTCGTACAGTCGCGGAATCAGGTTAATGAGCGTCGTTTTACCCGAGCCCGTACCGCCGATAATCGCCGTCATCTGACCGGGCTGCGCGGTAAACGAGATCCCGGTAAGGACAGGATCCTGCGCCCCGGGATAGCTGAATCCGACATCGCGGAACTCAACGAGGCCGCGGGGGTCGTCGTTGCCAACTGCGGGTGCGAAAGGTTGCGTCGGGTCGGTAATCGCCGGCATGGTCTCGAGTACGGCTTGGATACGTTCGGCTGAGGCCGCCGCGCGCGGAATCATCACAAAGAGCATGACGGCCATCATGACGGCGAACAGTATTTGGGTGATGTACTGCAGGAACGCCGTGAGGTCACCGATCTGCATATCTCCGCTGTTGACGAAGCCACCGCCGAACCAGATGATCGCCACACTCGACCCGTTCATAATGAGCATGAGCGCGGGGAGCATGAGCGCAAAGAGTCGCGAGACCCGCAGCGATGTTTGCGTCAGGTCCGCATTAGCGTCGGCGAATCTCTTTTGTTCATGGTCGGTCTGGACGAAGGCACGAATAACGCGAATTCCCGCCAGGTTCTCTCGCAATACCTCATTAATCCGGTCGATCTTCTTCTGCATCGAGCGGAACAGGGGCACAGCCTTGACCATTAGCGTGCCGATGACGATGGCCATCAGCGGAATGATGACGAGCAATAGTCCAGAAAGCTGAACGTCCAGGCGCACGGCCATGATGATGCCGCCGACCGCAGTGATGGGCGCTAACACCATCATGGTTAACCCCATCAGGACGAGCATCTGAACCTGCTGGACGTCATTGGTGTTTCGGGTGATCAGTGACGGAGTGCCAAAGGTGTTGACCTCGTGGAGCGAGAACCCCTGCACCCGGTGGAACATCGCCGCCCGGACATCGCGGCCGAAACTCATCGCGGTTCGGGCGCTGAAGTAGACGGCGATCACTGAGGTAATGCCGAGGGCGAGGCTGACGGCAAGCATGATCCCGCCGACTTCGATGATGTAGTCGATATCGCCGGTCACGACGCCGTCATTGATGATGTCAGCGTTGAGCGTCGGCAGGTAGAGGTTCGCCATTGCTTGGATCAGTAGGAGGCCAACGATGACGACAAGAGTGCGGCGATAGGGGCGCAGGAAGGGTCGGAGCAAGCTTATCACTGCGATAGCGTTTCACGAGACGTCGCGTTGACTCATCAAAGATGCCCGCGTAGAGGGGTTCGTTGACTCACGAAGAAATGCCCGCGTAGCGGCGTGTTTGGTGGGGTTGATTTCCTCAGCTCGGGTGACCTTCGAGGATGGGATTGACGA
>Ga0209390_10000244_pt1 | contig 102081 bp, 88 predicted proteins | sample BON01_FD_187212 | JGI IMG/M metagenome (GOLD analysis project Ga0209390, IMG submission 187212) | Freshwater microbial communities from Lake Bonney liftoff mats and glacier meltwater in Antarctica - BON-01 (SPAdes) (version 2) | ecosystem: Environmental > Aquatic > Freshwater > Ice > Glacier... | reverse complement strand
TAGAGGGGTTCTGGGCAATGCTTAAAAGATCCGTTATTGGGACATATCACCATATTTCAGTAAAACATCTTCAAGAATATATTGACGAGTTATCTTTTAAATTTAACTATAGAAAATCTAGAAATGGCTTTAATTTATGGATTGACAGGTCTTTAAACTTACAAATCCCAACGGATGGGTAATTACCGAATAAATGGACATTACACATACACACACGTTAGGCACAATAAAAAAACTTTGACTTTAGAAAAAATCAAATAACATGAACATTAAATTAACAGAAAGAATCTTCCTGCTAATGCTACTTGTAGGTTTCAATGAGCGTATAAACGCGCAAGTATGGAGCAAATCGTTTACTGCAGGAAATTATGACTCAAACGGTAAATTTCTTGGTGGTTCTGAAGTGTTGCAGTTAATTGGTCACAAAGAGCAGCTGTTTGCTTCTGTTGGTTACTGGGAAGATGCTAATAATATTTGGTACGGCGGTTCGAACAACAACATTGCTTGGGGCCAAATTAATCGGTTGGATAGTCCTTTAGCAAATTGGCAGGAAGATTTTTTTCTTGGAGCAAGTTATCTTCGCCCTGAAATTCTTAAACAAATAATTTTCACAAAAGATCAATTTGGTAATTTACTCTCATCTCCAGATACAGTTTTGATCTGCGCACCTTACTCACCAAATTTTACAACTAGCTCAGTTACTGTGAAGAGTTTTGTGCGAAATGATGTGAATGGTACTTGGGGAGAAAGTCAAATTGTGCAAGGAAGTTTTCCCGGTGGAGAGAACTATTCCATAAGAGATATTGAAATGCATGTCGACCAGCAAACTGGTTTAGAATATGTATTTGCTACTGTTGGAACCCAAGGGATTTTTAAAGGGAAATACAATTCCACAAACCCAGGAAAAATCGATTGGATATCAACAGCAGAATTTGGCCCCTTAAGTATTAGACCTTTAGGTATTGAAGTAGCAAATGGGTCTCTCCATTTTTCATCAGGAAGTAAACTATATAGACGTATTGACGGAGTTTCACCAAGCTATGTAATAGACCATGACTTTAGTGACCTAGGCGCTACAATCAATTCTGCTGTAGGTGGAATTAGAGGTTTGACAACAATCGATAACCCAAGTGGGATTGATGATGCCTTCCTGTTGATGTGGTGTCCGGATGGTCAATCTCAAGGAATCATTTATCGACTCGAACCTGATGGTGTTGGAGGTTTTAATCGTATTTATGAAACTAAATTATCCTTATTGATAGGTAGTTTTTTACCAGGGGCAAGTGCAAATTATGTACTTGGAGCATACAATGAATTTTACGAGTATGTAGACCCAATAAGTAACGACACCTCACATCTTGTAGGGTTTGAAGCGAATATATCGGGAGGTGGTCACCCAACATGGAACGGCTACTATAGCGGTGGTTTGTTTGCTAAGCGAGATTCAAATGGGCAATACTCGATAGAAGAAATAAATGGAACTATAGGTGTAAATGATACGGCTTTAGTTGCCAACAGGTGCTATGTATCCTCACCATTTTCAAATGAAGATGCGCTTTATTTTGGTGGTTTTGATCCAAACAGTAATACCTCAATAAACATGGCTTGGGTATATAGGAAAGGTGATCAATTAAATTCTGTAGATGAGTTTATTGAAAATAAAACCTTTGTCATTTACCCTAACCCAGCTAGCAATCAACTTTTTATTGAAAGTAAAATCCAAGTAGAACAAGCATACCAAATTATTAATCTTTTAGGAAAAAACATATTATCTGGTAAGTTAAATGGACAAATTAAAGCGCTTGATATTTCATCGCTACCTGCAAACATCTACCTTATTAGAATAGCTGCTGAGTCATTTAAATTTGTCAAAACAGAGTAATGTACACAAAACCTAAACTGCATTAAAACGCCGTTTAGTTAAAAACGTAGTAAGTATTTTAAAGGAACTAAAAAATAAAAATTATGAAAAAAATAATCCTAACACCGTTTATCCTTATCATTTTACTAACTCTTTTCTCCTTCACAACGCCAAATGAATTAGATTTTGTTGGAACTTATGGCGTTTCGGAAAACGACCCCGCAAGCATTGAACTGACACTAAATAAAAACAAAACATTTACGTATATGGATTTATCAAATCCTAATGAACAGCTAAATGTAACTGGAGATTGGGAAGTGAAAAATAATAAAATCCTTCTCAAGAATTATACTTCTGAATTTGCTTTCCATACTAAATGGAAAATATTAAAAGAGGGTATGGTTGCCAAGTCTAGAAAGGGGATGACGTTCTATACTCTTGTTAAAAAGTAAAATAACCGCTTACTGCAATGCCTGAAAATTTTAAACCTAAACAACAAATCCGTTTAAACGCTTTTTAGCCTAAACTTGACACTAAATTTGAACTAAAAGAAAAATAGTAAAGATTATCCTAAATCATTTTCACATATTGGATTAACAGTTCCGAATATAAAAGAAGCCGTAATATTCTATTCAGAAGTAATGGGTTGGCACATAATCATGGAACCTTCAAAGATCAAAAAAGAAAAGGAAACTGCTATTGGTCAAATGTGCATTGACGTTTTTGGAAATGATTGGACTGAATTTGAAATTGCTCATTTAGCAACTTCGGATGGAATTGGAATTGAACTATTCTCCTTCCCAAACGGAATAAAAGAAGCACCCAAATTTAATCCTTTCAACACCGAACTCTTTCATTTTTGTGTACAAGACCCAAATATTGAAGAACTGATTGATGAAAAATTATCATATGGAGGAAAACAAAGAATGCCAATAAGAGAATACTACCCGAATGATAAGCCATTCAAAATGTGCTATGTAGAGGACCCATTTGGAATTGTTTTTTGAAATTTACACCCATAGTTATGAATTGACCTATTCTTCGGGTGCTTACTCAAAGTAAAAAACTAGTTGGACACACCGAGCTTAATTAGTTACCTAAATAAATAAACATACGAACATTTCAAGTGGCGGGTCTATTATCAAATGCGGTTTGAGCGCTGTTAATCCTTGATTTAGATTGAGCGTTCCAGCTGTATTAATTTCAATATTAGCGCCCGATTGTACAATAGTCCCAATGTCTTTATTTATAATTAGGTTGTAAAAATCATCATCGCTACCCAAACCAAATAAATTATGTTTCATATCAGTTTAGACAGAATTAAACTGACTTTAGTACATTAAAAAGTAAATTTAATGAATAGTTATTTGTATCATTGTAGTCAGTTTTAAACTGACACATAAACTATGAGAATTAAAAACATATCAACGCAATCAAATAATATTCTGACTTACTTTAATAAGTTAGACCAAGATTGTTTTGCTTATGCCGAAGCAATAGACGCTTTACCAGATTCGAGTAATAGTGCCTTAAAGGAATTATTGAGCGATATGGTAAAAAGAGGACTCTTAATGCGTTTAAAAAAAGGATTGTACTATATCATTCCTTATGAAAAAGATGCGCAATCTTTTATGCCTGATTGGCATCTCATTGCTGGACATCTTACAAAAGGAGAAAACCACTATATAGGTTATTACTCTGCCTTACAAATACACAATTTAATTACGCAACCATCACTTAAAGAACAAATTGTTGTACCAAAACAATTTCGTCCATCAATAATTAAGATAAAGAATGTTGATTTTCAATTTATTTATCATAACAAAAACCATTTTTTTGGAGCTAAAAAAATATGGATTGATAGCTTTAACAAAGTTCTTTGTTCAGATTTAGAAAAAACATTTATTGATTGCCTATTCAAACCCGATTACGCAGGTGGAATTGTTGAAATAGCTAGAGCAATTTACACTTCAAAAGATAAAATTAAGTTCGATAAACTTTATGAATATGCAGAACGCTTCAAATCGCAAGCGGTTATTAAACGTTTAGGATTTTTATTAGAAATATTGGAAATAGAGACGGACATTATTCCTAAACTAAACAAATTAAAAACAACATCTTACGTACTTTTAGATACCGAATTACCAAAATCAGGGAATATGGTTAGTCGTTGGAGTATTCAACAAAATTTAGAAACGGAAACCATTAAATCAGCTATTTACACGTGATAAAACCAGGAGAAATACAAAATAAAGCTCGTGCAGTTGGTGTACGAGACCAGCAAATCGAAAAAGATTATATGCTTTCTTGGATTCTTCAAGGCATATCTCAACATTCGACACTTTCAAAGACAATAGTTTTTAAAGGTGGAACTGTTTTAAAGAAGGTCTATTTTAAGGATTACCGATTTTCAGAAGACCTTGATTTTACTTTACTTGATGATGCTATAACCAATGAACAAGTTTTTGAATGGTTTACAGAAGTCTTTGAATATATAAAAGAAGAAGCAAATATTCCGCTTGAAATTATTGACGATAACGAACATCAAGATGGCGGAATTAATTTCTACATCGGCTATGTTGGACCGCTTGGTGGTTTGGGTGCGAACAAAAAAGTGAAAGTTGATATTTCTAGAAGTGAAACATTAGTTTTTGAACCTGTTTTAAATAATGCATTTATTGACTATACAGACCAAGAAGAACACCAACTACTTTGTTATGCTCTAGAAGAAGTATTGGTTGAAAAACTACGCTCTGTAATGCAAAGAATGCAAGCTCGTGATTTTTATGACATATGGTATTTATTGAAAATACACACTATGGACATTGATTTTTACATCGCAGAATTTAGACAAAAATGTGAAAGCAAAGACATTGACCCAACAGACTTCTATACCAAACTCGAACAAAGATTACCACAATATAGAGGACGTTGGGAAAAATCTATGGCAGACCAAATTCAAGATTTGCCAGATTTTGAAACCGTTTTACGTGAAGTTATGCGTCATTTAAAGAAACTAGAAATTTAAAATGAAATCAACCGAAATAAAAACTAACGTTCAAAACTTAATAGACAAGTTCTCAAAAAAGGAATTTATCTATGACTTGTTGATTGCCTACGGAATTTCAAAAACCTCTGTAACTCTACTTAAAAAAGGCGATTACAATTTTGCAAAAGTTAATGGCGAAATTGTATATAAAAAGAAAATATTCTTTAAAGTAGAAGCGACTGACAAATTATTGAGTAGCATTGATGAAATTGCTAAAGAAGAACGCATTTTAAAACACAAACCCAGGTTTGTAATTCTTACAGACTATAAACAATTAGTTGCTAAAGACTTAAAAGGAAACAGGCATAATAATATTATTAGCCTTAGCAAGTTATATTTTAAAAAAGATCATGGCTATGTATAAAAATAGGAGTAAATCCAGAAAGAATACAAAAATATTAATGGGAGTTATAATCGGACAATTGGCAATAATAATTGGACTTACCCTATTAATTCGAACTAACAGCAATTCAATAAATAGTAGCTCAGAAAATCCATCAATTTCAAGTTCCGAATATCTATTTGGAATTGACATATCTCATTATCAAGAGAAAATTGATTGGAGTGAAATGCGAACTTCTCATCACCCAATTGAGTACGTTTTTATAAGGTCAACAATGGGGATTAATGGAAAAGATAAACGTTTTAAAGAAAATTGGGAAAGTGCAAAACAGCATCATTACATTCGAGGGGCATATCATTATTATCGCCCTGATGAAAACGCTGATGAGCAATTTGAAAATTACAAATCAACAGTCAATTTAGATGAGGGAGATTTTATTCCTATACTTGATATCGAAAAAGAGAGCAAGTTCGGCAGTGATAGTCTAAGAAATGGGGTTTTACGTTGGTTAAGTCTTGCAGAAGCCGAATATGGCGTAAAACCGATGATATACACTGGTTTAAGTTTTTACCAAAATATACTAAAAGGTTATGTTGGTGACTACCCGTTATGGATTGCCGCCTATTCAGGTAAACATGGTTTAAAAAATGAAGAATGGATATTTCATCAATTTACTGAAAAGGTTAAGATTAAAGGTATAGGGCCAACAGTAGACGGTAATGATTTTAACGGAGGAATAGAAGATTTAAAGAAAATGTGTATGAAGTACGTAGCACCAATACCAGGTATCGTGCATTAAAACACTCCATACACTGCGCGTTAGCTGTAGTTTTAAAAAAAACAACAAAACTAAATATGGGCTTAGCGTCTTCGTTACGTCTAGATTGGGCAAGTTTGGGGTCGTAGCGGGACGCTAAGACCAAAGCCCGGCACATTTAAACATGCCTTTTCAACTAAAGTTTTACTTTTTTTTCATAACTTTAAGATTAGAGGAATAAAGAATCTCTAAGGCAAGGAAATTGTCGGTTTTCGCTTTAGCTTCCGACCTTCGGAAGGATTCATTCCACAAACGCTAAAAAATCATAGCCTCCCAAAGAGCTGACTGCACTTTTTAGCGCAATCTTTTTTAGAATACGAAACAAAATAAAGAACTCAATTATGAAAATTCAAAATCTTAGTCAAAAATTAATCAGTGCTCATCTTCTTTCAGGTGAGATGAATCCCGGAAAGGAAATCGCATTAAAAATCGATCAAGTATTATTACAAGATGCCACCGGCACTTTGGTAATGCTAGAATTAGAAGCCTTTAAATTAAAAAAGATTAAAGCGGAGATAGCAGTTCAGTATGTGGACCACAACCTACTTCAAACGGATTATAAGAACATGGATGATCATATCTTTCTTCAGTCAGCAGCGGCTCGTTTTGGATTTTGGTTCAGTAAGTCTGGCAACGGAATTAGTCATGTGGTACATATGGAACGTTTTGGCAAGCCGGGACAAACGCTTTTAGGGTCGGATAGCCATACTCCCGCAGGCGGTGGAATTGGAATGCTTGCTATGGGTACAGGTGGCTTGGATGTCGCACTAGCATCGGCAGGTGAGCCGTATTATATTAAAATGCCGAAAATTATGGGCGTCAAACTCACTGGAAAGTTACCCGACTGGATAAGTGCTAAAGATATTGTTTTAGAAATGCTGCGAAGGTATGATGTGACTGGAGGGCGAGGATATATCTTAGAATATTATGGTGAGGGCTTGAAATGCTTGAGTGCTTGGGATCGTCATGTTATAACAAATATGGGTACGGAGTTGGGCGCTACTTCCTCTGTATTTCCTTCGGATGATATCACACGAGAATTCCTACGAAAAGAAGGAAGAGAAAATGATTGGATTAAATTGGAAGCCGATGAAGGAGCAAGCTATGATCATTACGAAGAAATAAATTTATCTCAGTTAGAACCTTTAATTGCACTCCCCAGCAGTCCAGGAAAAGTAGTTCCAGTAAGAGAGGTAAGCGGATTAAAAGTAGCTCAAGTTGTTATTGGCTCTTCTGCCAATCCCGGACTGCGTGATTTTTGGATTGTATCTCAAATTGTAAAAGGAAAGGTATTATCTCCACATGTTTCATTCGATGTTAACCCCTCTTCACGTCAGGTCTTAGAAAATTTAATGGAAATGAAAGCTTTGGGGCCATTGGTTGCCGCGGGTGCAAGACTTCATCAATCCGGATGTATGGGATGTATTGGGATGGGACAGGCCCCTGCGACCAATACGATTAGTCTCCGAACAATGCCTCGTAATTTTCCTGGACGTTCAGGCACACTCGAAGATCAGGTCTATCTATGTAGTCCAGAAACCGCAGCTGCCGCAGCAATAATGGGGGAAATTACGGATCCGAGAGAACTCGAAACACTCAAAAATATTTCATATCCTAAATGGGTGGAACCCAAAAAAATTAAGGTAAATAAGGATATGCTAATTGCCCCTACTGGAGATTCTACAGAATTAATTAAAGGGCCGAACATTAAAACACTTCCTGATTTTGAAGAGCTACCCGATGAAATGGAAATTCCTATTTTGCTAAAAATGGATGACAACATTTCAACTGATGGCATACTGAAAGCAGGAGCAGATGTATTGCCTTTACGTTCAAATATTCCAGAGATAAGCAAGTTTGCTTATTATGCCATTGATCAAAGCTTTTATGATCGCGCCCTTGAAAATCAAAAAAACTATAAAGGCTTTTGCGTTATAGCCGGCGAAAATTATGCCCAGGGCTCAAGCAGAGAACACGCTGCTCTGGCTCCCAAGTATTTGGGGCAAAAGTTCACTATCGCTAAATCCTATGCACGTATTGGTTGGCAAAACCTAATCAATTTTGGTATTATTCCTTTTGAATTTAAAAATACAGAAGATTGGAACAAACTAGAACAAGGAGATGTTTTAAGGATAGAGAACGTTAGAGAGAGCATCAAAAACAAGGATTCAATAACGGCCACAGTAGTTGGAAAAGGAACAAAAATCCAACTGGCATTCAACATCAGTAGCAGACAAATTGAAATCATTTTAAAAGGTGGTATTATTAATTACATACGCCAAAGATAATTTCAAATGTTGTCCTTATTCAGCTTACGTTTTAATAAGAGCTTAGAATCAAACCCGTCCAAAAGCGTCATACAAAAATGGAAAAGCAATCATTAAATTTGATAGAACCAAAACCAGTGAAACGGAAATTGAGAAAGCAATAAACCCAACAGCTTACAAAGTAACCGACAAAAAATAAAACGAATGGGAATCCAATTAAAATCAGAAATTACTTGTCCAAACTGTGCACATAAAAAAGTAGAAGATATGCCAACAAACACTTGTCAATTCTTTTACGAGTGTACGAAATGTAAAACGGTTTTGAAACCAAACGAAGGAGACTGCTGCGTTTATTGCTCCTACGGAACGGTCCCTTGTCCATCTATCCAAGAAAACAAAACTTGTTGTTAATAAGCATTTATTATGCGGAAAACAACCTTTGAAATTACCAAAACAAACTTCCCTTCAGTTGAACTATAAATAAGCTTCGTTTGAAGTAGCTTACTGATAAATTCCTCATCCTTATAAATTTTCAGAAATGACGTAGAGGAGTATTCGCTACTAACTCAACAAAAAACTCAATTCCATTTTCAATAAGCTGAAGGACTTCGTATGCGGAATTAAAATATCCGCTTGACTGTAAACCGTCTTTCTTTGCTCTAAAGTGGTTTCCACATATTCCTTTAAGGCTTCATCATCCAAGTCTTTGATTAATGGGCGGCTTTCGGCATTTTGCCTCAATCTTCCCAAGATGATTTCTGTGGGAACGACCAAATAAGCCACTGCCCCATTCTCTTTCATGAAATCCATGTTCTCGTGATAAATTGGCGTTCCGCCTCCGGTAGCAATTACTTTATTTTCTAAATCTAAGGCTCGCAATTCTTTCGCTTCGATCTCTCGGAAAGTCTCCTCCCCTTTTTGCTCGAATAGCTCATTGATGCTCTTGCCTTCGGCAAGTTCAATAGCTTCATCCAAATCCACAAAATCCATATCAAAAGTCTTCGCAATCTTCCTGCCTAATGAGCTTTTGCCTGAGGCCATAAAGCCAACTAAAAATAAGGTTCTACGCATCGATTCGAATTCTTGGGTCTAATAAGGTATATAAAATATCCACTAAAATATTCACCAGCACAAAAACAAAGGCAATCAACAAGACCGCACCCATCACTACTGGAAAGTCAAACATCGTCAAAGCATTTACCGTTTCATGTCCCAAACCTTTAAAGTCGAAGATGTATTCCACAAAAAAAGCACCCGCTATTAAGGAAGCAAACCAGCCTGTTATGGACGTTACTACAGGATTTAAAGCATTTCGCAAAGCATGTTTCAAAATCACTACTTTTTTACTCAATCCTTTCGCTGTGGCTGTTCTGATATAATCGGCACTCAGAACATCCAACATGCTGTTGCGTGTCAACTGCAGGATAATGGCTACTGGCCGAATGCCTAGAGCAATGGTAGGCAAAATCAAATTCTTCCAATTGATGAAATATTCACCTATATCGGATATGTCGACTAAGGGACCTGTAATATTCAAATGTGTGTAATTCGATAAATAGTAACCGAAAATTATAGCCAATAATAAAGCAGAAAAGTAACTTGGAATAGAGATGCCCACTACCGAGATCGAAACCAATAAGCGATCAATTGTTTTGCCATAATTCAAGGCCGAGAACAAGCCTAAAACAATGCCTAAAAAGCTTGCTAAAGTCATCGCGGTGCAAGCCAAAATAGCTGTTGGCAATATTTTCTTCGACAAAATTTGAAGGACCGGTTTATCGCTTTGGAAAGATCTTCCAAAATAAGCTTGTTTAAGGACAAAACTTTTATTCGTACCACGAACCAACGTTTTGTAATGATAATCGCCTGAAATTAAAGATAAAGGTGCTTCTAGGTCTGTATGCGATTGAATAGACAATGGAGATAAATCCGAAATGTAAAACCACAAGCGCTCCGTTGGGCTGTAATTCAAACGCAATTTCTTTTTCGTAGCTAGAAGCGTTGCTTCATCTGTATTTTGTCCAACGCTCAATTGTTCTGCATTGACAGGAATGATATTGAGTAAAAGGAAAATTACAACAATAACACCCAGCAGCACCAAGGCACCCGCAATTGTTCTTTGGATGAGGAATTTAAACACTTAGTTTAAGCTCTTAATGTACAAATCCATCTCTTCGGCATTTGGAATGTTGTTGTGATGCCACTTGCCCATTACAAAACCATTCTTCAACAAGACCAAACCAGGATTCGAACGAACTACGGTTTTAATGAAGGTTTCATCTGCTTGATACAGCGTATAGGGAATTTGATATTCGTGACGCAACTCTTCCGCTTCATCAAAATTTAAGGTCATAAACCCAAACATTTCTTTGTTGTTGGCATCAGCATAATCGCTAAGGATATTTAGTTTAGCCCAAGCTTCGCCATTCGACTCCTTCATGTTTTTACTCAAAACCCAGAAGCTATACTCTTCGTTGAGCAATAAATCATCCGTTACATCATACCCATCTTCGTCATAAGCACCAAAATTAGCGATTTTAGCAGGAACCCCTTTTTCTAAAACAATATTGTCTTGTTCATTGGTAAATTCCCATGCTTCATCTGCTTTCATTGCGGCATAATCAGCCATCACGACTCTTTTTGTTTCGCCCGTTGCTTGGTTTTTAAAAATGAATCCATAGTCCAATTTGTCTGGAATTTCAACGCGCAAAGCATTGATATCATTTCCGACTTTATAAGGTCTGAAATCTATGATTGGCAAACCCCAAATGTAATTACTGAAACAGAATAAAAGGAAAAAGATGGCACCACCACCTACCTTAACCCACGAGAAGGTATTACCAAAAAACTGTTGGATATTTTTCATTCCAGCTATCAAGGCAATCAAGACGAACATTAAAAAGACATCCTTTATGAAGGTTACTTTTGGTTCTAATTTCAAGAAATCACCGAAGCAACCACAATCCGTCACTTTCATTTGCAATTTATCATAAGGCACAAACACAGCAAAATCTTCTCCAGCTGCTTGCAGTTCGTGACGCGTTACGATATCATAGTAATCTGGATTCATAAAACCCGTTAAGTAAGTAAAACCGGTTAAAACAGTAAAGAAAATCATCATGGCTGCTGAAAGACCGATCGTAATTTTCTTTTTAAAACCAATGATTAGAGCAATTCCAAGAACAATCTCCAACACAATCATAAAAACTGCAAAGAAGGTACTCATACTCGACAACCAATCAAAACTAAATCCTGTGAATTGAGAGAAAGCGTCGAAGTAATCCTTCATTTTGTAGGAGGTTCCTAAAGGATCAATTGCTTTCACTATGCCCGAAAAGATGAACAAAGAACCTAGGAAATTGGCTAGAATTTCAATGGTCCAATTTTTTGGTTTTTTCTTGAAATATTTCAAGTAAGCAAATACAATTCCCGCTAAAAGAGAGAATCCGAATATTTTAAATACAGGTAAGAATGCTTCCATAAATAATCTTGTTTTATCGTGCAAAAATAACTAGAAATTAACGACAATAGGCCCTTGATTTGAGTTTAACTTTTTATTAACTTTTAAAGGAAATCTGCCAAATTACCGGAAACGCCGGCTTTGTAATTTCCCCTATCCGTAGCCACTACTCTAGAAGCTTGAATAGAGGCATCATGTTCGTAGAACAAAATATAATCCTTATCCACCGCTTCCTTCAAAAAAGTTTCCTTTTCTTTTACTGTAACTAATGGTCGGACGTCATAGCCCATTATCCAAGCTACGGGAATGTGCGAAGGGGAAGGCAACAAATCTGCCATATAGACAATGATTTTATCACCATATTCAATATGAGGAATCAACATGCCTTCTGTGTGTCCGTTTGCCAAAGCAAAAGTTAATTCAGGAATAATCTTTGTGTATTCGTTTACAAACTGTAACTGACCAGATTCTTGAATCGGCAATATGTTTTCTTTCAAAAAAGATGCTTTTTCTCTAGCGTTAGGTTTAACTGCCCATTCCCAATGGTCAGAATCACTCCAATAGGTCGCTTTTGGAAAAGTGGTGTGCAACTTGCCTTCAGCATCCTTAGAAACCGCTCCACCACAATGATCAAAATGAAGGTGAGTCAAAACGACATCTGTAATATCTTCAGGACCAAAGCCCTTTAATTTCAAACTTTTCAAGAGGGTATCTTCTCCGTGCGGATAATAATGATTAAAGAATTTTTCATCTTGCTTATCGCCCATGCCCGTATCTATCAATATAAGCTTATCCTCTTTTTCAATCAATAAGCAACGCATGGCCCAAGTACATAAATTGTTTTCATCTGGAGTTTGGTATCTACTCCATAAGGACTTAGGAACAACGCCAAACATGGCACCACCATCTAATTTAAATAATCCGGTATCTATAACGTGTAACTTCATCTTATTGCTTTTGAATTATTTTTTTGCCTAAGGCTATTCCTTGCTTGTCGTATAGCACAAGGTGATATATATTGGGCGTCAAGTCTTCTAGATTCACTTCTCGAAAACTTTCATTTTGATAAGCTTCTTGGTAAACCACTCGACCTAAAAGATCTATAATATTTAAAGAAAATCCTTCTTGATTAGTGTTGCTAATTAAAATAGAATTCTTGACAGGGTTTGGACCGATTGACCAAGAGTTATTGAGTTCTTTTATTGATCCACAAACCGTAATTAAATAGACTGAATCCATACCGCAAGTATTCCATGCTAAAGCATAGCCCTGAAACTGACAAACATAGCTCATAGTATCTTCATTGCTCACACTGACACTCCATAAGATTTCATAAATATATGTTGAGTCGAAATCATTACTCTCCAAATATAAGATATCTGTATTTCCTGGAATTTCGATAAAATTGAAGGCTATAATTGGAGCTTGATTAATATTAATTTCACTAATTACTATTGAATCACAACCATTCCCCAAAACAAAAGTTGCAGAAAGAATTGTGTCCTCAAAATAAACGATTCCATCCAATTCGAATGAATCACAAGCTTCGTAAAACACATTGGTCGCAACACCAGAACTCAAATTAACATTCACACTATCTGAAAGAGAACAAGTTCTGTCGTTTGTAACTATAGCAGAAACCAAGCCTGAATTGTAAATGATAAGAGTATTGCTTATTTCGTTTGTGGACCACAACAAATTACCCTTTACATTTTGAGCCGTAACAATCAAGCTATCCCCACAAAAAGAAGTATCGGCAGGCAAATTCACATTTAAATCATTTACGCCAATTTGCCATAAACTTAAGCTATCGAGCACCGTTGAACTAGCCATATCTTGTAAACGATAAACTGTTAAGGAATCTAAGCCAGCGGTATAGGTATTTCCCAAAACGCTTTCTCTAAAAATAGAAGCATAAAAAACACAAGCGGCTAAATAAGAACCTTCTAAGGAAGGATGACTTTGGTCTGGGTTGTACAATTCTATCAAAGGATACAAGTCTCGGATTGTCTTCCATGCTACACCAACGGGCGCAACAGAAGCATCGTTGTCTTGAGCCATTTCTACATACGACTCCCTCAATCTTTGTTGCATACCATCATAAGTGCAAATAGGTGGATAAGATCCGCAATTACTAGCATCCCCATTTTTTCTTCCCCAAGTCATATAAAACAACGGTTCGGTGCAGGGATTATTAGAAAGAATACTATCACTTAAAATAGCTGCATAAGGATAGGTATCCGTGGCTACTTGACCAGGGAAAAAAGAAGGTTCCTGGCTTTGCGCTTGCAACACGACATAATCCCAATCTTGTGCTTTGATTTTAGCTAGAGTTGTTGCATTATTGCTATGCGATGCAAAAGTTGTGCCTCCAGGAGTATTGCTATCCTGAATAATAAGGTGTCCACCGGCATTAGCCAAATTAGCTACTAAAACGGGCAATTGGTTATAACTCGTGTAACTATTCCCAAGAAACAATACTTTTTTTGTTTGCTGCGCATTTAGGGTAACAAAAGATGTGAGCAAAAATAAAAGTAAGTTTCTATGCATGTTAACCGTTGTTTTCTAGTTCTTTTTCAAAGGCAATCATTTTCAAAGCGGCCACTGCCACTTCTACTCCTTTATTCCCATGAATACCGCCTGCTCTATCAACAGCTTGCTGATAAGTATTCGGCGTAAGCACACCAAACAAAAAAGGCTTGCCGTATTTCAAAGATAAATCTTGTAGAGACTGCGCCACAGAATGGTTGATGTACTTATCGTGGTCAGTATCTCCTTTCACTACACAACCAAAGGCAATGATAGCATCTAATTTTTCCCAACGATTCAAGCGTTGACAAGCAATTGGCAATTCATAAGTGCCGGGAGCATAGCGAACCACAATATTTTTTTGTTGCATGTTTTGTGCTCCAAAAGTTTCTAAGCAAGCTTCCAATAAGCTTTCCGTTATTTCAGGATAATATTCTGAAACGACAATACCGATTCGATAATCCGTTGCGTCTGGCAATGCTGTCTCAATCTTCGATAAATTCTTTAATTCACTTGCCATTATCTAAACAAACTTATTTTTTTAGTAATCTTCTTTCCTTCAATTTCAAAGCTGAACAAATAAAAACCAGCGCTCAAATTTTTAAATTGATAAGGGGTTGTGGTGTTTGTTCTTACCATCAATTGATCTACTTCACCACCCAAAAGATTTAAAACTTTTACGTTTACTTCTTCCTGAGAATTTGTCATTAAAGAAATCGAAACTCTTCCATTCGTTGGGTTCGGATAAATATCCAATTTAAAATTCTCTGGCAAGTTATTTAAAGAAGTAGGTGCATCCGTAGAGATTACAATCTGATCTTCAGAAATCCACATGGTATCATAAACCTGCAAAAATTCTTCCCCAGAAGGTGAAGTATATGCAATGGTTGCTGGATGAGCACTTGGGCTCGTGTTTCCATTTCCTGTCAAGTCTTCTAAAGCGGTATTTACGAGAAAAGGAAATCTCAACTTACCTCCAAAATCTCTTTGGAATGTTTGAATGATACTATTGTTTGCTGTATTTCTAAATTCAACATAGCCTGCACTCTCATAACCGTTTTGAGTGTTCAACCACCAACTTAAGCCATCACCAGTTTCCCAGTCATCGCCATAATCTGTCATTTCGAAAACGTAACAACCATCCGTTAAAGTCAATGGATTATTATTAAAAGTACTTGCAGGGAACGTGTTCTCATCTGCCATTACCGTTCCATCACTTTTAACCACCGTGTAGGCATTTTCTTGAGGTCGATCATTGGATCTAAATCTAACCGTAATCGCATTTGTGGTAAACTTAGCAGGAGCTTCAAACATACTACTCATTTCGTTATTGTAGGGAAACTGATCCGGCAAATTATTTGGCCATTGCACATTTGCGAAGAATTCCATATTGTTCAAATCTAAATTCGTAAAATCCATATTGGGTAATTCTACATCAGCAGTTTCTCCTGTTTTTAAAGTTCCACTCCAATCAAAATAAAATTTATTTGTGTAATCAATCCAATATGCTATTTCGCAAGTAGTCAAATCTTGTTTTCCGTAATTTTTAATGCGGACGATTGGTTTGTCGCAAATCGGATTGAAACGAACAAAAGCATCGCTGTTTGAAGGTGCAATAATTTCTTCCATCTTCACATCATAATCTCTTCTGTAATCGTCATAAGTAATCAATTGAGCCGACATAGAATAAGATGCCGCAGCACTTGGCACATAATCCATGAAATCGATATCTAGGTTGATTGTTTTATTCGCACCACTTCCTTGAATAAAGTCTGTCAATTCAAATTCATGCGTTTCAACTAAATCTCCAGGACACCAATTCGCTCTACTGAGTAACCAAGTTCCCCCTTGTGGCGAAACCGCTATTTCATCACACTCTAACCAAAGAGCTTCCGATCTCACAGTTGTTCCATTTGCTTTTACGGTATAATTAATCGGCGTAAACTCACCGGCTTGACCATGTCCTGTAATGATCACCCTTAATTTCGCTTCGCTAGCGTCCGCTGGAACACTTATAGTTTTAGCTGGAGTTCTTTCTGCATCGAATTGAGTGAATGAGGTATAACCTCCCCCGCTGTAAATATTTTCAATACTCACCACATCTCTGGTAGGATTTCCTTGAGTAATGGTAAAATCCACACTTGCTCGAAAGCCTTCTTGCCAACCGTGAAAGTAAATTCGAATCGGCGTATTGCCTCTCAACATTGGAGAAAAATCAGTTACATCGTATCTCAATTCTTGTTCCCAAGTGCCATCAAAACCATTTTGATTCCAATTCATGTAGTTGCCATAGGGTGTAATATATCTTCCCAATTCATGCCATTCTATCACTTCAAAAACATTCCAAGTGGTATCTAGAACCAAAGGGTTTGCAGAAACGGTATCAATAGCCGTTACGGTAGAATCCATTACTCCTGTAGAGTCGCCAACATACACATCCATATCATAATCCCAGTGGCTACAAGAATCGCCGTTCATGCATCCCATGGTTAATAACATAGTTACGTTTTGATAATTAACCGTTTCATCAGGAAAATCTGCATAATTAACAATTCGATTTTGAGCGTACAAATTAACGTGCTGAAATGAGGCTACTTCAATCTTTGTACCCGACTGCGCTTGAGTTGAAAAAAGGATTAAAGTAAAAACTAAAATTGAGTATATTTGTTTCATGTGTTGTCTTGTTTAGTCTATAAATTTAAGCAAATACTTAAAGAAAGATGAAAATTTACTACTTATTTCTATGCACTTGTTTATCTGTCTCTAAATGTTTTGCACAAAGTTTCCCAGTAGGACATACGACCATCACATTTAATGATGTTTCAAGAACAGGCGGTTTTGGCAGCGGCGGTGGACCAAGCAGACAAATTCAAACGGAAATCTACTACCCCGCAGTTAGCGCGGGAAACAACACCGCTGTTGCGAATGGAGAATTCCCTGTAATTGTATTTGGACACGGTTTTGCCATGTCTTGGGATGCTTATCAAAACTTGTGGGATGATCTTGCAAGTAAGGGATACCTCATCGCTTTTCCGAGAACAGAAGGCAGTTTAATTCCTGCACCAAGTCATAATAATTTTGGTTATCTGGGTTTATCCTTTAAGAATAATTAATCCATTAATAAGGTAAAGCAAAGAAATCCTAAACTTCTAAGAATTAACTTTGTTAAAAGATGATGACGTCAATATTTTGGTTCAGAAGAGATTTAAGAATAAGTGATAATGCAGGTTTATATCATGCACTTAAACAGGGTGATGCTGTTAAAGCCATTTTTATTTTTGATAAGGAAATTCTAGATAAACTTGAAGATAAGCGAGATGCGCGGGTTCAATTTATTCACGAACAACTCCATGATCTGAAGCAAAGTTTAGAAGCTTTGGGATCTTCTCTTTTTGTTTATCATGGCTCACCTAAGGAAGTATTTTCAGATTTACTCTTTGAGAAAAACCTTAAATCCGTTTACTGCAATCATGACTATGAACCTTATGCTCAAGAACGAGATAAGGCAATTGCCGAACTTTGCGAAGCGGATAAGGTAGCATTTCATCATTTCAAGGATCAGGTGATTTTTGAAAAAACGGATGTTCTTAAAGACGATGGAAGTCCTTATACCGTTTTTACTCCCTTTTCTAAAAAGTGGAAAGCAAAATTGTCTGATACTGATTTGAAAGCCTATCCTGTTGAGCATTATCAAGCTCATTTTATACCATGTGCTCCTCAAGCTATGGTAAGTTTAGAAAAGATGGGGTTTACACCAAGCAACATTTCTTTTCCAAGCTCGAAAGCGGATTTGGAGATTATCAATACCTACAACGAAACTAGAGATATTCCTGCAATAAATGGAACTACACGCCTATCCGTTCATCTTCGATTTGGAACAATCTCCATACGAGGATTAGCACGAATTGCTTTAAAGCGAAACGAGACTTATTTGAACGAATTGATTTGGAGAGAATTCTACATGATGATTTTATGGCATTTCCCCCATGTGGTAAAGAGTGCATTTAGAGCGAAGTACGACGCTATTCTTTGGCGAGATAATGAAGCAGATTTCCAAGCTTGGTGTGAGGGCAACACGGGGTTTCCTATTATCGATGCAGGAATGCGAGAATTAAATGCTACGGGGTTCATGCACAATAGAGTGCGTATGATTGTGGCGAGCTTCTTGGTAAAGGACCTCTTGATTGATTGGCGCTGGGGTGAAGCTTATTTTGCCAATAAATTACTAGATTTTGATTTAGCAGCTAACAATGGCGGTTGGCAATGGGCCGCAGGTTCGGGCTGTGATGCAGCGCCCTACTTTAGAATTTTCAATCCTGACAGTCAACAAAAAAAATTCGATCCCCAGTTGAAGTATATAAAAAAATGGGTTCCTGAATTTGAAGACCCGTTTAAATATGCAAAACCTATGGTGGATAGAAAGATGAGCCGGGATAGGGCGTTGAGCACTTATAAGAAAGCTTTAAACCTTGTTACGAATTAACTAATTTACTTGATTAAGTTTAAATTTGAAACGGCACACTACGAACTGTTCTGTGCGGCTAAGAGACAAAAAAAACTTAACCGAAGGAATTATTAAATAAGCGCGTCTAAGAGTGATGTACAATTAAAATGAAAAAAATGAAACTTATTGAACTGACAGGCATTTTGACATTACTTTTTACAGTAACTTTAGTTAATGCGCAAACAACAACCCAATGGGGCCCAAATGGATATGTGAAAATCGAAAATGGTTCCGGTGGTTTTAATGCTAATGTAGAAGGTGGCGATAGATTTAGTCGAGACCACGACCAAGCAGGTGACATAAATGGAGATGGAATAATTGACCTTATTATTGGAGCTCGTTCTGACGATGATGGGGCAACAGATGCTGGCGCAGTATATATCCTGTTTATGAATAATGATGGAACCGTTCAATCCAATCAAAAAATTTCCATGTTAGAAGGTGGATTTACTGAAACCTTAAGTGCAGGTAATTTTTTCGGTTATGGAGTTGCTGGAATTGGCGATTACGATGGTGATAATATTCCTGACATTGCTGTTTCTGCACCTGTCCCACCGAATAGAGCCCTTTACATTATACACTTAAACGCAAACGGAACAGTAAAAGACTTTGTCAAAAACACCAACATTACTGCCCTAGGTTTATCTGCTGTAGGAGATTTAAATAATGATGGGCGAATTGATTTGGTAGCCTGTGACCCGGGTTCAGATGTGGGTGGAACTAATATTGGAGCGATAAGTATTCTTTTTCTAAACAGTAGCTCACAAGTAATACCTGCACAAACAGTACTTATCAATCCGCTAAGTGGTGGTTTGGGTAATGGATTAGTTGCGGGAGACGAATTTGGAGGCAGAGAAGTTGCTATGCTCGGAGATATAGATGGTGATGGAACAAAAGAATTGGCTGTAGGTGCCTTTATGTCTGACGGAGGCAAAGGTGCGATTTGGATGTTGTCTTTAGACAGCACTACTTTTAATGTAGTTTCTAAACTTAAAATTACAGAAGGGCTCAATGGTTTTACTGATACTTTAACAACTGGTACTAACCCGAATGGAACAGAAGGTGCAAGCTTTGGTCACGCATTGTGTAAAGTTGGAGATTTGAATGGTGACGGAGTTCCCGATTTAATGACGGGTGCTAATCAACAAAATGAAGGATGGGGTTATATTTTATATTTAAATTCAGATAAAACAGTAAAAACATACACAAGAATAAGCAATGCCGATGGTGGTTTTGGATTAATATTAGACCCACTTGAAAGATTTTCACGTTCAATCTCGTTCATCGGTGATTTAAAAGGTGATGGAACCATTGCTGTAAACTATGGTGGTGGCGCAGCTGGCGCAGCGGGAGGCACTTTATATCTTTTGTTTTTTAAGCCATGTGATTTCACGCAAGAAGCAGGATTTAATCGTTGGAGTGGTGGAAATATTTTATTCACCAATTGGAATCATCCTTCTCAATCACTAACAAGTGACTCACTGACATTTGAACAGTGTACGATTAAAGCATTCGAAACTAATGCCGCGTATATGACCTATAATTTTAATGATGGAAGATGTATCTGTATGGACTCCACCGCTACTTTAGAGGCCAGTACAGAACTGAGCACAGCATTTTCCTATGACTGTCATAGTGGAGTTGTGACAGCTAGCGTGGATGAATTAAAAAGCGATAATGAAACGATTGTTTATCCAAACCCTACAAAATCCGAATTTATTTTAAAAACATATCAGACTTCATTTTCAGAGCGCGATAGAATGCAACTTTTTTCGATTATTGGCGAACAACTTTACTCTTCAAGTGTAAATTCAGAACAAACTAAGCTTGATTTATCTAAATTTTCACAAGGCACTTACATTCTAACTACAAGCCTAAATGGAATACAAAAAACATTTAAAATCTTGAAAGAATAAGAAAAACGGCATAGAATAACCTTTATAGTTGAAGAGCTAAAATTGTTCATTGAAGGAAAATTTGATTAGTTGAAAGGTTTTAATAGTTTAAATTTGAAACTGCCGACGGCCGGAAAGAGGGGGCTTTTTGTTACCAATGAGTCGCTTGTCGAACAATCGACAAGTCCGTCTAGTCGGCTAGTCTCTCAAAATCTAACTGACTCAGAAAACTAGTCTTCAATCTTACCTCTTAGCGCTTAAATCTGAATTCTTAAATTGGAAAAAGAAACTTATTTAATACCTTTGACGAAGAATTTAACTGAACTATTCTGAACACATTTTGTTCAACTAAAAAAAATATGTCTACCAAAACCCTAATAAATAACAAAGTACTCGTTCCAAAAGAGTTTAACAATGTAGCTTCGAAATATGATTTCGCGACTTATCTCAGTCAAGGTTATCAAGAAGACTTGGACAACAGTGCGAAGTGGTTAAGCTTGAAGGGCGATGAAATATTACTTGATCTATGTTGCGGAACGGGTAAATCGACGATTGCTTGTTTACCTTATATCAAAACAGGCCACATCACAGGAATTGATAATTCTGAAGGCATGTTAGAAGTTGCCAATGAGAAGTTCAAAGAAGAAATCAGTGCAGGTAAAATGGATTTTGATTTACAAGATGCCATGCAACTAAACTATCCAGAGAACAGTTTTGACGTGATCTTCATGGCTTATGGTTTAAGAAATATGCCCGATTACGATAAGTGTCTTGAAAATCTTTACCGAGTTTTGAAACCTGGAGGAAAAATCTGTATTCACGATTATTCTCTAAAAAATGACCACTGGGCAAAATATTATTGGGCCATTTTAAGCTATGGTTTCATCGTTCCGTTTTGCACCGTCTTATCTGGAAGTTCCAAAATTTACACCTATTTAGCCAAGAGCGTGCTAACTTTTTTAAAGCCCCATGAGATTAAACTTAAAATGGAGCATGCGCATTTTAATAAAGTTGAAATTCATGCCCATAAGAGCTGGAGAAATCCAATTCTTCACACCATTATTGCATCTAAATAAACAATGCGTAGAGTGAAATGCTTTATTCCTTGCTTACAATAAAGGAATGGCTTAACTTTGTCGAACCAAACCAAAAAAACAATGGCCGAAGCATTAAGATTACCTCGAATGAGTGACACTATGGAAGAAGGTGTTATCGCTGAACTTTTAATAAAAGTGGGTGACACAGTCAATACAGGAGATGTTATCGCTGAAGTAGAAACAGATAAAGCAACGATGGAATGGGAATCTTTTCAGGAAGGGAAAGTTTTATACGTAGCTGTTGCAACGGGTGATACGGTTCCAATTAATGGTCTGGTTGCCATTATTGGTAAAGACGGAGATGATTTCCAAAGTTTATTGCATGAGCCTGCAGAGGAAGAAGAACCTTCTGTTGAAACGAGCAAAGAAGATGACACTGACAATACAGTAGAATTCGACATGGAAGAGCAAATGACTGCATCTACTAATGAAAAAGCCCCTTCAACATCAAATGACAGCAGATTAAAAGCAAGCCCATTAGCTAAAAAGATAGCTGAAGAAAAAGGAATTAATATTCAAAACGTAACGGGTTCTGGTGACGAAGGACGAATAGTAAAAAAAGATGTTGAATCATTCGTTCAATCTGATAGCGCCAATTCAAGTGCTCCTGCGCAGCAAAATCAAATCGAAGAAAAACCAGTGGCAACAACTGTCCCTGTTCAATTACCTACCATTGTAGCGGAAGAAAGTTACACAGAAGAGCGCGTAAGTCAAATGCGTAAAACTATTGCGCGCAGATTAAGCGAAAGTAAATTCCAGGCCCCACATTTCTATTTAACGATGGAAGTAAACATGAACAATACCATTGCAGCTAGAAAACAAATCAACGAAGTTTCTCCAGTGAAAATATCTTTCAATGATTTGGTTATTAAAGCTACTGCCACCGCATTACGTAAAAATCCAGCCGTGAATTCTTCTTGGTTAGGCGATAAAATTAGATACAATAATCATATCCATATTGGAATGGCCGTAGCTGTTGCAGAAGGATTGATGGTTCCAGTGATTAAATTTGCGGACAACAAGTCTTTGAGTCATATTGCAATAGAATCCAAGCAATTAGCAGATAAAGCGAAATCTAAAAAGATTACTCCGGAAGAAATGCAAGGCAATACCTTCAGTATTTCGAATCTAGGTGGTTTTGGAATTTCTGAATTTACTGCTGTTATTAACCCCCCAGATGCTTGCATCTTGGCTGTTGGCGGTATCAAGAAAGAGTTGGCTTACGATGTAAATAAAAACATTGTTGAGAACAATATTATGAAGTTGACCCTGTCATGCGATCACCGAGTGGTAGATGGTGCGGTAGGAACAAATTTCTTGCTAGACTTGAAAAACAATTTAGAGAATCCGGTGATGATGTTGGTGTAAAGTAGACGTTGGTTATTGGTCTATAGTCTGTACGGGAAAGGTCGCTTCATGGGAAATTTTATACTTTTCATTGTTTCCTTTCGCTTATTATTTAACTGATTTCTCTTGTTTTAATTTCTCTTTTCGGAAAGAAATTATTTTTCTCGCAACGGAGTTGAAAATAAAATAGAGAACTACAGTTGGCAGAGATGCTGAACTGAGAGATTTTTGAATCTTTACAACACATTTTGACCTAAAACTGCTATCTGAAAGCTGTTAGAGCTTCACAAACCAAATCAATGGCACTCCCATTCACATCCAAATGCGTCACAAATCGGACCGTTTGAGGTCCAAATTGAACAGCTAGAATGTCTTTTGTTTTTAAGTAATCTAGAAAATCTTGAACTTCAATACCTTTCTTCAAATCAAAGATGACGATATTGGTTTGGGGAGCAACAACTTTTTCAAGGTAATTTTGACTAGTCAAGCAAGAAGCTAAAATTGCAGCATGTTCGTGATCGGTTTTAAGTTTAGCCACATTGTGTTCTAGCGCATACAATCCTGCTGCTGCAAGAATTCCTACTTGACGCATTCCACCACCAAAGGCTTTCCGTACTTTTTTTGATCTTTTAATAAAGGCTTTGTCTCCTAATAAAACAGAACCTATTGGTGCTCCTAAACCTTTACTTAGACAAATTGAAATACTGTCAAACAAGCCTTGATAATCTTTAGGGCTGGTATTGCTTGCCAATAAAGCATTGAATAATCTTGCTCCGTCGAGATGGAGTTTTAAGTTTTTCTCTCTACAAACCTGCGCTATTTTTTTCAGTTCCTCTATTTCGTAGACTGCTCCTCCCCCTTTGTTGCAGGTATTTTCTACCACAACTAATTTACTCACAGGCAACCAATCAAAATCCGCTTGGATATTTTCAAGGACCTGCTGCGCCGTTATTCTTCCTTTGTCTCCATCAATTAAGCGAATACCACAACCAGAATTGAAGGCGTAACCGCCAGTTTCGTAGTAATAAACATGCGATAGTTTATCACAAATAATTTCGTCCATTGGTTGCGTATGTACCTTCATCGCAATTTGATTACACATGGTCCCGCTTGGACAAAACAAGCCCGCTTCCATACCGAACATTTGGGCTAATTTATCTTGTAAAATGGCAACTGTTGGATCTTCTCCAAATACGTCATCTCCCACTTGAGCAGACATCATAGCCGTCAACATTGCTTGATTTGGTTTCGTAACCGTATCACTTCTTAAATCTATCATTTCATTTTATTTATTAGGGCGTAACAGGCAATAGCACAAGCACTTACTACATTCATGGAAGAGTTTTTTCCTTGCATTTTAATATGGCAAATGGCGTCAGCTAAATCTAAAAATTCTTGCGAGACTCCTTTGTTTTCCTCACCTAAAACTAAGCAAATCTTTTCTTCTTTTAAGCTCGGTAAATCTTCTAAATCCATACTTTGGTCACAAATTTCCAAGCAATAAATTTTGAAACCGGCTTCTTTCAATGTTTGAAGCAAGGCCAAGGGATCTATGACATGTTCAAATGGAACAACTTGTTCAGTTGACCTTGAGGTTTTTTTAATCTTTGAATTCGGTGGCAAAGGAGTTTCCCCTGAAAAATACAAGCGACCTATTCCCAAAGCATCTGCTAGTCGAAACAAGCCTCCTATGTTGTAAGGCGAACTTAGGTTTGGAATAAATAAATGAAAAGGAAATCGTTTGATTTCATCTTGATGGTCTTCGTGCTTGAGTTGTGTAGACATCTCCTAGATATTATGATAAGGTTCACCCTTTATTATTGTAAAAGCGCGGTACAATTGCTCCGCGAAAATACTGCGAATTATTTGATGCGAAAAGGTCATGGCAGATAATTGCAATTTCATGTTTGCTCTATCATAAATTTCCGGTGAAAAACCATATGCGCCGCCAATTATAAAAACAAGATGAGCGGTACTTTGCACCTGCTTTTGAGCTATCCAATCCGCAAATTGATTCGAATGAAATGCCTTCCCTTGCTCATCTAGAAGGACCACAAAATCATTTGCATCTAACTTTGTCAAAATCTTTCTACCTTCTTCAAGTTTCAATTGATCTTGACTTAAATTGCCTGCTTTCTTTACATCCTCTATTATAACTTCCTCAAACTTTGTATAGTGTTTGAGTCGATTGTAATACAAGCTGCACCCTTCTTGAACAAAGGGGTAAGAAGTCTTTCCAACCGCGAATAAACTTATTTTCATAGTTCACAAATTTATACTTGCTTTTGCTTTTATTTGCAAACTTACTTGTATAATTTTGATGCTGTAAATAAAAAACGAAATGAATAAACAAAATTTCTTCCTAATTTTAATGCTTGCTTTTCTAGCAGCTTGCAATCAATCACCAAATTTTGTAGGCGTTTGGGAATTGGAAAGTATAAAACTTCAAACTGAAATAATCACCGCTGCGGATTTAGGTAATCCCGTCTACACCTTCAAAGAAGACAATACCTATAAGATTGAAGTATCGGGTTTATCTCAAAATGGAACTTGGTCCCTATTAGAAGATCAACTGACTTTGATAGATAACGACAATCCAGATACTAAGAATAAATTGACTGTAGTAGAGGCTTCAAAAGTTAAATTTCATTATACTGCAGGAGAAGGTGAATCGAAGACCCATGTTATTCTTAAAAGAAAAGAATAATTGTTATCTTAGTGGAGTATAACACAAACCTATGACACTAGCTTTAATTTCCTTTGTTTTATTACTAGGAATTGTCCTTATTTTTCTTGAAATTTTTGTGATTCCTGGAACCACAATTTTTGGAATTATGGGAACAGCAGCTGTGCTTGTATCCATCTTTTTTGCCTATAAATTAGGGACAAATTATGGTCACCTCAGCATTGTTGGTGGCTTTATCGTTTTTATGATTTTCTTTTTTGCCGGACGCAAATTGATGGGAGATAGCGAAATGTCTTTGAAAAGCGAGTTAACGGGAAGAGTAAATGAGTTTATAGCGAATGTCAAAGTGGGAGATGAAGGCATTACCTTTTCAGATGTAAAACCAAATGGCAAGGCCTTTTTTGGTGATGAAAAGTTAGAAGTGTATTCAAACGGCTCTTACATTGATAGAGACGTCGCGGTTAAAATTATTAGAATAGAACAAAATAAAATTATTGTAAAACCTTTAAATTAATAAATATGTTTGCATTACCTGTTGTTGCCATAATATTGTCCATATTATTCCTATTTTTCATTCTCTACTTCGTGCCCGTAGGTTTATGGGTATCTGCTCTTGCATCTGGTGTGCCTATTAGCATCATGGATTTAATTGCTATGAGATTAAGAACTGTTCCCCCTTCAATTATTGTTAACGCGATGATTACGGCTCAAAAAGCGGGAATCCCTGTCGAAAAAGATTTTCTAGAAGCACATTATTTAGCTGGTGGGCACGTGAGTAAGGTAGTTAACGCCTTAATTTCTGCCGATAAAGCGAATATCGACTTGAGCTTTAAAGATGCTACGGCTATTGACTTAGCTGGTAGAGATGTATTAGAAGCGGTTCAGTTGAGTGTGAATCCGAGAGTTATTGAGTCTCCACCTGTTGCTGCTGTTGCAAAAGATGGTATTCAATTAATTGCAAAAGCAAGAGTAACCGTAAGAGCCAATATCAAACAATTGGTTGGTGGTGCTGGTGAAGAAACAATTTTAGCTAGAGTTGGTGAAGGTATTGTAAGTTCAATCGGTTCTGCTGCTTCTCACAAATTAGTATTAGAAAATCCAGATTCAATTTCAAAAACAGTATTAGCTAAAGGTTTAGATGCGGGGACAGCATTTGAAATCTTATCCATTGATATTGCAGATGTAGATGTTGGAAAGAACATTGGTGCGGAATTACAAATTGATCAAGCAAATGCTGATAAGAATGTAGCACAAGCAAGAGCTGAAGAAAGAAGAGCGATGGCAGTTGCTGAAGAGCAAGAAATGAAAGCGAAAGCACAAGAAGCTAGAGCGAAAGTAATTTTAGCAGAAGCAGAAATTCCAATGGCCATTGCAGAAGCGTTCCGTAAAGGTAACTTAGGCATTATGGATTACTACAAATTCAAAAACATCCAAGCAGATACTGAAATGAGAGATTCTATCAGTAAAGGAGGCAAAAAATAATTAATAGTATTTAATTGTTGATGTTTACAAAAAAAAGGCTCCCGATGGGAGCCTTTTTTTGTTGCTTGGTCTTTAGTTGGTGATGGGTGGAATTGACTTAAGCGCTCACTCCGAATTCTAACAGTCGGGTCGAAAGACCCGACTGCACAACCGTGGTGGCGGGTCTTCCGACCCGCTACTTAACGCTCACTCCGAATTCTAACAGTCGGGTCGAAAGACCCGACTGCACAACCGTGGTGGCGGGTCTTCCGACCCGCTACTTAAGCGCTCACTCCGAATTCTAACAGTCGGGTCGAAAGACCCGACAGCACACCCGTGGTGGCGGGTCTTCCGACTCGACTGTACTCAAAAAAAATCTAAATAGTGTATCAATCCTATCTCATGTTGAATCTCTTCTGCATAAAATAAAGCGCTACTATGTTCATAATCTTCAGGTTTATCGACAAGTTGCCATTTCTCTTGAAGCGGATTATCGTGAATATAATCAAGTTTGATTTCTAATATTTTCACAGACTCAAGATATACTTCGTCAAATCTATCTTGCCATATTTTGAATCGTTGCTTTCTACTCCTGAAGCGAAGTTTCTCTATTAATATCTTATCATAAGCTTCTACTTCCTTTCGAATTCGAAAGGAAGTGTACTTTTTGAAGTCCCTCATGAAATGTATTCTATCTTCTCCTTTTACAAAATGAAGAATCGAGTGAATATGGTTTGGCATCAAAACAAACCCTACTATTGAAGCTTGGTATTTCTTACAACAATATTTGAGACTTTGCTGAACAATTTCAATTGAGTTTCCAATGGTCAAAAGATTAAGTTTTTTGTAACAAGATGTGGTAATGAAAAATAGGTGGTAATCGTGATACAGATGTCTTTCGCGTAATCCCATGCATTAAATATACTTAATTTATTTAATATATTAGTGATACTACGAAAAGAATATACTGAACTGTCGGGTCGGAAGACCCGACAGCACAACCGTGGTGGCGGGTCTTTCGACCCGATACTTAAGCGCTCACTCCGAATTCTAACAGTCGGGTCGAAAGACCCGACTGCACAACCGTGGTGGCGGGTCTTTCGACCCGATACTTAAGCGCTCACTCCGAATTCTAACAGTCGGGTCGAAAGACCCGACAGCACAACCGTGGTGGCGGGTCTTTCGACCCGCTACTTAAGCGCTCACTCCGAATTCTAACAGTCGGGTCGAAAGACCCGACTGCACAACCGTGGTGGCGGGTCTTTCGACCCGCTACTTAAGCGCTCACTCCGAATTCTAACAGTCGGGTCGGAAGACCCGACAGCACAACCGTGGTGGCGGGTCTTCCGACCCGCTACTTAAGCGCTCACTCCGAATTCTAACAGTCGGGTCGAAAGACCCGACTGCACAACCGTGGTGGCGGGTCTTCCGACCCGCTACTTAAGCGCTCACTCCGAATTCTAACAGTCGGGTCGAAAGACCCGACAGCACACCCGTGGTGGCGGGTCTTCCGACCCGCTACTTAAGCATGCATTCCGACATGACTATACTTTATATGTTGCTAAAAATTCATTAGTGATTTGCATATCGGTGTACAATACTCGGTCGGCTACTAAAACGGGAACCAACTTTCTATAATCAAAAAGCAGGGCCTGCACGACTTTAGAACTTTGCTCTTTTCTAAAAGATAAAGCTTGTGCTGCCGTCATCCATTCTATTCCAATAATGAGTTTGAGATTTTTCGATATTTCGTAACACTGAACCACGGCATTAGCTCCCATACTTACATGGTCTTCTTGTCCATTGCTACTAGGCACACTATCTGCAGAAGCGGGTGTGCACAATTGCTTATTTTTAGAAACAATAGATGCAGCGGTATATTGCGGAATCATTAATCCTGAATTTAAACCAGGTATTGGGCTTAAATAGCTAGGCAATTCTCTATTGCCGGACAACATCAGGTACACTCTTCGTTCACTAATATTTCCTAATTCAGCTAAGGCTAATTTCAAATAATCAATTGCAAGCGCTAGCGGTTGCCCGTGAAAGTTCCCTGCAGAAATGATTAAATCTTCTTCTGGAAAAACATTTGGATTATCTGTTACACTGTTAATCTCTGTTTCAAATACGCTTGCTACATAATCTATAGCATCCTTACTGGCTCCGTGCACTTGGGGAATACATCTAAAGGAATAGGGATCTTGAACCTGTTTTTTATCTTTTTCTGCAAGCGCACTTCCTGCCAAATTCTTTAAGATTAATGCAGCACAGTCAAGTTGTCCTTTATGTGGTCTTATTTGATGGACCAAGGCATTAAAAGGTTCCAATCGACAGTTATAAGCATCTAGTGATGCTGCAGCTATAAGACCACCTAGCTTATACATTCTTCTTGCATCTATAATGAGTTGTACGCCATAGGCGGACATGAACTGTGTGCCATTTAGCATAGCCAATCCTTCTTTCGATTGCAACATTAAAGGTTTCCATCCAAACCTTTCCTCTAAGTCGCTCCCAGCTAGCTTTTCACTTTCCACATACACTTCTCCCATTCCAATTAAGGGAAGGGCCAAATGAGCTAAGGGTGCTAAATCACCACTGGCTCCAAGCGAGCCTAAAGTATATACCACAGGTAATACATCTTGATTATAAAAATCAACTAAGCGTTGCACAGTAGTCAAAGCAACACCCGAATATCCGTAGGAAAGCGATTGAATCTTCAAGAGCAACATCAACTTTACAATATGCTGTGGTACTTCATCCCCTGTCCCGCAAGCGTGTGACATCACTAAATTTTCTTGGAGTTGATTGATTTCTTCCTTCGATATTTCCACATCACACAAAGATCCGAAACCGGTATTAATACCGTAGTATTTCGTGCCTACTTCTTGCATTTTCTGATCAAGATAAGCCCTACATTTTTCTATAGCGGCAATGGCTTCCTTCGACAAACTCAGTTGCTCTCCAGAACAGATAAAGTTAGAGATTTGTTGGATGGTAAGGGTTTGGTGAGTGATTTGCATGGGGTATTGTTGGTTTGTGGAATCGTTCAATTGTTGAAAAGAGGACTAGTTGAAAAGACCAATTCAAATCACTTCTCTTTCAATTGACTCTTTCTTAATTTATTAATTCGATTTGACAATAATGTTAGCTTTGGTTTCATCTGAATAAATATTTCTTCTTTTATATAAGTTAAATCAACAGATATTGTCAATTGATTTATAATTTCCATTAAGCTACCATAGGCAATGTTACTAAATCTAGCCTGCTCCTTTTTTGAAGTTCTGGTAGTTCCTTCTTCCAAATTTGAGCTCACAGATATTACAGCTCTTCTCATTTGAGAAACTAAACCCAATGATTCTATATCAGGATAGGTATTAGTCAAGATATAGATTTCTTTCACAAAAATTCTGGCTTCCTGCCAAACTCTTAGTTTTTCAAAAGGATACAAATATTTATAGCTAGAATTCATGGGACAAATATAATTAAACTATTATATTAATTTTACATTTCAACTTAGCTCAAATACAAGAATCAAACCTTTCCTCTCTTCAACTTTTCAACTATTCCTCTTTTCCTCAACAAACCAACAAATCAACAATCAAGAAACCCAATCATCTCCTCCAATACATATTCCGTCTGAACCCCGGTCTCCATCTCCTTCAACATATAAACCCCCTTCTTCATTTCATCATCTCCACATACGACTACAAAAGGAATGTTTTTATCATTTGCGTATTTCATTTGTTTTTTAAAGTTCGCATTATCTGGATAGATTTCCGAAGCAATTCCCGCTCTTCGGACTTCTTGTAAAGCCTTAAACGCATATGTTTGGTTTTCTTCACTGAAATGGACAAAAAGTACTTTAGAACTTATTGTTAAGTCTTCTGGAAATTTATCTACCGCTTCAAGTACATCATAAATTCGATCTAACCCAAAAGAAATACCAACACCTGTCAAATCACTTTTCCCAAACATTTCCGTTAAGTCATCATAACGACCACCACCACCGATACTTCCAATGCTGTATTCATTACTTTCTACTTCGAAAATACAGCCCGTATAGTAGTCAAGACCTCTAGCCAAAGTGATGTCAAATTTTGAATGTTGAATATTAAATGATTGAATAAAGGCCAGTTCTTCTTTACCTTTTTTAATCAAGTCTGTTTCCGGAATAGCTTCTATATTGTTATGTGCAACTACTTCTTTTAATAAATCTAGTTGCGCATCGCTTATTCCAAGCCCTTTAAACTCTTCAAGCATATTTTCTACTCCGATTTTGTCTAATTTATCCAAAATCATAATCCCAACTGGCGTATTATCCTTCAAACCAATGGCATCCATCAAGCCGACTAAAATTTTTCTATTGTTGTATTTAATCGTAACGTCAAGATTCAATTTTTCAAATACTTGAGCATAGATCTGCATCAATTCAACCTCATTATACAAGCTCTCACTACCAATAACATCGGCATCACACTGATAAAATTCACGATATCGACCTTTTTGTGGTCGATCGGCCCGCCATACCGGTGCAATATGAAAACGTTTGAAGGGAAAAGTTAACTCATTTTGATTCTGCACAACGTACCTAGCCAATGGGACTGTCAAATCATATCTCAATCCTTTTTCTGCAATTTGGGCTGTGAGCTTTCTTGAATCTTTTAAGGCTAGAATTCCATCAGCTGCTTTACTTAAGTAATCCCCTGAGTTTAATACCTTAAATAAAAGTTTATCCCCTTCTTCTCCATACTTACCAGTCAAAGTATTTAAATTTTCCATTACAGGAGTTTCAATCGCTTGAAATCCGAACAATTGGAATACATCGCTGATTGTCTGCATAATATATTTTCGTTTTACCACATCCTTTGGCAAAAAGTCTCTCATCCCCTTCGGTAAACTTGGTTTTATTTTCATCTTGTCCGTTTCATTTCTATATTTCCCGATTCAGTAACTTTTTTTACCGTTTCGATAAACTTTAGTCTTTGATATTTCCAATGCATGCATACATTAGCTGTATCAATATTTCATATTGTTGGTTTGGTTTGGTAAAAGCTCCACTTCGGTGGGGCTTTTTAATTTTTAGGCCATCACAAATATACACTTACTTACTTTCAGTACGAAATCCGAATTAAATAAATTCAACAGCTAAGTGCATATCTTAACTGCTTGCCCTAATATATTTCAAATTCTTTTATTACTTTTAACGAACTATGAATGTTTTGGTCATTGCAAATAATAAAAAAGCTCAAGAAAAGATTATCGGCTTGATAAAAAAGCTGAGTACTCAGCCGGAGCAATTGCATGGTTGCAATTCCTTAAAAGAAGGAAAAGATTACATCCAAAAAAATGATGCACCCGATTTAATTTTCAATTTTTGCGAAAGCGAAACCCTTGCCTATTTTGAATTTTATCAGCAAGAGCAACTTTCCTCATCATTGGTGTTTATCGCCAACAATGATATGCAAATGGCCACATCCTTCTTGTTTAACACCCTACAGTTTTTTGTTGATGACATGGCTATTGAAGATGTGAAATTTTGCTTTGATAAATATCGAACCTACTTTAAAGATGTTAGTGAGGTCAATTACATAAAAGATTTACAAAAACTGACGAATCTCCTTTATCAAAAAGAGAAGGAATACAAGAAGCGATTCATGGTCAAAGTGGGGAATGTAATCAAATCTGTAAATGTTCAAGATATTGCCTACTTTTTCTCCCAGGATAGGATCAATTTTATTGTCAAGAACAACGGCAAAAAATTTCCGATAGATAACACCTTGGATGAAGCAGAAGAAATGTTGGACCCTGATAATTTTTTTAGAGCGAATCGCCAATTTATTATAAACATCAACGCTATTGCGGAAATTCATCCTTACTTTAAAGGAAGAGTAAAACTCAATCTAGAACCTCGGCAAGAGGCTGAATTAGTCATTAGCGCTGAAAAATCTAGAAGTTTTAAAGATTGGCTAGATGAATAAACATTAAAACATAAACTATGGACACCCCAGATTGTAAAGAATATAAGAATGGTGACTTAATCGTTGTCTGGGAAGCTAAGAGATGTATCCACGCAGGCAAATGCGTTAAAGCCTTACCTCGGGTATATAGGCCAAAAGAAAACCCTTGGATTAACGCAAAAAATGCTAGTAAAGAAGAATTGATAGCTCAAATTAAAACTTGTCCGTCGGGCGCTTTATCTTTTTACATTGACAAAAAATAGCTTGGCTCATCATGCTACCTAAACAAACAAGAACACTTTAAGGTTAACTAAAAAACTTATCATGAAAATCACTACACTATTATGTTTTAGCTTCTTGGCTACTCTTTTCTTCAATGCTTGTTCTAGTATCCCCCAAGGGGCTACCGCCGTAAGTCCATTTGAAAAAGAAAAGTATTTAGGAAAGTGGTACGAAATTGCAAGAATGGATTTCAAGTTTGAGAAAAATTTGAACAACACTACCGCAGAGTATGGAGTTCGAGAAGATGGAAAAATAAGTGTTACCAATAAAGGCTTCAACTACGTGACCCAAGAATGGACAGAAGCCATAGGCAAAGCAAAATTTACAGGAGACGAAGACGTCGCTATGCTTAAAGTAAGTTTCTTTGGCCCTTTCTATGCAGGGTATAATGTAATTGCTTTAGATAAAGACTACACTTATGCTTTGGTGGCAGGGAAAGACGTCAGTTATTTATGGATCCTCTCCAGAGAAACAACAATTCCTGAATCTGTCAAAGCAGATTATTTAAAGATTGCCCAAGATTTAGGGTACCAAACAGATGAACTCATTTGGGTAGAACACAATAAGTAATGGACCTCTTTCATGAACTAGGAAATACCAACCTCCTTCCAAGAGATGGCGAGGTCGTTTATTTTGGTCCAGTCTTTTCCAACGCGCAATCTGAAGCGTACTATATCAAACTACTAGAAAGCATTCAATGGGAAAATGATGAAGCGTTTATTTTTGGCAAGCGAATCATTACGAAACGGAAAGTAGCTTGGTATGCAGCTAAAACCTATAACTACACCTATTCAAAGGTCACGAAAACCGCCAAAATATGGACTCCTGAATTGTTGGCTATCAAGCGAATTATTGAAGAGGAATCTGGTGAAACTTACAATTCTTGTTTACTTAACCTTTATCATAGTGGCGAAGAAGGGATGGGTTGGCATCGTGATGGCGAGAAAGATTTAAAAGAAAATGGAGCCATTGCCTCACTTAGTTTGGGTGCTGAACGAAAATTTGTTTTCAAACATAGTGAATCAAAACAAGTGGTAGACCTAATTTTGCAGCAAGGCAGTTTACTGTTGATGAAAGGCGTAACTCAAAAGTATTGGGTGCATCGACTTCCTCCCACAAAAAAGGTAAAGAGTCCAAGAATAAATTTGACCTTTAGGACTATTGAGGATTTAGAGGATTAAATGACAAATGAAAATTAGTTTAGATAAAGACTAAACATTAACAATTAACGTCCTACTCCACTATAAACCAAGGATTCAATAAATCTTCTCGGTTGTACTTCAACGGTGTTTTATCCGCATATACATAGACATTTTTACCTGCTTCCAAGCATACTGCATGCGCTGCGCCTGTATCCCATTCCATAGTCGGTGCAAGTCTTGGATAAACATGTGCTTTTCCTTCAGCAACTAAACAAAACTTTAAGGAACTTCCCGAAGACAAGAATTCTACATTTTTACCTTTCGACTTTAAGTCTTCTACAAAGTCAACCACTTCCTGACTGAGGTGCGAGCGGCTCGCCACAACTACAATATCATCGAGTTCAGAATAATGCGTACGATTTTCAATCTGTCTAGAAGCATGGTTCTCTTCAATTACAAAAGCACCTTTCCCTTGTTCAGCATAATAAGTTTTATTTTGAACAGGCACATGAACTACGCCCAAAATGGGAACACCATTATGGATTAAAGCAATATTCACTGTAAACTCACCATTTTTCTTTATAAACTCTTTAGTTCCATCCAATGGATCAATTAGCCAACAATACTCCCAGTTTTTCCTTTCTTCATAAGACTGCGTCTTTACCTCTTCTGAGATATACGGAATAGTTGGATACGCTTCTAATAGTCCATCTAAAATAATGGCATTGGCCGCTTGATCTGCTTCCGTTAGTGGAGATTCATCGGCTTTGGTATAAACTTCAAAATCTTTTTCATAAATCTTTAAAATAGCATCTCCTGCCTCTTTTGCGATATTGATAATCTTTTTAATTTCAATTTTCATCTAATTTATTTTTGCAATACATTCCTTTAAGCTTGATCGCCAATAAGGAATTTCAATGTTAAACGTATTTTTTATTTTTGTCTTATCTAAGACACTATAGGCTGGTCTTTTTGCAGGCGTAGGGTATTGACTATCGGGAATAGGATAAACTTTGCAAGGCAAACCCGCATACTCCATGATCGCCTGAGCAAAATCATACCACGATGCCGTGCCTTCATTACTGTAAAGGTACAATCCAGTTTTTGACTTCACTTCTGGATCATTACATATCGTTAAGATAGCTTGGGCTAAGTCCGTTGCACTAGTGGGTGTCCCAATTTGGTTGCTCACGACATTTAAAGATTCTCTTTCTGCACCAAGACGCATCATTGTTTTTACAAAATTATTACCTACCGGGGAATACAACCATGCTGTTCGAATAACGATTCCATCATTCACCCATTGCTCCCCTTTTAATTTACTTTTCCCATATTCTTGCAAGGGATTGGTAGGATCCGTTTCTAGCATTGGTGTAGTTTTAGTTCCGTCATAAACAAAATCCGTAGAGATATGAATTAAGAAGGCATTTTGCTTCAGGCAAGCCTCAGCCAAATACTTAACCGCCAGATTATTAATTAGATCATTTCTTTCTTTTTCTGTTTCAGCTAAATCCACCGCCGTATAGGCTGCACAGTTAATAAGAAAGTCAAATTGATGCTTTTCCAAAAAACTTTGAATTACTTCTGCTTTACTTACATCTAACTCAACAACATCTGTTGCGTATACTTCAAAGTAAGACATCTCTTCGGCTAAACGACGAATCTCGCTTCCCAATTGGCCATTTGCGCCTACTAAACATATTTTTTTCATGCTCGACAAAGGTAATTAATAATTAAAAGTTTCGAACACCCAAGACAGCTTATCTTAGTCACAATATTTATTTATGGCCTTATTTGCTTCAAGATAACCCCTTTCAGAAGAAGTAAGGAAATCCATGCAGGCACCATATATTTCAGATAAATACATCTTGGCTATACCTCGATGGTAATAAATACTAGGATCTTCTTTATCGTATTCCAACAATTGATTAAAATCCTTTATAGCCTCCGGATATTGGCCTAAGTTTAAGTAAGCTAAGCCTCTTCCTTTTAAAGCGGGATAGAAATATTTATTGATTTCTAAAATTGTATTATAATCATTTAAAGCTGAAGCATATTCCTTCATATCTATCAACAACGAAGATCTTCCAGAGTAAGCTAGAATATAATTTGGGTCAATTGAAATGGCTTCCCCCATTTTCTCTAGCGCCTTCTCCTTCTTACCCATATAGATTAAGCAATTACCCATATTGTAATGTAACTGTGGTATTCTAGAGTCTACCGTATTTGCTTTCTCATATTGATTATATGCTTTATCGAAATAACCAAAGCTTGCCATTATATCCCCTTTCAACATATAAGCTTCGGTGTAATTAGGATTTAAATCAATACTCTTATCTGAATATTCAATTGCCTTCTTATAATTCCCTTTGTCTATTTCCATAATGGCGCGAGAAAGAAAAAAACGACTTTTATCAATGCCAATCGCATCCACTTTATCTCCCATTTTGAATTTGCCTGTTTTTTTTGATTTTTTAATGACCACCTCATCAACGGTAAAGCTTCTTGTGACTTTACTACTATCTACTTCCACTTGAAATTCTTTTGATAATTTGGCTTGTTGCTTTTGATATTTTTTAGACGAAGTATCTTGATCCGCTTCAAACCCAACATCAAAAATGAGGACATCAGGATCTTTACCTGAGTCCCCTTCTATTGGTTTTTTTTGTGGCAATTTAGAAATACTATCTTTGGCTAACTTCTCTTGCCATTTCGTCTCTTCTTTATCAGCTTTAGCCGCCCTATTCGCTTCCTTAGCCTGCTGCTTTGCATCAGCCATAGCTATTAAATCTAATTCTTTCTGTATAACAAGTGCTTCTGCAGATGACAGCTCACTAGGGGTTTCTTGTGGTGTGGAAATAAGCGCTACTTGCTTTACGACAGCTTCTTCTTTATGAACTTTTGCTTCTTTTTGATCCAATCCTTCTTGCTTCTTAGCTTTCGCTGCCATATCCGCTTCCTTAGCTCGTTGCTTTGCTTCAGCCATAGCTATTAAATCTAATTCTTTCTGTATAACAAGTGCTTCCGCAGATGAAAGCTCACTAGGGATTTCTTGTGGAGTGGAAATAAGCGCTACTTGCCTTACGACAGCTACTTCATTATCAACTTTTGCTTCTTTTTGATCCAATTCTTCTTGCTTCTTAGCTTTCGCTGCCATATCCGCTTCCTTAGCTCGTTGCTTTGCTTCAGCCATAGCTATTAAATCTAATTCTTTCTGTATGATAAGTGCTTCTGCAGATGACAGCTCACTAGGGGTTTCTTGTGGTGTGGAAATAAGCTCTACTTGCTTTACGACCGCTTCCATTGCAGCAAATTCATTTTGCATTTGTGATATTTTAAAGTCATCTTCACTCATTTCCGCTTCCGCCTTTTTCTGAGCTCCCAACTTTTCTTTGGCTAATTTATCCAACTCCATTTGATTAGCCAAGGCCAATTCTTTTCTATTTTCTTCTACTTTCCTTTCTTGGATAGCCGCGTTCTCAGCTTCCATTTCATCCTTTTCTTGGATCGCCTTAATTTGTTCATTCTTAAGTGTTATTGCCGCTTCTTCTTTTGTTTTTATTTCTACGGCCTTCTTTGCTTCATTTTCTTCTTTCCAAGCTGCCAATTCTTTTCTGTTAGCTTCTGCTTCCTTCTTCGATTGCTTTTCTTGCTCTTTCAATTCTTTCGCCAACAAATCTTGACGCGCCTTTTCACCTCTTTCCCATTGTTTTTGCTCTTCAAAATCTTTTTGTGCCGAGACTTTAGCTAATTCTTCATTTTCCTTTAGATAGTCTTCCCCTTTTAATTCTACTTCCTTAGCGAGAAATGCAACATCCTGCATTTCAGTATTTGGAAAGGACAGCCTATTTTCTCTAACTTTTAAACTCGTAGCATATCCTTGGTCAATATATTGTTGAGCGTATTTCATTTTTATATCCTCTTCAATCTCCGCTTTTTCTGAATATAGAGACTCCATCTCTTGGTCTATTTTCCCAAACATCAAAAATAAAGAATCCAGACAACTCTTCTTAATCTTTGCAATTTCAAAAAACTCCTGCATGGCTAGAGGCATGGACACATTGATAGCAGTCTTTCTCTGTTCTAGTGCCGAGAACTTATCATTGAATCTTTGCTGAACTTGAGCTTTTTCTGCTTTTTTTGCTTCAATATCATAGACGTATTGATTGTAAACAAACTCTTCCAATTTGAGCTTGTTGTAGTCTAAAATTTTAATTAAAGCGCCTTCGCTTACACGAGTAGAACTTAGCTTGTTCCAGTGCATGATAGAATCAATTTCAGTCCGATACAAAACCGAAAGTTTATATAAAGTTTCTTTTTTAGCCAATTTATGGTCAATAACTTTGACTTGAGCGCTCGCGTTGCGCAGATTGAAAGCCACGAACAAAAGAAGAATAAGTGCCTTTAAACAAAATTTATAGTAAAACGATTTTTCTAATTGCATTTTCTCCAACTTCTTTATTGATTTTTTCTATAATTTGCTCCTGCAAATACATTAACTCATTTTTCAAGGCGGCTTGTTGCACTTTAATAAAAAGAACCTCATTATTTACATAAATCTTCTCTGTATATCTATGAATCATTTCTCCCATCAAGGGACGCCATAAATTTACAATTCGAGCTTCCCTCAAGGGTACTTTCATCTTTTTTTGTTGACTAAATTCTCCCAACAAATCATTCATAGATTTTAAATTATCCCCCATTGTTACTCCACTTCAAATATTTGAATATCTAAGTCCATTACGTTTTGAAAAATATGATTATCCGTATTGCTTATAAAAACTTGACTTTTTTGTTCTACTAAAAATCGAACTAGATTTTGACTCCTTTTGCTATCCAATTTGTCAAAAATATCGTCGATAATGAATAAAGGTACTTTATTTAGCTGAGCTTTTAAAAAATTAAACTGCGTCAATTTTAAGGCAAGCAAAAAGGTTTTTTGCTGACCTTGTGATCCAAAATCTTTTAAAGCATCATCTTCCATCACAAAAACGATATCATCTTTATGAATCCCCTTATTTGTTCTTCTTAACAGCAAATCTTTTTGAAGACTTTGCTTTAATAAATCGCTGAAATTTCCGGCCAACAAATCGCTTTTGTAATGCATTTTAAACGATTCATTCTTAGCGGCTAAAAACTCGAAACTTTTCTCAAAATAAGCCTGAATATCTATAAAAAAATCATTGCGCATCTTAAAGATAAACTGTCCGTATTGAATCAATATTTTGTCGTAAATAGCTAAAAGATTTTCATCTAAACCCCTATCCTCTGCTTGTTTAAGTAAGGCATTTCTTTGCTTCAATACGTTGTTATACTTTACGAGCTGTTGCAAATATTCAGGGCTGATTTGAGAAAGCGTTACATCAATAAATTTTCTTCTTTCTTCCGCACTACCAATAATCAATTGATTGTCATTTGGAGAAACCATTACTGCAGGAAAACGGCCCACATGACTGCTGTTTTTTGCATAAGGAATCTCATCTACTAAGATTCTTTTCTTTTTACCCTGCTCAAAGGCAATCACTACTTGTTTTGCGTCAGAATCATCTAAATTCATTTCTAGTCTAAAGAAACTTTCACCTTGTTTGATACAATTTTTTTCTGAGGTGTTAAAATAGCTCTTACCTATGCATAAAGTGTAAATACTATCCAAAATATTCGTTTTGCCCACACCATTTAATCCTACAAATGCGTGCATACTTTCATCAAACAAAAAAACTTTTTTTTGATGATTCTTATAATTTGTAAGCTGAAGTTTGCGAATAAACATTATTTTTGAGCTTTAGAACCAAAACAAGTAACTATGTCGAAGGCAAAAATAACAAAAGAAACTTACCTAGAATGGTATGAGCTAATGTTGCGCATGAGAAAATTTGAAGAACGCGCAGGAATGCTGTATGGACAGCAAAAAATTAGGGGCTTTTGTCACTTGTATATTGGTCAAGAAGCCGTTGGAGCAGGTATAGCAAGTGCAACTAGACAAGAAGATCCAATCATTACCGCATATAGAGATCATGCCTTGGCTATAGCTAAAGGTATGAGTGCTAGAGAATGTATGGCTGAATTAATGGGCAGAGCGACAGGTTGTAGCAAAGGAAAAGGCGGATCAATGCACTTCTTCAGCAAGGAAAAATATTTCTTTGGTGGTCACGGCATCGTTGGCGCTCAAATTGGACTAGGAGCTGGTTTAGCATTCGCGGAGAAATATAAAGGAACAGATAATGTCGTTCTAGCGATGTTTGGTGATGGGGCTGTTTGGCAAGGCATTCTTCATGAAACCATGAACATGAGTAAACTTTGGAATTTACCTGTAATCTTTATTTGTGAGAATAACGGCTACGCTATGGGGACTTCTGTAGAGAGAAGTGCTGCATCCAAAGAAATTTTTAAGTTGGGAGAAGCTTTTGATATGCCGAGTATGCCAGTAGATGGCATGAGTCCAGAGGCGGTTCACAATGCCATCTTCGACGCCACGGAATTATGCAGAAGTGGTCATGGACCGGTCTTCTTAGAAATAAGAACTTACCGATATAAAGGTCACTCCATGAGTGATCCTCAAAAGTATAGAACCAAAGAAGAAGTAGAATCTTATAAAGAAAAAGACCCTCTTCAAGTGATTTTGAGTAAGATTTTAGAAAATAAATGGGCAAACGAACAAGAAATCGAGGAAATAACTAAAAAAGTTAAAGAAGAAATTGATGATTGTGTTACCTTTGCGGAGAATTCTCCGTATCCAGAAGACAGTGCTGTGTATGAAGATATTTATGTACAGGAAGATTATCCTTTTTTAACTGATTAAAAATTAATAAAAAATGTCTGCAAATAAACAAGGACAAGCGAGCGAAAATCGCGAGTTATCCCAATTAGATAAATTACAAAATTGGTATGAAACCAATGGCAAAAAAGTAAATATTGCACTTTTAGGCTTCTTCGCATTTATTCTACTCGTTATTGCTTACCATAATGTATACCAACCAAAACAAGAGGCTGCTGCCCAGGATTTGTTGTTTAAATCTCAATATTGGTTTGATCAAGATTCAATTGCCAAAGCGCTGAATGACCCTACGAATGGTTTCTTAACAGTTGGAGATACTTATGGTAGAACAAAAGCCGGTAACCTTGCAAAATATTATGCTGGAATAGCTTACTATGAATTAGGAGATTTTGCAAATGCAGAAAAATATTTAGCTAAGTTTTGTCCAAAGCATGATGAAATATTAGGTGGATTGGCGATTGCAACTTTAGCGGATGCTCAAATGGAGAATGGCAGCCAAGATAAAGCTTTGAAAAATTATAAAAAAGCAGCCAACTTTTCTGATAATGAAGCTTCTGCGCCTTATTTATTATTCAAAGCAGGACTGGCCTACGACTACGCGGGCAAACCTAAGGACGCTTTAACTTTCTTTTCAAAAATTGAAACTGAATTTCCAAATTCTAACGAAGCATCTGAAGCAGTAAAGTTTATTGCGAAGTTAGAAGCTGCTATATAGTCTTCTTTAAAATGATTTTAAAGTCCCGCTCCGGTTGTTATTCGGAACGGGACTTTTTTATTTAATATATTTGTCATACTAAAATCGTTTAGCGTGTATCAAAACAAAAAAATCATCGTCGTCATGCCTGCCTACAATGCAGCCTTAACCCTAGAGAAAACCTTCAAGGAAATTCCTGAATGGGTTGATGAAGTCATTCTAACGGATGATGCAAGTACAGACAATACGGTTGTCTTAGCGGAAGCCCTTGGAATCAAGCATATCATGCGTCATGATAGAAACAAAGGCTATGGCGGCAATCAAAAAACTTGTTACAACAAAGCATTAGAATTGAAAGGAGATATCGTGATTATGGTGCATCCCGATTATCAATATACACCCAAGCTCATTCCAAGTATGGTAAATCTAATTGCGCAAGACCTATACCCTATTGTATTAGGCAGTAGAATATTAGGAAATGGCGCTTTAAAAGGTGGGATGCCTTGGTATAAATATGTTGCAAATAGGATCTTGACCTTAACTCAAAATATTCTAGTTGGTCAAAAACTAAGTGAATATCACACTGGATTTAGAGCATTTAGTAAAGAGGCTTTAAACGCTATCAATTACAACGACAACTCAGACGATTTCATCTTCGATAATCAAATGCTGTCACAATTAATTTATAAAGACTTCGAAATAGCAGAAGTAAGCTGTCCAACAAAATATTTCGACGAAGCTAGTTCTATCAACTTTAAGAGAAGTTCAATTTATGGATTGGGTTGTATAAAGAACTCTCTTTTGTTTCGCCTTAATAAAATGGGTTTGTTAAAGACGAAGATGTTTCGGTGAAGGCTTGACGTAAGATTTGAGATTTGAGATTTTTGGAATAGTTACTTGGACTTCGATTTCAATGAAAACGGCTAACTGACAGCTCTTTTTTTTCAGTATACCTTCTTCCTTATATACTCCCGGTTCTTCCACCATCCACTGGCGTACTCGTGCCATTGATATACGCGGCAGCCGGACTCGCTAAAAAAGCTACAAAAGCACCCACTTCATTGGGTTCGGCAAATCTTTTCATAGGAATCACACTTTTCATTTGATCCACGACTATTGCTTCCTCTTTTACTGAATTTTCCGCTTTATTTTTAATGATGGAGTCTAATCGACTCGTGGCGGTTGCTCCAGGCAAAACATTATTGACGGTTATACCAAATACCCCTAGTTCATTCGACATGGTTTTAGCCCAACTTGCTACAGCCCCGCGAATGGTATTGCTTACGCCTAATCCATTCAATGGGATTTTAACCGAAGTAGAAATGATATTGATAACTCTTCCGTAATTACTTTTTTGCATACCCGGCACAAAAGCTTGTACAAGGAGATGATTTGCCAATAAATGATTATTGAAAGCATTAATAAATTCGCTTGATGAAGCGTCTTTTACCGGTCCACCCGCGGGTCCACCCGTATTATTTACAAGGATTTCTATTGCGCCCTTTTTCTCAATCAATTTTTCCACCAATTCTTGCAATTGATTCAAATCGCTATAATCGGCTACGAGATAATCATGTTTTTGACCTTTAGCTGTATCCAAAGACTTTACTGCAGCTTTTAAATCTTCTTCCGATCGAGACACTAGTATAACATTGGCACCTAACAAGGCTAATTCAATAGCGCTAGCCAAGCCAATCCCTTTACTTCCTCCGCCAACAAAGGCATTCTTTCCTGTCAAATTTAAATTCATCTTAATTGTCTATTTTTATCTTAGATTTATGTGATTATGGCTTTACCAATCAAAAGTAATAAATTTCTACAAACCTTAGGCCCAGGAATTTTATTTGCCAGCACGGCTATAGGCGTTTCTCATTTAGTTCAAAGTACGAAAGCCGGTGCAGATTTTGGTTACACCCTCATCTTTTTTATTATCGCAGCCAATTTATTTAAATTTCCTTTCTTTGAATATGGTTCTAGATATGCCTCGGCAACAGGCACAAGCCTTCTTGACGGATACCGTAAATTGCATATGGGTGTATTGCTTTCCTATTTTGTCATTACCCTATCTTCCATGTTTTTTGTTTGCGCAGCCATCATTTTTGTTGCCTCCGGATTCTTTGAGAATTTGCTTGGATTATCGGTGCCAAAAGAATATTTCTATGTGACAAGGGTCTTGTTATTGCTAGTCTGTTTCATCATCCTCAGCACCGGAAAATTCAATACCTTAGATAAAATCATCAAAGTAATATCCATTTCACTCTTAGTAACCACCTTAGTTGCTTTTGTTTTAACTCTTTGGAAGGGTCCAACAAATCCAAGCGCTAGATTGTATGATTTTAAATTGATCAATGACGCCTCTTTTCCTTTTATTATTGCCTTAATGGGATGGATGCCTACCGCTGTAGATCTCTCCACTTGGAATAGTTTGTGGACGCTAGAAAGAATAAAAGACAGTGGCTATCGCCCAAGTTTAAAAGAAACATTACTTGAATTCAATTTAGGTTATTGGATTTCAGCCTTCCTCTCTATTTGTTTCGTTACTCTAGGAGCTTTCTTGGTCTTTAGTTCTAATGAAATTATGCCTCAAGGAAATATTCCTTTTACTGGAAAAGTAATTCAACTGTTCACGCAAACCTTCGGTTCTTGGAGTTTCTACATCATCGCAATAGCCGCTTTTTCCATCATGTTTGGAACAAGTATTGGGGTGTTGGACGGTTACTCAAGAACCTTAAGTAGAATCGTTTCTATTTTTAGAAAGGAGGAAGATCATACTCAGAAACGATATAATATTTGGCTATCTATAATCGCAATAGGAAGTATTTTAGTCATTTACTTTTTCAATAATAACTTTACCGCTTTGGTCAACTTTGCTACAATTTTGTCCTTCTTAGTTGCCCCATTTGTAGCTGTAATAAATTTCAAACTTGTAACAAGTGATGATCTAAAAAAAGAAGATCAACCTAAACTCTTCCTCAGGATTCTGAGTTATTTGGGCATAATATTACTTAGTGCTTTTAGTATTTTCTATCTTTACCATGAATTAACACATTAATTATGATAGCCAAACCGTTCAACATAGCAAAATGGATTGAAGACAATCGCGATTTATTGAAGCCTCCAGTGGGCAATAAAAATTTGTACAAAGATGCCGGAGATTATATTGTGATGGTGGTAGGCGGACCAAATGCGAGAAAAGATTATCATTACAACGAAACGGAAGAGTTGTTTTTTCAACTGGAAGGTGATATTTTAGTTAAAATACAGGAGGATGGTAAACGTGTGGAAGTGCCTATAAAAGCAGGGGAAATGTTTCTTTTACCAGCTAAAGTTCCTCACTCGCCTATTCGACCTGAAGGTTCTGTTGGTTTGGTTATTGAAATCAAGCGTAAAGAAAACATGACAGATGGCTTAATGTGGTTTTGTGCTAATTGTAATACAAAACTTCATGACACCTATTTTGAACTAGATAATATAGAAAAAGACTTCCTACCAAGATTTAAAGAGTTTTATGGTTCTAAGGAAATGCGTACTTGCTCAAATTGCGCGGAAGTGATGGAAGCGGATGAACGATTTGTATAAAACAATTTTAAAGGATCGTATGTTCCCCTTATGGAATAAAGCTTGCTAGAGGGTAATTAGGTAGTTTTGAAATACTAAACACCTTGTGCTCCCTACAAAATCTGAAGACTGTTACCTTTCTCTCGCTTCGGAGCAAAGGACAACGTCGCCAAAATAAAATTTCTCCCAAAGACGCTAAAGCACAAAGCTTTAATGCTTGTTCTAAAGGAAAACTTAATGTCCTGAATGTGTAAACTTTAATTTTGAAGTATAGCATGTTGGCATGTTCATCTCAACGGAAAAGGATTGCTTGGCAGCAACTAGCCATTTTTTACTATTTTTACAAATCAAACTAATCCAAACTAAATGAAATTTGAAAGCACTTTGGAATTCGCTCAAGAATTGGATAAAAAAGATCCTTTAGCAAACTATAGAAATCAATTCTACTTCCCTCAACACGAAGGTAAAGATTGCATTTATTTATGTGGCAACTCCCTTGGTTTGCAACCAAAATCAGTAGCAAAGTATATCAATCAAGAGTTGGAAGATTGGAAAAATTTTGGCGTAGAAGGTCATTTTGAGGGTAAAAATCCTTGGATGCATTACCACCATTTTCTAGAAGATAAAACGGCTCGCCTAGTAGGTGCTTCAAAGGAAGAAGTTGTGGTGATGAATACCTTATCGGTCAATTTAAACTTGCTCATGGTTTCCTTCTATCAACCTAATTCAAGTAGATATAAAATCATGATAGAAGCAGATGCTTTTCCTTCAGACCATTATGCGGTGCAACAACAAGCCAAATTTCACGGCTTTGACCCAAAAAGTGCCATTATTCAGTTGTATCCCAGAAAAGGAGAACACACGCTTAGAACGGAAGATATTCTTGCTCGTATTGATGAACATAAAGACGAGCTAGCATTAGTTATGCTAGGTGGAGTAAATTATTACACTGGACAATTTTTCAAACTAAAAGAGATTACCGATGCTGGACATCAGGCAGGAGCAATTGTAGGTTTTGATTTAGCTCATGCGGCGGGAAATGTAAAATTGCATTTGCATGAATGGGATATTGATTTTGCAACTTGGTGTAGCTATAAATATTTAAATTCAGGACCAGGCGGAGTAAGTGGGGTTTTTATTCATGAGAAGCATCACAAGAACAAAGATCTTCCTCGTTTTGCTGGATGGTGGGGGCATGATGAAAAAACGCGATTCAAAATGGATAAGCAATTTGTACCTATGGAAAGTGCTGCGGCATGGCAAATGAGTAATGCCCAAATTCTGCCAATGGCGGCGCATTGGGCTAGCCTTGAAATATTTGATGAAGTAGGGATGGATAAATTAAGAGTTAAAAGCGATACCCTTACCGCCTACTTGGAGTACTTAATACTTGAAAACAACTTCGGCTTCGAAATTATCACCCCAAGTAATAAGGACGAAAGGGGTTGTCAATTATCTTTATTGACAGGCGAAAATGGTAAAACCCTATTTAAGAAACTACAAGGCCATGGCGTTATTGCCGATTGGCGTGAACCGAATGTTATTCGAATAGCTCCTGTTCCCTTATACAATTCTTATGGGGATGTTTGGAAATTTGTGGAAATACTTAAGTCTTAGGACGCCGACCTGAATAAAAGGAGGCCCGTTAGGTTGCAATTACTCAGATAAAGGAAGAATGGTTTTAAAAGTCAATTTTTCGCATATCAAAGTTTTCGAACGATACTTCTCATCAATTTTTTTTCTGTCCCATCTTTACTTTTATGGCTTGGGCCAAGTTAACGAAGCGATCTCCTGAATGACGCTGAAAAACTTTGTGCTGAATAAAAAGTAACAAATCACTAAATGTCGAGGCAAGACAAAATACAAAATTCACTCCTAATATGAATTGAAGTCTCAAACTGAAGTTAAGCTAAAAGTATACTGTGTGGCTAATTCCCTATTTTGCCATTTCTCTAATTTACTATTTTCTATATTCTCCCCATAAATGGGAAATTGACGATAGCTTGGGAGAAAAAAAACCTTAAAAGTAAAAAGTCCCGTCTCGATAAATATCAAGACAGGACTTTGAATAAGTTTGTATTTGCAGAAAGACTACAACTTGTTGACGAACTTCGTCAATTTTGATTTCAAGTTAGAAGCATTGTTTCTATGGATTTGATTTCTTTTAGCGATTTTATCAATAATAGACAACACCACTGGTAAAGCTTTTTCACCTTCTTTCTTATCCTTAGTAGCTCTAATTTTTCGAACAGCATTACGCATTGTTTTTGCATAATATCTGTTTTCTAATCTGCGCTTCGCATTTTGTCTGATTCTTTTCTTAGAAGATTTAGTATGTGCCATCTGTTTATTTATTTTTAAAAACGGATTGCAAAAGTATAACTAATTCTTTGTAAAACAAAACTATTCTAAGTTGTTTTTTGATTTGAGTATAATCCCGACGAAAGCCCCTCGTATTCGATCTCAAACTAATTCGCAATTAAGATTGTTTTTACTGTGCAATTGTCTGAAAAAAATGAGATATTTACAGACAAATTTATGTAAAAATACAGCATGAGCAAATTCTCTTATCTAAGTAATGCCCATCCAGAATACATTGAGAATCTATATAAAGATTATCTAAAGGATGAAAACACCGTAGAACCTGAATTAAAAAAGTTTTTTGAAGGATTTGATTTTGCAAATCAACACTATCCACAAAATGGCGCGGAGAACGGCACGGGCATTTCCACCGATGAGTTAAAGGTATTCCAACTCATAGAGGCTTATAGAAATAATGGGCATTTATTAGCCGATACGAACCCAATTCGTAAGAGAAAAGACAGGCAAGCAAGATTAGATTTAAGTGATTTTGGATTGAGTGAAAAAGACTTACAGACAACATTTCATGCAGGAAACATGATTGGGATTGGAAAAAGTACTTTGGAAAATATTGTTGCCCACCTAAAACAATGTTACTGTGGGACAATAGGGATTCAATACAATTATGTTAGAGACCCGGAAGAGCAAAGCTGGTTAAGAAAACAAACTGAAAATAATCCTTCGTTTAAACAATTTGACATTAAGAAAAAGGAAGATATTTTTAGGAAATTGAACAAAGCGGTTGTCTTTGAACAATTCTTAGGAAAAAAATATATTGGTGAAAAGCGCTTCTCCTTAGAAGGTGGTGAAACTGCTATCCCAGCCTTAATTGCGATTATTGATACTGCGACTACAACAGAAACACCTGTGCACGAAGTGGTTATTGGTATGGCACATAGAGGTCGATTGAATGTTTTGACCAATATCATGGGTAAAACTTACGAAGAGATTTTTAGCGAATTTGAAGGCAATGAGCCCGCAAAAACCATGGGAGATGGCGATGTTAAATATCACTTAGGATTCAGATCTACCTACATTGCTGCCAATGGAAAAGAAGTGCATTTAGAATTAATGCCCAACCCTTCTCACTTGGAAGCGGTAAATCCCGTTTTGGAAGGATTTACGAGAGCGAAAGCAGATGTGATTTACGAGTCAAATTACGATAAAATTTTACCAATCGTCATTCATGGTGATGCCGCCGTGGCCGGTCAGGGAGTCGTTTATGAAACGCTTCAAATGGAAAAATTGAAAGGTTACAGAACTGGAGGGACCATTCATTTTGTAATCAATAATCAAATTGGATTTACGACAGATTTCGATGATGCACGTTCTTCTGATTATTGCGACAGTATTGCGAAAACAGTAGACGCTCCAATCGTTCAAGTGAACGGAGATGATGTTGAAGCAGTAATATTTGTAGCGGAAATGGCTGCAAAATATCGTCAAAAATTTAACAAGGACATTTTTATTGACATGGTTTGCTACAGAAAGCATGGACACAATGAGAGTGATGACCCAAAGTATACGCAACCAAGATTGTACGCTGCAATTAGTAAGCACAAAGATGTAAGAGAGCTCTACTCAGTTAAGCTAGCAGCTCAAGGAGAGTTAGGAAAAGAATTAGCAGACAAATTAGATCAAGAGTTTTGGAATGAACTTCAAGATCGTTTGGATATGGTAAAGGAAAAGGCGATAGAATATAAACCTCAACCACCTGAATTGGCTTGGGCTAAATTGAGATCATCAACACATGAAGATTTTCAAACTTCGCCCAAAACAGCCATTACAAAAGCAAAAGCAACTAAGATTATTAAAGCTTTAATTAGTTCCCCTGAAGGGTTTACACCGCTTCGTAAAGTTGCGAAGTATTTAGAGAACAGAAGGGAAATTATGCAGGAAGAAAAAACGGTAGATTGGGCTGCAGCCGAGTTGATGGCCTATGGTTCAATCCTACAAGATGGCCGTGATGTCCGCATGAGTGGTCAGGATGTAAAAAGAGGAACTTTTTCTCACCGACACGCTGTGATTTCTGATGAGAAAACAGGCGAAGAATACAATCGATTGAGCGAAATAGATGACAAACAAGGTATTTTCAGAATATACAATTCCCATCTCTCCGAATATGCTGTTTTAGGCTTTGAATACGGTTATTCTTTAGCGAGCCCCGACTCCTTAGTGGTTTGGGAAGCTCAGTTTGGAGATTTCTCCAACACTGCGCAATGTATCATTGACCAATTTATTATTTCAGGTGAAAGTAAATGGAATAGATGCAGCGGTTTAATCATGCTCTTGCCTCATGGATTTGAAGGACAAGGACCAGAACATTCAAGCGCCCGATTGGAAAGATTCTTACAACAGGCAGCTGAAGATAATATGGTGATTACAAATATTACAGATAGCGCGAATTTGTTTCATGCCATACGAAGACAAGTACAATGGGATTTTAGAAAACCATTGATCAATATGTCGCCAAAATCTTTATTGCGTCACCCAAGAACGTCCTCTCCTATTGAACATATCTTTAAAGGAACCTTCAAAGAAATCCTAGACGATGAATCGGTAAAAGATACCTCAAAAGTGAAGCGCTTGTTGTTGTGTTCCGGCAAGGTAAGCTTCGACTTAATAGAGAAAAAAGAAAATGAAAAGAGAGAAGATGTGGCGATTGTTCGTTTAGAACAATTGTACCCTTTAAATGACACCTACTTGCAAAGAATTTTCGATAAATATAAAAATGCTCAAGTTGTTTGGGTTCAAGAGGAACCTGAGAACATGGGTGCTTGGACTTATATCTTAGCTAAATTTTATCAAACGAAACCAATGGAGTGCGTGGCTAGAAAGAAGAGTGCCTCTCCAGCAACAGGATACAAGAAACAACATCTAAAAGAACAAGAAGAAATATTAAATAGAGCCTTTAACGGATAAAACAAAAATTATGTCTAAAATTATTGAAATGACCGTGCCTAATTTGGCAGAATCTATAACTGAAGTTACCCTTGCACAATGGTTAGTATCAGACGGGGATTACGTTGAATTAGACCAAGCGGTGGTTGAAATGGAAACGGATAAAGCTTCTCAAGAATTATTTGCTACAGCAAGTGGCACCATTAGTTTCGTGGTTGAAGAAGGGACCGATTTACCAATTGGTACGCTAATTTGTAAAATTGATACGAGTGCAGTCGCTCCAGCTAAAACAGCCGCAAGTCCTAAGAAAGTGGAAGAACAAGCTCCTGACGTAAAAACTGAAACTCCAAAAAAAGTGGAAGCACCTAAAGTTGTTGAAAGTCATGCAACAGGCCATCCTTCTCCAGCAGCAGCTAAAATTGCGGAAGAAAACAACTTGAATACCGGGAATATTATTGGCTCAGGACCAGGCGGAAGAATTACGAAAGATGATGTGGTTAGCGCTATCGAAAATGGCTCAGCTACAATCCAACAAGGTGCTGCAGCTTTAATGGGTTCTGGTAAATCCTTCTCCAGAGAGGAAAGCTCAGAACGCATGTCTCGTTTGCGAAAAACCATTTCAGAACGATTGGTTTATGCTAAAAATTCAACTGCAATGTTAACGACATTCAATGAAGTTTGCATGGATCCTATTCTTGAATTAAGAGCAAAATACAGAGATACTTTTTACAAGAAATATGGCGTTGGTTTAGGTTTCATGTCCTTTTTTAGTAAGGCGGTATCCTTGTCTCTGCAAGACTTTCCAACAGTGAATGCGCAGTTGGATGTAGAAAATGGCAACATTATTTTTCACGACTATGTAGACATTTCAATTGCAGTATCTACGCCTAAAGGTTTAGTCGTACCTGTGATAAGAAATGCGGAATCCTTAAGTATGGATGGCATCGAAAAAGAAGTGAAAAGATTAGCCGTAAAAGGAAGAGATGGTCAGTTGACGATGGATGAAATGACCGGCGGAACATTCACCATTACCAACGGCGGTGTTTTTGGCTCTCTTTTATCCACCCCAATCATTAACCCTCCGCAAAGTGCCATTTTAGGTATGCATAAAATTGAAGAGCGTCCAATGGCAGAGAATGGTCAAGTAGTGATCAAAAACATGATGTACCTTGCCTTAAGTTATGACCATAGAATTATTGATGGTAAAGAATCTGTGAGCTTCTTAGTGAGTGTTAAAGACTATTTAGAAAATCCAGAAAAAATGCTTCTAGGCGCTGACCCAATTGATATTTTATTAGGCATGTAATACAACTAAAAAAAATTGATAAAAAGACCTTTGACACTCGCTTGTCTTAGGTCTTTTTTTTTGTAACTTTATATGCTATGCCGGATTACTCCAAAAAAGAAGAACAACTTAATATTGTTTCCCATGCCGTTGGATTTGCTTTAAGCGGAATCGCCACCATTGCCTTAGTCATTAAAGCCATTGGAAGTGGAGATGTTTTACAAATTGTTAGCTTTACTGTATTTGGACTGAGTATGATGGTCCTGTATGCTGCCTCTACCCTTTATCATCGGTCAACAGATGAAACCCTTCGAAGCAAGCTTAAAATATTTGACCATTCTGCCATTTATGTCCTCATTGCAGGCACTTACACCCCATTCACTTTAGTTGCGCTTCACGGAACGAAAGGATGGTGGATTTTTGGAATTTCATGGCTCTTTGCAATTATAGGAATTTCGTTAAAATTGTTTTTTACTGGACGCTTTAAAATAGTCTCCACGCTCATGTATGTCTTAATGGGTTGGATGATTGTTTTCGCAATCAAACCACTCATAGCCACGCTGCCAATTGAAGGCTTGTATTATTTGGTCGCTGGAGGAATAGCCTACACCATAGGGGCTGTTTTGTATGCAATTAAAAAAATTCCTTACAATCATGCTATTTTTCATTTCTTCGTATTGGCTGGGACATTTTGTCACTTTATATCCATCTACTTTTACCTTGTTCCTCAAAATTGATAACTTGTGAAAAATCAAAATTTTATGCAAAAAGCTTTGCAAACATGGCCTCAACTGATTAAAAAAATGAAATCTTAAAAATTGACAAATGGAAATAGACTGGTTTAGATTAAGTATTGGCTTCTTAGCCATCGGATTTGGAGCATACAGCATCTTTGTAAGAGGTAGATTTACCACTTCCCCGAAACTCAACGCGATGAAAAACTATTGGGGCGAAGAAAAAGCGACCAAAATTCATTTCTTTGCCTACGGCATTTTGCCGATAGCCCTTGGCGCATTTATGCTCATAAAAGCTCTAAAAGGAGCCTTTTAAAAAGAAGCATGGAAGAAATTGTAAGTCTACTATTTGCACGAGACATCGTTCGCATTAAAGAAGCAATAACTAGCGAAAAATTTAAAATTAATGATTTTATAAGCAGAGAACGAAGTGCTTTAGCTTTAGCTGCTGCACGCGGATATATGGATGTCATGAACTGCTTGATAGATCAAGGCGCCGATGTCAATTTAAATAACGCTGGAGACTTTGGCTATACGCCACTTGAAATAGCTGCAAGAGAAGGACAATTGGAAGCTGTGCAATTACTCTTAAGTAGAGGTGCTTCTATTGATAAAGGCAATGCCATTAACTCAAGCGCATTAATTGGCGCATGCATCAGTGCAAATAAGGATATTTTAGTTTATTTGATTGCGCAAGGTGCAAATATTAACCATGCTGATCATCACGGTCAAACAGCGCTCCACTACCTTTGTAGATATGCAAAACAATGGGCTGAAAACGTCGTCACGCAGACAATGGGTGATGTCACCACTGCCCTTCCCAACACGAGATTTCAAGAACATACTGCTATTTTTAAGACCTTGTTGGCTCAGAGATCAGAAGTTAATTTGCTGACAGGATATGGTTATACCCCTCTGCATTTGGCAGCTGAAACGAATACCCTCAGCTTCATTAAGCCACTCCTCGAAATGGGAGCCGTTGTGAATGCTCAAAATAGTAAAGGCTTCTCTCCACTTCATGCGGCAAGTGATAAAGGACATTTAGAAGTATGTCGCGCTTTGATTGAAAGCGGTGCAGACGTCAACATCATAGATAAAGACGGGTTCACGCCCATCTTGGGAGCCACTTCAGCTCAAAACTTGGACTTGGTAAAATATCTTTTAGATCAAGGGGCAAGCACAACCTCCCTTGCCAAGGTCTCTTATGGGAATGTTCAGTCGGGAGACAATGCGCTAAGTCTTGCCGTGCGACTTCAAAATGAAAATTTATTGGCTTTATTTTTTTAAGAAACTAACTTAACTAATCACTTTGGTATTTTACTTTAAACCCCTCTCCTGAAAACCAGTTTATATTGCTTCTAAGTTTCCAAATTCCAGAAAATACTTGTAGAAAAGACGACTAAATCAAAGGGATTGATTTTAGAAATGAAATGCGCTATTTTTTAATTACGCTGAATAGCTATGCGGAAGCCAAAAAAAACTAAATTTCTTATCATTCTTTCAAACCGTATGGAGTTCGGCTCCATTAATAGCGCTAAGGATGGTGGACCTCAACAAGATTACCTGGCTGCTCTTGGAACAACAACAAACCATCGTGGTTAGCTAAAGAAAATCCGGATTGGACAGAAAATTACAAAGTGAAATATTGTGAGGAATATTGACAAAGTATTATCTTCGAAAACGATGATTCTTATTTACAGAAAATTATAGATGCCGATTTTGACGGCGCCTATGTGAACCTCATTGATGCGCTTAAATATTATGAATAAACTTTAGAATGGAAAAAATACTTGATGTAATTATTGTTGGTGCCGGCTTATCTGGAATAGATGCTGCTTATCGGATTCAAAGTGAATGTCCCGATAAATCTTATACCATTCTTGAAGCTAGAAATGGCATGGGTGGAACATGGGATTTATTCAAATATCCAGGTATTCGCTCGGACTCGGATATGTATACTTTAGGCTTCCCATTTTATCCATGGAAGGACCCAAAAGCGATTGCAGATGGACCGTCCATCTTGAGTTACATTAAAGAAACCGCCGCGCATTTTGGAATCGATAAAAAAATTCAATATCAGCACAAAGTAGTGAATGCTTCGTGGTCTAGTAAAGAGGCGCTATGGTCATTAGATATTGCAGAAGAAAACAATTCCACTTCTAAAGTATTAAAATGCAAATTTCTTTTTATGACTAGCGGTTATTATAATTATGACCAAGGCTATGCCCCCGAATTTCCAAAAAGTGAACTGTTTAACGGGCCCATTATTCATCCTCAAAAGTGGGATAGCCAATTAGATTATACCAATAAAGAAATCGTGGTCATTGGCAGTGGCGCTACGGCGGTTACCTTAGTTCCAGAACTTGCTAAAAAAGCCAAGAAAGTTACGATGTTGCAACGCTCACCCACCTACATCATGACCTTGCCAAGTAAGGATGTTATTGCAAATACACTGAGGAAATATCTTCCAGGAAAGATTGCTTATAGCCTAAGTAAGTGGAAGAATGTACTTTTAGCTATGTTTATGTATCAATTGAGTAAACGCAGACCACAAGTGATGAAGGACTTCTTAATGAAAGGAGTACATCGCGGTTTGAGAACACATACCCTGGACAAACACTTTAGTCCAAGTTACAACCCTTGGGATCAACGCTTGTGTTTGGTTCCCGACGGAGATTTCTTTAAAGCCATTAGAAACCAGAAAGCGGACATCGTTACAGATACCATTAGAGAGTTTACTCCAAGTGGAATCCTACTTGATTCAGGAACAGAACTTCAAGCCGATATCATTATAAGTGCAACAGGATTACAACTACAATTGTTAGGAGGCATGAGCTATGATGTGGATGGTGTAAAACTAGCCCCGAATCAATTGCACAGTTATAAAGGGGTCATGTTTAGTGACATTCCTAACTTTGCTTTTGCTGTTGGATACACCAATGCTTCCTGGACTTTAAAATGTGATTTAAACTGTCAATTCGTGGCAAGAATTTTAAAATATATGGATCGCCATCAAAAAACAGTTGTCACTCCCCGATTTGATTCTAGCAAATTCGATTCAGAACCATTATTGGATTTTGATGCAGGCTACGTGAAACGCGCTGAAGCTTATCTGCCGAAGCAAGGATCTGAAAAGCCTTGGAAGGTTCATCAGAATTACATCAAGGATACTATTTCCTTGAAAATGGAGAAGATCAATAATGAAAATTTGGAATTTTATTAAGTCGTAAGTTCACGTTTTAAAGCAAGCAGTTTGGACCTTAAAAGCAAAATCGCATTACATCAATATCTAGAAGAAATTCTGCTCAATAGAATTTCTCAAGCGAAGAAAGCCTTAGATGACATCATCTTTTCAAGAGATAATGAATCCAAGAGTACCGCGGGAGATAAGTATGAAACGGGAAGAGCAATGATGCAGCAAGCCCAACAACAACAGGAAATCCAAGTGCAGACCTCCGTTAATTTATTGCAACATTTAAGAACGTTAAGAACAGAAAAAGTAGCTATGGAAGTTGGACTAGGAAGTTTAGTAGAAACTAATCAGGGCTTATTCTATCTGGCCATTGGTCTTGGTGAAATTCAATATGAAGATACCGTAGTGCATGTCGTTTCAATGGCCTCCCCATTAGCTCAATTGTTGGCTAACAAAAAGAAAGGAGATGTGTTTGAGTTAAGAGGTAGAAGCTATGAGATTCTTGAAGTTAGCTAAAAACTACTTTTTCTTAACTTCTTGCATTAACACTTGCATTGCTTGTTCGCTATCTGCAATTACGTTGTAACTACCGTTTCCCGTAAGCGAAAGTGAAAGCATCCCTTTATTGATATTCTTTGGATTACTTTTTGCACTGACAAAATGAAAAACAGAAAGCACTATTTTTTCAGGAGCTTTGGATTCTACAAATTTTATCAATTCAGAACGCACACCAAACTCTCCATCTGTAGCAACAATAATTCTGTTGTTCCCCGCATTCATGTAATTGTTTAAGGCAGATTTGTAAGCTAAATTTACGCCGTTAAGAATGTCCGTCCCCCCACTAGAATGCAAGGTATCCAACACTTCTAATACAGCCGCTCTATTAGGTATTCCGGCATTAGCAATTAAGAGCTCTGCTTTGCCTGAATACGCTATCAAACTAATTCTGTCCTCAGGTCGCATGATATCCAAGAGATGTATAATGCTACTCTTTAACAAAGGTAATTTTCCCGTCAATTTCATGGAAGCCGAAACATCCATCACAATGATAATGTTGTTCGGCAAGGCACCATCTAAAGTAGAAATATCGTCTTGATTAAATATGGGCATTGGTTTAATGGGCTCCTTTACTTCCTCAACTGCCACTATCTCATTAGGCTTAGGAGAATGAACAACTAACATCTCTTTCTTAACTGCTAAGTTTGGAGTTGGGCTCATCACTTTAGCCTTCTCTTTTACACTAAAGGACATCGGTTCTTCTGTATAAAATAAATACTGATTTTTAGCTTGTCCAAGCAATTCATTGTATGTTCCAGAACAACCTGCTTTTCCTTCGTAAAAATTGAAAGCCAGTATGGCCGAAGTCAAAATAGGGTCAAGCTCTTCTTCTGTATAATTAGATTGTAAATATTGTTCTGCCCAAAACGCAATTAGATTTGCCGCATCTAAAATTTGATTATGCAACCTAGCCAATTCTACTTCGTCTATGGTGAACTTACCTACGCGTCTTAGATCATTAAATTTGTCATCAATTCTCGAACTATTAATGGCGCTGTTTAATTGATTCAAATAGGATTTTACCTGAATTGGACTATTCTCTCTAATCGCCATGATGACATTCTTGCATTGTCCAACCGTATTTTTTAGTCTATCTAATTCAACCGGCAATTTCTCTTTACCATAATTTACGGCACATGAAAGTGAAAAATCGTAGGACAAGTCGACCATTTCGGGTGCCATGGCATCTATTTGATGTAAGAAAGTCATCGCCTTTTTATAGAAATCATCCTTACTTCCCGTTTTTGTATTTTTTTGCAATTCCCTACAAAACGTATTAAATAAAATAATTTGTTTGTTTAAGTCCTTCATTGTCAATTGAAAGTTAAACGCCCCATTCGATGGGACCACTTGCTTATTATTCAACAATAAAATAAGTGTGCTTGTATTCAAATTTTCAGAGAAGGTAAAACTTGGAGCAGAAGTAATTTTCTTGCTACTATTTGTATACCAAAGATTTAATTCTGTTTGATAAGTTGATAAATTTTTAATGTTTGAATTGATGTGCCGTATCAATTTATTTACTTCTATCGTATATTGCTTAATGACGTCCTTTTCCAAAGAAATGGTTTGCGACTGTAACTGAACAAAGGCAAGAAAAAAAAGACTAGAAAAAAGTAAACGTCCCACTAGTGAACCCAAGATTTGTAATATGAAGGGTCTTCTATTTCCGCAGCTTCTTCCGTGAGCATTAAGGGCTTGAAGGTGTCGACCATCACCGCCAATTCTTCAGTTGCCTCTTTACCAATACTTTTTTCTACTGCAGCCCCATGAGGACCATGAGGAATGCCTAAAGGATGCAGACTAATCATTCCTTCAACAACATCTGTTCTGCTCATGAACTTTGGTTCAACATAATAAAGCACTTCATCGCTATCTACATTGCTGTGATTGTATGGTGCAGGAATGGAATCTGGATGATAATCAAATTTTCTCGGAACAAAAGAACAGATTACAAATCCAGCAGCTTGAAAGGTTTGATGAATAGGAGGTGGCAAATGAATTCTTCCTGTAATAGGTTCAAAGTTATGAATGGAGAACGTATATGGGAAAAGATAGCCATCCCAACCTATAACGCCAAATGGATGATAAGCATAAGTAATTGGATGCATCATGTCATCTTTCTTTACAAGCACTTTAAAATCACCTTCCTCTGTATGTGTTTTTAGCGCTGAAGGCGGATTAATATCTCGTTCATAAAATGGAGAATGCTCTTGCAATTGACCAAAGTCATTTCTATATTTTTTAGGCGTTACCACTGGACTGCTAGATTCTACAATAAACAATCTATTGTTTTCATCATTAAATTCCATTTGATATATGGTTCCTCTTGGAATAACAATATAATCTCCAGGCACAAATGGCAAATCACCATATAGGGAATGCATAACTCCTGAACCTTTATGAACAAATATGACTTCATCGCCCGTGGAGTTCTTGTAAAAATAATCTTTCATCGAATGACGTGGCGCTGAAAGTGCAATTTTACAATCGCTATTGGTCATTATAATTTTACGACTCTTCAAAAAATCGTCTTCCGGTTTAATTTCAAAACCGAAATACTTTCTTGATTTGATGTTATGAGGATCTTTAATTATGGGTGCCACAGAATACGCTTCACCTATTTCTTTAATTGCAGTGGGAATATGCGTATGGTAAACTAAAGAATAAATACTATCAAAACCTATAGTTGAAATCAACTCTTCTGAATACAATTGTCCATCAGGTCTTCTAAATTGAGTATGTCTTTTTGGAGGGACCTCTCCAAGCTTGTGGTATCGTGCCATGGTAGTAGATTATAATACAAATTTACAAAAATTAATGCATCAAGAGCATATTAAAGTATACTTATGAATTAAATTCATTCATTTCGTCTAGAAATAATTCTGCAACTGTAAATAATCAAAATAAGCTTATTGATGAACTATTTTTTCACACACAAACAACAAAGCCGACGATAGAGAATATACAATTATATAAGCATCTTTGCCGATAGTCTATCACTCCAGCTTCGAATTCTCTCCTAATCTAGAGAAATTAGTCTCCCATATAAAAATCAATGAGGTCTGCGAAATAGGTTTCATCCCATCCTTCAACTATCGCATCGTAATCTTCATCTGGAATATTGGTATGCACCAATTCGGCAGAAGTTCCTTTTTTATGAACATGTAATTTGATGGTAACAATAGACGGCTCTTCTTGCTCTCCAAAAAACCATTGTTGTTGGATCATTTTATTTTTATCAAAAGCCAAGTTCACCCCAGCAATATTTCCGTCCCACAAGGAAAACTCTGAGCCTTCCTCTTCAGTCATTACCGCAGCAAAACCAGTCCATAATTTTAAGATTAGAGGGTTGACTAAAGCTCGGTAAACAATCTCAGGAATTTCTGTAATAATGTAATAGTTTTTATAAGTCTTCATTTTCTATTTTGTTATTTGTTTTAAGGCATCACTTACTGCTACTTTAGGCAATTGACACACTTTATTTTGGCAAACATAGATAGTTGTTTGCCCATCCACTAATTTATTTTCAAGAATTTCAAATTTTCCTTCTTTTTGTCCTCCGGCAAAAAAGACATTTGGTAAATAGTGCTGATCAAATTCTTTTCTTTTCTCTAAACAAGCGGATCCCACAATCACAACTTCATGCGGTTCACTAACTAACCAGGCTAAAAGAATGTCCCAATTGGCATAATAAGACATTCCTCCAGCGGTTTGACTTTTCACATTATTCAACATGGTTTTAGACTTTGAAATGTAATCCTCTTTGTATAAAATTTTACCTAGGATGTATAAGTTCTTTGCCATTTCAGAATTCGATGCAGGAATCACATTATCCGTCAGTTCCATTTTCCTAGCAATCAATGCTTTATCCAAGTTAGAAGTATAAAAGAACATCCCCGATTTTTCATCGTAAAAATGCAGCAAACTATAATTCATCAGCGCTTCCGCTTCTTGAAGCCACTGCTCATCAAAAGTAGCTTGATAGAGATTTAAAAAGCCTTGAATAAGGGATGAATAATCATCCAAAAATCCATTAATGTTTGACTTGCCATTTTTATAATTCCGATTCAATCCACCATCTTTTCTTTTCATTTTTTTCAAAATAAAGTTTGCATTCGCAAGGGCTTTAGACAAGTATTCCTCTTTGTTTAAAACTCGATAAGCATCTACATATCCATTCAACATTAAGCCATTCCATGAGCATAATATTTTATCATCTAAGCCAGGTCTGATTCGTTCCGTTCGTTTCTCTAACAAGATAGCTTTGGCTTTTGCTACTTCTTCCTCTAACTGTTTAAGGCTAAGCTTATGTTTGTCTGCTATCTTTTCATCCGTTTTGGTCTTGAATAAGATATTGTTCCCTGACTCCCAGTTTCCACTACCAGACACGCTGTAATAGTCTTTAATAAGAGGACTAGAGGAGCCGAGTACTTCATCTAATTCATTGGACGTCCAAACATAAAACTTTCCCTCCTCCCCCTCACTATCCGCATCCAGGGAAGAATAGAAGCCATTTTCTGGTGAAGTCATTTCACGCTCAATAAAAGCTAAGGTTTCTTCAATAATCGTTTTGTAATAAGGATCTTTCGTTTGCTGAAAAGCTTTTGCATAGAGACTTACAAGTTGCCCATTGTCGTACAACATCTTTTCAAAATGTGGAGCCTTCCAAATCGCATCGGTTGAATATCGGGCGAAACCGCCACCGACCTGATCATAGATGCCCCCATCGGCCATTTTATCAAGGGTTAAGGTAGTGATTTCCAGCGCTGCCTTATTGGCTGTTAGGTAATTATAGTGCAATAAGAATTGATAGGAAACAGGCATAGGGAATTTTGGTGCGCGGTTGTTTCCTCCATTTACGAAATCCATTTTATCTCGCCAAAATTCAACGATACCATCAAGATCCTTAAGGGTGTTTGTCGATTCCTCCACATTCATTTGCACCAGCTCAGACTGTTGCACCCCTTGCGTTAAAGCATTTGCCTGTTCTTCTGCTTTTTGAGCATCACTTTTAACAAAAGCAGCTACTTGTTGCAAAAGATTCATCCATTGCGCTTTAGGATAATAGGTGCCACCGTACACTGGCCTCCCATCGGGTAAGGCAATACAGTTAAGTGGCCACCCACCACTGCCACTCAACAGTTGAACAGCATTCATATAAACTTGGTCAATATCGGGTCTTTCCTCTCGATCAATTTTGATTGCTATGAAATTGTCGTTCATATATTTCGCTACTTCTTCGTCTTCAAAACTCTCGTGTTCCATGACATGACACCAATGGCAGGCGGCATAGCCAATACTAATAATAATAAGTTTATTCTCTTCCTTCGCTTTTGCCAAAGCTTCTTCGCCCCAAGGATACCAATTTACGGGATTATGGGCATGTTGTAAGAGATAAGGACTACTCTCATGAATGAGTTGATTGGTATGTTTAAATGTTTCCAAAGGCAAATTCTCTTTTTTAGCTGAATGCTGTGCGCAGGAGTTTAAATGAACTAAGCAGGTAAGGATAATAATCTTGAAAATTTTCTGTGTTGTATACTTCATATTCATTGACTAAGGTACGCAAAACCCTTGGAACATAAGTTAAAACCGAAACATGTATTAGAAAATGGCTGCTTTAGCAGAATAGGTTTAGGGCTTAAAACAAAAATGGGATGCATCCTTGAAGATGCATCCCATTCAATTTATTTTACAACGCTGAATTACTTAATTAACAAAGCTTCAGATTGCCATGTTGACTTACTTAGCATTTGCACATTGTATATGCCTGCCACAAAACCTTGAACATCTAAAGTGTAACTATTTGCATTATAGATGTCATCCGCGAAAACTAGTCGTCCTAAAGCATCATATACTTTGATAAATTCAAAATTTGAAGCTCCTTTTAAGCTTACGAAGCTTGAAGCTGGGTTAGGGTAAATTGTCCAGTCCTTACTTTCATTAAGCGCTTGTATGCCCACGGGAGGAGAGATATCATAACAAGATTGTTGATTAGTGTTTTTTAAATTTGCAGGGTTACAATCTAAAATATTATACAAGAATGCACCTAAATTATCTCTAGTTACAACCATATTAAGCCCTGAACTAGCGCTCATCGGAGGGTGATTTCCCCCTGTATACGTATCCAATGCATTATAAATACCAAGATTAGTCATTCGAGTTGAAATATCACCACTACCGAACAAAGTAACAGGTGCAAACCCATTTAAAGGTGCCCCGTAGTTATACAGCACCGTTTGATCTCCTGTAGCGTGACAAGAATAAAACGGTACATCGTTAGCCTCTATAAATGCGGTATCTGCAACTGCTCCAGCAAAACTAAATACACCATTTGGTTGCGAACAATATCCAGGGCTTCCGCTACTTCCTTCCAATCCACCATTCTCAATGGCCCATGTTTGCCAATTGGCTGGTAATTTCTCTAAAACATCCCCATATGCTAGATTAATAGCCAAAATTCCTCCGGCTGATGTTCCTCCTATAAAAATATTATCTGGATCAATTCCTAAAGAGTTCCCTTCATCAAAGTTCTTTCTAAAATAACGAATAGAAGCCTTTCCATCTTGAATAGCACTAAACACAATTTTGACCATTCCTTTTTCCGTCAACAATTCAAGCGGGCTACCTGCTATTCTGTAATCAATAGAAGCGCACAAGAAACCTCTTTTCGCTAAACTAGTAGCAAAAGAGACAAGATTATTCTCCGTTCTTGAACCAGCAGAAAATGACCCACCAAAGCAAAAAATAACTACGGGCCTATCCGTTGCTGTATCCCCCGCAGCTTGATAAATATCCATTTGTAAAGTCACATTATTCCCAACCGTATTTGGAGCTGCGCCATAATCAACAGTGGTGACATCTACCTGGGAAAAAATCTCCGTTTGATAACGGCCCGAGCAAGTTTGAGCATAAGAATCTACTATTAAAATAGACAATAAAAAGGTAATAATTTGTTTCATATAAATTCAGTTTGTGTAAATATAGTTAATAATTCATTAATTTTAGTTTACCCTTTTTTTAAAATTTCATACTTTGCAAAAAACACGATGAAATCAAAATTTCACTATTTATTCCTTTTTATTATTAGTTCGCTAAACAGTTTCCCATCTATCCTAACCCAAGTTATTACTGGTTTCATGCCACAGCAAAAACCCACATTCAACAAATCAAGTTGCTTCATGTTTTAGGCAAAAAAGTATTAAAAAACAAAAAAGTAGCCAGAAGCTTAGCTTACGCCACTTCCATTATTCATCATGTGCGCTGGAGATACAAAATGAAGTTTCCCTTCTGCATCTTCGGCAAATAAAATCATGCCTTGAGATTCGATACCCCGCATTTTTCTTGGAGCTAAATTCACTAGAACTTGCACTTGCTTTCCAAGCACATCTTCTGGCTCAAAATGCTCCGCAATGCCGGAGATAATGGTTCTTTGTTCAAAGCCTAAATCTACGCGAAGTTCTAATAATCGATCCGCTTTTTCCACTCTCTTAGCTTCGATTATTGTTCCCACGCGAATGTCCATTTTCGCAAAATCGTCAAATTGTATTTCTTCTTTCACAGGCTTATATTTTGAACTTTTTTCTACTTTGGTTTTTTGTAATTTTTCTTTTTGAGCTGTAACGAACTCTTCATCTACTTTTTCAAACAACAGTTCACTCTTATTTAACTGATGACCTGCTGCCAAGATATTTAAACTGCCAATAGTTTCCCATGAAGGGTGACTCATGTTGAGCATTGCAAATATTTTATTTGATGCACCAGGCATAAATGGCTGCGTTAGAATTCCTAAATTTGCGACAAGCTGTGTACACATATTTAAGACCGCTTTTGCCTCATCTTCATTAACTTTTATTGTTTTCCAAGGCTCTCTAGCCGTTAAAAATTTATTAGCATCTCTTGCCACCAGCATTAAAACATCCAAGGCTTCTCTAAATTTGTAATGTTCTATCAACGAAGACATGCGTTCATTGGCATTGGCAACTAAGGCTTGAGCTTCCGCTTTTACCGCACTAAATTCCTCTTTAAACTCAGGAACTTTATTTTCAAAATATTTATCGTTTAAGACTAAAATTCGATTGACAAAATTTCCAAACGCGGCAACCAATTCGCCGTTAACTCTAGTTTGAAAATCATCCCATGTAAATTCTGAATCTTTTGTTTCTGGAATATTTGCGCAGAGAACATATCGAAACTCATCAATCTTGTTTGGAAATTCTGTAGCAAATTCATGTGCCCAAATAGCCCAATTTCGGGAAGTAGAAATCTTCTCGCCTTCCAGGTTCATGAACTCATTTCCAGGCACATTCTTCGGCAGGATATAAGCTCCTTTTGCATTAAGAATAGATGGAAAAATAATGGTGTGAAATACGATATTGTCTTTTCCAATGAAGTGAATCAATTCCGTTTCTTCATCCTTCCAATATTTTTCCCAATTGTCAATCTTACCATCTAAAGCCAATTGCTTCGTTGCTGAAATATAGCCTATTGGTGCATCTAACCAAACATACAATTTTTTATTTTCAGAACCAGGAACTTCTTTGGGTACATCCACACCCCATGCTAAATCTCTCGTAATGGCTCTAGCTTGAAGTCCATCCTTCAACCAACTTCCCACTTGGCCCATTACATTCTTTTTCCACAATGCTGGATCGTGATGCTTTTCACCTTTATAGTTGCCATTGAAAATCCATTCTTTCAGCCAAGCTTCATCTTTATCTAAAGGGAGATACCAATGTACCGTTTTCTTCAAAATTGGTGTTTTACCACTTAAAACGGAGATCGGATTTTTTAATTCCAGAGGATTGATGGTGCTTCCACATTTTTCACATTGATCACCATAAGCTTCTGGGTTTGCGCATTTTGGACAGATCCCTTTGATGTAGCGATCTGCCAAGAATTGATTGAATTCATCATCATAATATTGCTCCGTTTCTTTTTCTTCAAAGACGCCTTTTTTATAAAGATCTAAGAAAAATTCTTGAGCGGTTTCATGATGAATTGGTGCTGACGTTCTATGGAAAATATCGAATGAGATTTGCATTTTTTCAAAAGTCTCCTTCATCTGATTGTGGTACTTGTCTACAATTTCTTGAGGACTTACGCCTTCTTGTTTCGCTCGAATAGTGATGGGCGCACCATGCTCGTCGCTCCCACAAATAAAAATAACCTCTTTTTGCTTCAAGCGCAAATAACGCACATAAATATCTGAAGGCAGATAGGCTCCAGCTAAATGGCCAATATGTATAGGACCATTCGCATAAGGTAATGCTGCCGTTACCGTATATCTCTTCACGCTTTTCATAGCGTACAAAGGTACACGTAAATTATAAAATAGACGTAAGATTTAAGACATTCGGATGTAAGCTTAGGCTAATCAGGCGGTTTAGTGAAAAAGTACGAAATACACTGTATGTCTTACTAAGTAAAAAAAATACTTATTTTTAAACCTCTTCAGCTTTTAACGATTCCGACATTCAACTCTTCACCAACTTTCAACCTATAATTTCACAATTTTGAAGCTCGTGTTTGTTTTAGCTGTTCTTAATTGCACCAAATAAACGCCTGCACTTTGGTTCAAGCTAAATTGTTCTTTAAACAATTGTTTTGCAGCTAATTTACCCTGATACAATTCCTTGATGTAGCGACCCGAAATATCAAGCAAGCTCAATTCAATATCCAAGGATTCTTCCGCTTCAATTTCTATGGTAAAGTAGTCTCTAACTTGATTGGGATACAATTGAACGTATCCAATGTCTTCGCCTACATCTTGAATAGCTAAAACATTATTCAAACTAGCAAACAAAGTGTCTTGTGCAATAAAAATAAAGCTCGTCGATGGACTATAATCTGGCAAAGTGGCTGGAGCCAAATCCCATTGGTCAAAAACATTAGCACTGTAAGGACTAATATTAATATTAAGCAAAGACCCAATAGTATAAATCCCCAAGTAAGGAGACGTAGTAATAACATCTCCACCAACTGCCAATTGAGCTGTTCCCGCTGGGCTTGTAATTACCCAAAGCGTGTCCACTTCATTGTAGTTCGCTGCGATAGTGTCATTTGAATTCACATCAAAATCAACAAATACGGCTTGATTAGAAGGGTTTAAAATGTTTCCCATATTACTCCAATCAATAAAAGAAAAATTAGCATTGGCGTTAGCGCCAAGAATAACATTGGTGCCTTGTAAATAGGTTTCTGTATAAGGAAAAATACTTTGATTTACTCCGTCGATATCTAAAGTTCCAGCGCCTAAAGGATTGATTAAATACGTGACATTATAACTTGGAATATTCAAAAAGTTGACATAAACGGTATCTCCGCTTGTCCATGTTGTAGATATGGCACTCGCGGTAGTATTTGGTAGAGGCGTATTGTAAGTGAAATCCCAATCTAGAAAAGTAAATCCAGCATTTGCAGTAGCGCTTAAGTTGCTACTAGTTCCTTGCACTGGGTAGACTGTATAAGGAAATGCGGACACATTGACGCCATCTACCGTAATCGTTCCCGCACCTATTGGTTGCACAATATAAACCACCGTGTCAATTATAGGTATAGCAAAATTTACGATGAGCGTATCATTCGTATAAGTATATACCACCGAATTTGGATTTGTTGTATTCGGCACCGGAGTATGGATCTTCCAATCCCAATTCACAAAATTATAACCGGCATAAGGAAGAGCATCAAAAAATTGATTAGTAGAATCCTTGACATTCTGAAGACAAGGAAACTGAGTAATATCTCTACCATTCATATTGATATATCCGGAGCCGGGGGGTTGCACGTCTACGTATATACAATTGGAACGTTTTGGTGTTACCACTGCTTTCTTCAACTTCCAGACAAAGATGTCTTTCTTTCCGGTTGATGTGATAGAATTCCCATCGAGATTAGCGGTGAATTCGTAAAAGCCAACAGCATACACATTGCTTCCTCCGTCTTCACAAATATCGCCCGCTCTATCATTCTTTATTGACCCACCTAGTTTTGCCCAAACCCAATCTCCAGCTCTACTTCCATCTAACTGCGCGACAAAGGCATTAATTGAGGTATCTCCAGTACTTAAAACAAGATTGCTATTAAACCTTATGGAATCTCCAGCAGAACCTGCAACGAACACTTGCATATTTGCATCTACAGACATTTGATAAGGTTTATCCGTCCCCTCACTTCGCGCTCTTTTAGCCCAAACCCAATCTCCATTCGTGGTTATTTTTGCGACAAAAATATCCCGTTGCTTACTGTGACTTAAAGTGTCTGTGCCATTAGATGCATTCGCTCCTGGGAAAACCATCGGGTTCCTGTATTCGCCACAAATGTAGACATTATCACAATAATCTATAGCGATACCATCCGCTCTATCCGTTTTGTTTGACCCTACATTTCTAGCCCAAATAAAATTTCCGTCTTTGTCCATTTTAAACAAAAAAGCATCCCATTCCCCATTACTTGTTAAGGTGTATGGTCCATAAGTCCCTGTGTTTTCGAAACCCCCAACAAGATACACATTTGAAAAATGATCAATTGCTAATCTGTTATCTCTTGAACCTCTTTGATCTTTGACACCATCAAATTTTTGTGCCCAAACAAAGTTGCCACTATCATCTAGTTTACCAACATATCCCAAAGGTGTGCAGGTACTTCCCCAATTCGGATTCGTTAAAGAAATGGCGTCAAATTCAGCACTTAAGCCAGAGAAAAATCCCGATACATAAATAAATCCATCTTGATCCACTTTCACATCATACGAATGATCATCTGCATCATAGATCGGGTAAGGGCAATTGGGCCCAGAACCGGCTCCTACATCAGCACCAAAACTTCGTGCCCAAACGCAATTGCCATTTGGATCAATTTTAGTTAGCAAGGACGAATCATGATTATTTGCACCACTCCAATTGATATTGCAAGCGCCGATAGAAAAAGAGCTCCAAAACGTTCCAGTGAGATAAACAAAACCTCCGGGTGTAACGTGCATTCCCAAGGCTCTATCATCACAGCAACTATTTGAACCATTTCCACCTCTAAGGCCCCAAATTACATTTCCCAAGGAATCCATTTTAACTAAAAAAGCCTCTTTATTTGTCCCCGATGCTGGAGAGTTTGTTAAAAAGATGGTACCGAAAGTAGCTAAACTATTAAAATAACCGCTCACATAAACGAAGCCTAAGGAGTCTGTTCCAATGCTAACTCCTTTATCTGAATTAGGGCCGCCAAAAGAAACAACCCATTCTGTATTCTGTGCCTTAACAAAAGAAAAACAAAAGAAAAAAAATGTACTTAAGAGTAGAATTTTACGCATTTACTGATAAATTTAGATACTAAATATAGTAAATTTACCATTATAATGTACCAAAAACTAAAAATGCCCGAGAATCTCAAGATTGGAGATTGCGTAGGAGTAGTCAGTACCGCTAGAAAAATTTCATCAGATGAGCTTCGTTTTGCCATTAATGAATTGGAAAGTTGGGGCCTTGAAGTTGTTCTTGGAAAAACGATTGGATTAAGCTTTCATCAATTTGCGGGAACGGATAAAGAACGCGCCAATGACCTTCAAGAAATGATGGATAGGCCAAACATTAAAGCTATTTTTTGTGCGCGAGGGGGATATGGAACGTTACGAATAATGGAGCATTTAGATTTCACTGGCTTCACGAATCATCCGAAATGGATAATTGGATACAGTGATGTGACGATTTTACATGCGCATATCAACAACTATTTGGGCATACAAAGTTTGCATGCCACCATGCCGATAAATTTTGAAAGCAATACGCCAGCGAGTTTACTTTCTTTAAAAAATTACCTTTGGGGAAAGAATGATTCTATCCAGTTTCCCTCAACGCTTATGAATAAAAATGGGGAGGCAGAAGGCCTAGTAATTGGTGGGAATTTATCTATTCTTTATAGCATACTAGGAACCAATTCTGGTTTTAATCCAGACTATAAAATCCTATTCATTGAAGATTTAGATGAATATCTTTATCATATTGACCGCATGATGATGGCTTTGAAACGTGCGGGAAAATTATCGAAGTTAAAAGGGCTCATCGTTGGTGGAATGACTAAAATGAATGATAATGAAATTCCTTTCGGCAAAAGCGCAGAAGAAATTATTTTAGAACATTGCGGGCAATTTGATTATCCAATATGCTTTCAGGCTCCTATTGGACATCTAGATGATAATCGAGCGTTGGTCTTTGGGAAAAACTATACTTTGCTAGTAGCGGATTCCCTTGTAAAATTAAGCTCATAAGCAATAATAACAGCACTACTTGTTTTTACAGAACATCGTTAGTTCAAATGAAAAGAATTGAATGCGGCAAGATAATCCCCTGATTTCCAAATAGCGGATTGCAGAACGAAGCCATCGAAACCTAACCCTTTGATTTTTTCTTGATTCTTAAGATCTATTCCTCCCATAGCGAAAACTTCCATGGTAGCACTTTGAAGATCTTTCTTTACTTGAAAAGAATCAAAATTAATTTTCACATTTCCTACATTATACATGTTGTAAACGGGACCTAGAAACACTCTATTAAAAATTGGATCAATTGCAATAATATCTTTGACTTTCTGCACCGAAGTTGAAATCACAAAATTATCGAGGGAATGATATCTTCTCTTTCTACATAAACCGAAGACACCCTTAAAAAAAGTTGGAGAAGTATGAATGCCTCTCACCTTATATTTAATTGCAAGGTCTATATAATCATGAATAACAATTCTAGAATGATACTTTTCCTCAACAGCTTCTAGAATCTGAATGTATTTATCCTTCTTAATACTAGGCTTACGCAAGTGTAATTCTTCCAAACCTGCTTTAAACAACTTGTTTATTTTTTTAGCTTCATTTGCTAATTCATAAGGAAGGGTATAGACTGTTATTTTCATTATCTTTAACGTTATTTTCAATAATCAGCTCTAGTCATATAAAATGTCAAAAGCAATTTTTCAATTAACTCCGCAATTTTAACAACATCGATTTATTATTTATTATAGAAATTCTGGGTCTCTTTTTTGGTATACTTTATATCGTAAGCATGATATTTGAAAAATGGTATAGCTGGCTTTTTGGAATTATTGCTGTTTCCCTTTATGGTTTTTCCTGTTATCATTATAAAATATACGGAGAAATGTTTCTGCAAGCAATATACGTCGCAATTTCCGTGTTTGGCTTATATACTTGGAACAAAAATTTAAAAAAAGAGTTGCACATTTCAAAACTTGAACCTAAGGAATGGCTTTTCTATTTAATTGTCGCTGTGATTCTATGTGCTATTACCTTTCTCATTTTACAAGCTTTACAAGGAGAGCTGCCTATCTTAGATGCCTTAACCAATGGTTTTGCTATTGTTGCAACCTATTTAGCCGCTAGAAAAAAGATTGACAATTGGTTGATTTGGATTCCCGTTAATATCGTAACAATTTACATGATGCTAAATAGAGAAATGCCCTTCTATGCGATTCTTTATCTTTGTTATGGTTTGTTCGCCATTGTTGGATTTATTCAATGGAAGAAAAATTTAGTCTCTCAAAACGAATTGAATGGAAGGGGAGCCTAAGCTTAAAATAGCGATTACGGGCCCTGAAAGTTCAGGCAAGAGTGTGTTGTCTGAGTTTCTAGCGGACAATTTCGATGCTCGGCTTGTCAAAGAATATGCCCGATCGTATTATGACAAGCATGAATACACGAATAGTCAGGAAGAAATAATAACTATTGCCGAAGGTCAAATTCGAGCAGAACGAGAAGCAGCAAAAGGCGATGCCTCTTTAATAATTTGTGATAGCGACCTCGTTAATATCAAGATTTGGTTGGAGTATTACGGGTATTCAACTCCAAAATTTATTCTGGACTACTTGGCTTCAAAACCTTATGATTTTTGCTTGTTACTCTATCCCAACACACCTTGGGTAGCCGATCCTTTGAGACGAAATCCGAATGATAGAGTTGCACTTTATACGCAATTCCAAAGGGAACTGCAGCGACTTAAGTATTCCTTTGAAACGGTTGATGAATTGGGGGAGCTTCGCTTTCAACAAGCCCTTCAATTCATTAATGAGAAATTTAAACTTTAAGGTTTTAGTCTCTGGCTTGTTCTTGGAAATGGAGCGGCTTCTCGGATATGCTTTAATTTACAAATCCAAGTAATTAATCTTTCTAAACCTAATCCAAAGCCAGCATGAGGCACAGAACCAAATCTTCTTAAATCCAAATACCATTCATAATCTTCCTGGCTAAGCTCTTCTTCTGCAATTTGCTCCAATAGGAAATTCAAATCTGTTTCTCTTTCAGAACCACCTACAATTTCACCATAACCTTCAGGTGCTAATACATCTACTCCTTTGACATAGTCGATATTATCTTCCACGCGCTTCATGTAAAATGCTTTAATTTTTCTAGGCCAGTTATAAACCATAATAGGGCAACCAAACATTTTGGTTAATACCGTCTCATCAGAGCCACCTAAATCGCCACCGTGTTCAAAGTTTTTAGCAGAATTAATCCATTGAGGCATATTTCTAGCATCTTCTTCAAGTTCTTTCAAGTTTGCCTTTAACTGAGCGACTTGTGTTCTATTGAAATTCTTAATTCCTTTCTTACTTAAATTATCGTTGACAATAAGCTCTCTTTCAACTATTTCACTTTCAAGAGTTTGAATTTCTAGCAAGGTAGCTTTCAATTCTTCTTCTAACATGGTAATGGCATTTTTGCCATTTACTTCTTTTTCTCCCTTTAGAATTTGAATAGCCTCGTCGTAGGTAATTCTAGGAAATTTTTGATTCACACTTTTCAATGCTTCTATATCTCTTTCTAAAATTTCTAACTCTGGTCTACACCTATTAATTACTTCATTGATTACTGCTCGAAGCATTTCTTCTATCAAATCCATATCCATGTCCAAATCATAGAAAGCCATTTCTGGTTCTATCATCCAAAATTCGGTAAGGTGTCTTCTTGTTTTAGATTTTTCAGCTCTGAACGTAGGGCCGAAAGTATATATTTTGCCATGTGCCATGGCCATGGCTTCGCCATACAATTGACCTGTTTGTGCCAAATAAGCCTCCTCGCCGAAATAATCGGTTTTAAATAAATCTGTCGTTCCTTCAGCAGCGCTTCCTGTAAAAATTGGGGAATCCATCATTGCAAAATCTTTCGCTTGAAAGAAATTGTGAATGGCATAAATAGTGGCATTTCGGACCTTCATGATGGCCCATTGTCGCTTTGAGCGCAACCATAAGTGTCTTCTTTCCAATAAGAAATCTACGCCATGTTCTTTGGGGGTAATGGGATAATCTTCCGAAATATGAATGATGTCAAAATGTTCTACTTGTAACTCAAAGCCGCCTAATTGTTTTTCATCCGCTACGATTACGCCGGAAAGACTTAGGGAGGTTTCTTGACTTAAGTTTTTAGTCGCTTCAAATTCTTCCCCTACTTTGTCTTCTGCAATTACGCATTGACAAAAGCCCGTTCCATCGCGCAAGGTTACAAAAGACAAGCCTTTACTATCTCTTTTGTTCGCTGCCCAACCTTTAAGAACCACGGTTTCGCCAACATGCGCTGACATCTCATTTATATAAATCCACTTCATTGATAGCTACTTTAAAACGAAGGTCAAAGTTATAATTTTCATCCATTATATCTAAGTCTTCCCCTTTCAATTTCCTCAATTCTGTAAATTAATTTAAAAGTAGGATGAGAATAGGTATAAGTTCTTCTCTTTATTCCGTTTGCTAATAGTTAAAATACCTAATTTTTTCTTAATTTTAGACTTCTTAATCAGAGTTATTTATGCTTAACCAACGTCTTTCACAAAAGCTACAACAAAAGCTTAGTCCGCAGCAAATTCAATTGATGAAATTGTTACAAATCCCTACGGCTAATTTGGAGCAAAGAATAGAAGAAGAACTTGAAGCAAATCCAGCATTAGAGGAAGGAGATGTCATCGACAGTGTCCTAGATGATTTGGATAATGAAATGAATGAAGAAAAAGAAGATAAGAATGAAGAAAGAGATTCTTTAGATGACTTTGGCGTTGAAGATTATTTTGATGACGATGGAGAGTCTCCAGATTACAAGACGAATGATTACAGTTATGATCCAAATTCAGACGATAACAAAACCATTCCTATTTCTGTTGGTATTAGCTTTCATGAATTCCTATTGAACCAACTGGGCATTAAAAGTTTAGATGGTGACGACTATGTGATTGGAAGTCAGATAATAGGCAGCATCGATGATGATGGATACTTGAGAAGAGAGCTCATTAACCTCGTTGACGACTTGGCTTTTTCTCAAAATGTAGTATCGACAGAGGAAAAAGTAGAAGAACTACTCCTTTTTGTACAGCAATTTGACCCTCCTGGCGTGGGTGCAAGAGATTTACAAGAATGCTTATTGATTCAGTTGAAAGCAAAACATCCCAATCCACTAATTAAAACGGCGATAAATTTGATTGAAAACCATTTCGAACATTTTGCTAAAAAGCATTATGCGAAGTTGGAAAGTTCCTTAAACTTGGAGTCTGAAGATTTAAAAAGCGTTATTGATGAAGTTTTAAAACTAAATCCCAAGCCAGGAAGCAGTTATACTGGAGGCAACAATACCAAGATTCATCAATATATCATTCCTGACTTTACCGTAAAGAATGAAAATGGAGAGTTGGAACTCACGCTCAATATGAGAAATGCACCAGACTTAAAGGTGAGTAATTCCTTTAAAGAAATGTACAAAGGTTATAAGGAAAGTAAAGAAAAAAATAGTGACACGAAGAATGCCATTATGTTCATAAAGCAAAAAATGGATGCGGCTAAATGGTTTATTGATGCCATTAAACAAAGGCAGCAAACCATGATGTTGACCATGCGAGCCATCTTAGATTATCAAGAAGAATTTTTCTTAACTGGAGACGAGATGAATCTCAAACCTATGATTCTCAAAGATATTGCGGAGCTAACGCATCTCGATATTTCTACGGTATCTAGAGTAGCTAATTCTAAGTATGTACAAACAGAATTTGGAACTATTCTTTTGAAGTTCTTCTTTAGCGAATCCATGCAAACTACCGATGGAGATGAAGTTTCTACCAGAGAGATCAAAGCCATTCTTCAAGAAATCATTAAAGCAGAAAATAAACAAAAGCCTTATTCAGATCAAAAGTTGATGGAACTCTTAAAAGAAAAGAGTTACGAAATTGCTAGAAGAACTGTGGCCAAATATCGTGAGCAATTGAATATTTCTGTTGCCCGTTTAAGAAAAGAATTGTAGTTATGAATCAGAAGCTAGCAAAAGTAATTTCCATCCTATTTCATCCAATTTTGATGCCTACATTTATGGCTATCTTAATTGTGTACAGTCACCCGCAACAATTTACAGACACCACAAAAATCCACAATGAAGTTCGCTTGATGTACTACGGGGCAATTACCATTATTTTTCCCTTATTTTCTCTTTTCTTGATGCGAAAATTGGATATTATTTCTTCTTATGCCATGACGGATAGTAAAGAACGTTTTATTCCTTTGATTGCCATTGCTACATTTTGGTTGTGGACTTATTTTATGTTCAAGGAAGATGGTTTGTATCTTACCTCTAGCTACTTCCCTTTAGGTGTCATGACTTTAGGCTCTTTAATTTCGCTGTTTATTTTGTTTCCATTAAATTTTGTCAGCAATGTGAGTTGGCAAATGGTTGGTGCGGGGGCTTTAATTAGCCTTCTCTTGAATATTCTTACTACTAGTCAGTACAATCTCATCTATATATTATTAGGTGCCATTGTCCTAGTCGGGTTGATTGCTTCTGCTCAACTTACCTTAGACAAATCAGATAAAAGTGGTTTGCTGTTTAGTTTTTTAATTGGCTTCTTTGGTCAGTTTGTAGCTTTTAATATTTGGCATCGATTGTTGGGGTAAGCACAAGCTACCGCTTTGTTAAACTAAGCATTAGGCACGAGCTAAAAGCCCACGCTAGTAACTCTTCCAAAAAAAAGACCCGCTGAACAGCGGGTCTTTTTTTTGGAAGAGTTCAGAACCCTTTTGTCTTTTTTAGAAAGTCTCCAGAACTTTAAATTCCGTTCTTCTATTTTTCTGACGACCTTCCTCGTTATCCGATCCGTCTTCATTTTCATTAGGCGCTATTGGTGAACTTTCACCATAACCTTTAGCTACTAACCTAGACTTTGAAATTCCTTTAGATATGATGTGGTCTACGCAACTTTGTGCTCTTGCTTGTGACAACTTAAAGTTTAACTCATCGGTTCCTTTAGAATCTGTATGAGAGCCTAATTCAATGACTATACTCGGATTTTCCCTAAGAATTTCAATCAACTCATCCAAGACTACTTTCGATTCCTCTCTGAGTGTAGCTTTTCCAAAATCATACAAGATATTTGCCAACTCATAGGACTTGCCGACTTCAATTGCAGTAAGCAATCCAACAACTTCGATTTGGTCCTTATTATTGGTTTTTACAGGAATAGATTTTTTAAAATAGCCATCTTTTACAACATCAATTTGATAGACTTTATTATTATCCAAAGAGAAGAAGAAATCCGCAACACCAAAAGCCATGCGCTTGGTGGTTAAGGAAAGCTTACTACCGTCAGGATTGACTTCATATAAAGTAAGAATAGCATTGTCTAACTTGCTTGTCATTAAAGTATCTTTATCATCATATAGATTACCTACTAAATTGGTAAAGGTTTTATTCACTCTAAGATTTCTATTTAAAGTATCTTCATAAGGAATGTCTGTCGTAGATAGATATTCGAAAGAAGAAGAATAACCTGTTTTTACAACTTCAACTTTATATTCCTTATCTGGTTTCAGATTGAAGAAATAAGTCTCTTTTATATTCACTAATTCTTCCACCATAATTTCGTTACCATGAGCATCTGTAGTATACAATCTCACGGTAGCTCCTTCTAAAGGCACCTCTCCATTCTCCTCTTCCTTAAACACAAATCCTTCAAGTCCATATTTGAAGTCCTCAAAATAGAAAATATCATCTCCCACATATTTGTTTCTAATTTTAGTGGTTCCTTCTCTATTTGAAACCAAAAAGCCACTCGTTTTTCCTGGTTCTTTAACATAGTACAAATCATCTGCTGTTGAATTGACAGGCAAACCTAGATTTTCCGGTTCAATCCAACCTAAGTCATCATCTTCATAACTCACAAATACATCCAAGCCACCCATACTTGGATGCCCATTACTGCTAAAGTAGAATAGGTTTTGCGTATTATCGTAATAAGGCGTCATTTCATCTTGCGAGGTATTGATTGCGCCCCCTAACAAGCGAGGTCCTTTAAAATCGCCTCTGGCAGTTCTTATAAAATACCAAATATCCATCCCTCCTTTACCCCCTTCTCTATCACTCACAAAGTAAATGATATCCATTCCGTCACCACTGGTGCGCACGGCGGGTTGCGTTGAAGTATATTTGGGGTCATTGATGGAAGAATTTAAAGCAACGGCTTCTTGCCAGCGATCCTTTTTCTTTTCTGACAAATAAAGATTGCAAATGATTTCATCTATTTCATTGTGAAAACATTTGCAGAAATACATTCTATTCCCATCTTCTGATATTGCGGAATTACCCGTTCCAAATTTTTCATCTTGAAACACGGTCTGCAATTTTTTACCTCTCTGCCAAACACCGTCTACTTTTGTTGATTGATACAAGCGATAAAGCGGAATATCCTTTTCTCTTTGAATAAATACTAAATCATCTTCTTGAAGGGAGGTGTAGTAAATAGTAGAGTCGTTAATCGGCATTGGAGCGGCATCTTCATATCCTGTATTGATTAAATCACCTAAGGTTTTAATTTTCACTTTCCTCGAATCTGGATGAGCGATTGCCCATTCTGCGCCGTTAATTTCATTATTGGCTATTTTATTCCAATCCGCTTTATCTGGCATGTCGTACTTCGCCTTAAATTCTTTAAATTTCTCTATAGCTCCTTCAAAATCTGCATTGTGTTTTAAGCTTACCCCATAATAATAATTAGCTAAACCATAAATCTCGTTGTTTTCTTTTGCTAATCGTTTCGCTTTAATTTTTGGATCTAATCGGTGTTCATCAAAGCTCCTAAAAAATTTTAAAGCATTTGGATAATCAGCAGCTTTTAAGGTAGCCATAGCCAACCAATATTTTGCATATCTATTCTCAGGTTTAGACCGGACAACTTCCTTGTAATATTCTGCAGCAGAGTAATAGTGGCTTTGAGCATACAACAAATCGGCAATCTTTAATTCGTGTCTTGGCTTAATCGCTTTTTCTTTGTCAATCTGAGCAAAGGAGGAGAAGCTGACCACTAGTATTAAACAAATGGTTCCAATAATTTTTTTCATGAATTCCGTTTAGGGGTTCTGTTGGGTCTAAAATCTTCTAGCAGGCAAGGACTTGTTTGCTTTATAGCTTCTAATGCTCTCTCCTACATAAACTAAGGATATTTCAAAAGCACCTTTCAAATTCGAAGAGCTTTTTAGATTAGATAAGTTCACATCGTAGGATGCGCCTACTCTCAAATTTCTAAATTCCACTTGAGACAAAACGACTACGGCATCTCCATTTACAGGACTTACTCTATATCGAGAACCTAAATGAATACTTGATTTGGTTCTAAAACCTGAACTAAAGTAATATCCAAAAGACCCACCGGCTAGAATCATTTGATTCTCGCCTTGTTTTTGATACAATACATCTGGAGCTAAAGCTATTTTATCCGTCAAAAATATTTCAAATCCCAAGTCGCCTAAATATCTTCTATTCAGAAAAACATCCTTGTTCTCCGCTATAAACCATTGATTTGGTTGGCTCATGTGAAACGTACTGAAACCACCTTGCATTTTGAATCGATCTGAAAAATTAGACTTCCAATATGCCCCAAAATTGTAATCGAAATAAAAGAAAGAGCCTCTATCAAAATTATTTACATCAAACTCTGAACTTGTTCCTGTTCCTGCATGGCTGAAAACATCAAATTGATCATAAAATATATAACTGTCTCTATCAATGCTTCTTTGAACATAAGCAACTTGACCTCCTAAAGAGATTCTGTGCTTTCCTAGTTTACCCAACCCTTTGTGATAAGCCAAAGACAGACCAACCGTATTGGTCACTAAACTGGCTTCGCCCATTCTATCGCTCGTAAACATTAGCCCTAAGCCTAACTTATCTTTTTTCAATTGACCTTCGAAAAGAGGCATGTCAATTGCTGCACCAGGAGTAACAAATGCATTCTTATTCAAAAAGGAGCTCCACTGATTTCTATAAACCACAGCCACCCTGTAAGAGCCATCAAAATTTCCTGTTAACGCAGGATTCAATGCTTGGGCAAATGTGTAATATTGAGAAAAATGTGCGTCTTGAGCAAATGTGATAGAGGATAAACTTGTGAGGATAAAAATCACAAAATACAAGTAATTTTTTTTCATAGTTTTAGGGTTTGTTTGCTAGTTAAGTCATAAAGATATAAATTTACAAATTAAAATTCTTATAATCAGATAAAATATTCCCATGAAAATGAAGTTCGAAAAATTAAGAACACTTACCGATAAAATTGCAGATATAAAGTACGCTATTTCAGTTCTAAACTGGGATCAAGAGACCTATATGCCCCCTAAAGGTCAAAAGTTTAGAGCCCAACAAATTGCAACTTTAAGCGGAATAGCGCATGAATTGTCTACAAGTCCCGAATATGAAAAAGTTCTCATGGATTTAAAAGATGAATATGATCTTGATTCAAAAGAAAAAAGAAATGTTGAATTGCTTTTTAATGATTTCAAAAAAGCTAAGAAATTATCGGCTGAATTTGTCATCAAACTTTCCCAAGCCACCTCTAAATCTTTTCATTCTTGGATTCAAGCACGAAAGGCAAATGACTTCTCGGTTTTCGCCCCAGACTTAGAAAAAATGGTCAAAATTCAGCAGGAAAAAGCAGCTATTTATGGTTATGAAGATCATATTTATGATGCCTTAATGGATGATTATGAACCCAAAGCTACGGTTGCAGAAATCGACAAACTCTTTGTCGCAGTGAGAGGTCAGTTAAAGCCTTTTTTGGATAAGATTGCGGCAAAACCACAAGTTAAAGATCAATTCATGTACGGACACTTTGACAAGGATAAACAATGGAAATTTGGATTAGAAATTTTGGCACAATTAGGCTATGATTTTGAAGCAGGGCGTCAAGACCTATCTGAGCATCCATTCTCCACGTCCTTCAGCTCCCAAGACGTTCGCGTGACCACTAGAGTAAAAGAAGACAATCTTTACGACATGCTTTGGAGTTGCATTCACGAGTGTGGACATGCTTTATATGAGCAAGGCATTCCTGAAAGTCAATATGGACTTCCTTGTGGCGAGGCCGTTTCCTTGGGTATTCATGAAAGTCAGTCTCGATTTTATGAGAATAATATAGGAAGAAGTGAAGCTTTTTGGAAACTCAATTATTCCAATCTCCAAAAGGTGTTTCCAGACAAATTGGCTTCGGTAGGCTTAGGCGACTTTTATAAAGCGGTTAACATTGTAAAACCTTCCTTGATTCGAACCGATGCAGATGAATTGACTTATCACTTCCATATCATGATTCGATATGAGCTAGAAAAGCAATTGATAGCTGGCAGTTTGAAGGTAAAGGATCTCAAAGAAGCTTGGAACGCAGCTTATAAAAAATATCTAGACATCGAAGTACCCTCAGATAATCAAGGGGTTTTGCAAGATGTGCATTGGAGTCATGGTGGCTTTGGCTACTTCCCTACGTATTCATTGGGCAGCTTTTACGCAGCCCAATTTGAACAAGAGATGCAAACTAAAATGCCTGCCATGAATCAAGATATTGAAAAAGAAGAATTCTCTAAGATCTTGGCTTGGTTGCGGACGAATGTGCACCAACATGGAAGGTTCTACAGTTCTCAAGATTTGTGTATTAACGCAACGGGAGATGCGCTGAATTTTAAACATTTCATGAGCTACGCTGAGAAAAAATACGGCAAGATTTATGAGTTATAGGCGGCTGTGATCCCCTGCGACTGGATGGTTAAATCTTAAATCAGAAGTTCGTCTGAGTGACTGCTAAAGCTTCAAAAATAGCGGGTCTATCTGGCTATCTGCTTACGAATAGTCCAAGGCTACAGCAAATCATCAATTGCTTTGTCAATGCGTTCAAAGTTGAACTTAAATCCACCAGCTAGCATTTTATCTGCGCTACAATTTTGACTGTTCATGACGACTTCTTTCATTTCGCCTAAAGCAATTTGCAAGGCAAATTCTGGCGTTGGAACGGTGAATACCCCTTTCTTATTTGCAATAATTTTTGCCATTTCTTTTTGACTGGTGGTCTGCGGGGCAACGGCATTATAAATGCCTTGAAGCTGCTCTTGTTCTATCATAAACAAAAACATTTGGGCCAAATCTTGCAAATGAATCCACGAATAAATTTGTTTTCCTGATCCCAGTAGCGCCATAAAAAAAGGCATCGTTTTCATCATCTCCGGTAAGGCTCCTCCTTTCGTGGTCAACACAACTCCTAAACGTAAAATAATTGTTGAAATACTTGCGGGCACCTCTTCATAACTCGCTTCCCAAAGCTGGCAAACTTCTGCGAGAAAGCCTTTACCTAAAGCACTTTCTTCCGTCAAGACTTCTTGTCGATCTCCATAATAACCGATAGCCGAAGTACCAATAAACCGGTTTACTTGATGTGGATGCTTTAGCATGAAATCGGTGAGTAGTTTTGCCGATTGCACTCTACTGTCAATAAGTAGTTTTTTTCGTTCAGCTGTCCATCGCTCATCCGCTATGCCCGCTCCAGCAAGATGAATTAACACTTCTGCATCTAAGAATGCTTTTGGGTCTAATTCTCCTTTCGAAGGATTCCAGTAGTAACTTTCTACCCCTTTCCTTTTATATTTTTTTCGCGTACTTAAATGAGCCACCTTGTAGCCCTTGGTCAACAATAAATCGGTAAGCGCTGTGCCTACTAAACCACTTCCTCCACTAATTAAAACTTTCTTCATCTGCGCTTTTCATTATAAATAATCTATCAAAATAATACCCTTATATTTAATCCCGAATAATACATTAGAAAATCTATTACGGATTAAAACTACTGCAAATTAGGAAGTTTTACTTTCCTTTAGAGTATAAGCGCAGCGATGCTTTGCTAAAGCTTATAAAAAACTTACTTTATAGTTCTTTTAATCCTCACTACGAATTTCTAAAGCCTTATATAGATTAAACCCCTTAACGAATTTAAAGTTTAAAAATGAAATATACCTCCTGTCTCTTAGTTCCTATCCTTTTTCTTGCCTGCAATAGGGAACCCTCTAAAGCTACTTTTTCAGGCGACTTCAGCGCGCTTGCATATGCTGGAACGAAAACATCCAACGAGTTAATTGTGCATGAGTTAAGTGATCCGGACAAACTAAATCCGCTCACTTCTCAGGGAGCCGGAAGTTCTTATATTGAGCACTGCGTATTTATGTATCTCTTAGATGTAGACAAGGAAAAATTAGAAGTCATTCCTTGGTTGGCCAAAGAAAGACCCACGATAACAGCACTGACAGAAGGACCCTACAAATTAAGAATCGAATATGAAATAAGACCGGAAGCCGTTTGGGATAATGGATCTCCTGTTACGGCCTATGACGTAGATTTCAGTTTCAAAGCAACTAAAAATCCATTGGTTGATGCCGAACACCAGCGTCCTTACATTGACTTTGTAGCGCATATTGAAATCGATGCAAACAATCCTAAAAAATTTAGTTTTTACACCAGTGAACTTCATTATGCGGCTGAATTTTCTAGTGGTGGCGTGAATTATATTATCCCAGAATACGTCTATGATCCAGAAGGCTTAATGCGTCATTATACCTTGAAACAATTAAGTGATGATAAGGAGCTTGCTAAGATTAGAGGAGACCTAAACCTAATCAAGTTTGCGGAAGCATTCAATTCTGAAAAATACCAAAGAGAAAAAGGTTTTGTATCTGGTTGCGGTCCTTATAGCTTTGAAGAGTGGACTACTGGGCAACAGGTTGTCCTGAAGAAAAAAGAAAACTGGTGGGGAAATGCACTGGCAGGAACCAAGAGTTTTGAGAACTTTCCAGAAAAGATTATTTATGAAATCATTAACGACAAAGTAACCGCTACGACCGCTATGAAAGATGAGCAAATCGATTTGATGCGAAGCGTAGATCCTTATGATTTTAAAGAATTGAAAAAAGATGGGAAATTCAATAGTAAGTACTTCATGTTCAACGTAGACTATTTATCCTATACTTACATCGGGCTGAATATGCGTCACCCTATTCTTCAAGATAAAAACGTAAGGCAGGCCTTAGCCCACTGCGTGAATGTGCAGCAAATTATTGATATTGTGATGTATGGTTATGCAAAACCGATAGCTAGTTTTGTGCATCCAAGCAAACCGCATTATAACAAAGACCTCACCCCTTATGATTTTGACTTAGAAAAAGCAAAAAAATTATTGGCTGATGCGGGTTGGACAGATACCGATAAGGATGGCGTTTTAGACAAAATGATTGACGGCAAAAAAACACCTTTGAAATTAAATATAAAATTTAATTCAGGAAATTCACAACGCGAAAAAGTATGTTTATTTCTAAAAGAGAATGCAAAAAAAGTAGGAATTGATATTGAAATAAGCGTAAAAGAGTGGTCGGTTTATTTGGATGAATGCACCAACCACGATTTCGATATGTATGTGTTAGGATGGGTGCAAGAAGCCGTTTTAGATGACCCCAAGCAACTCTTTCATACGGATGCTTACAATGGGGGAAGCAACTACCCCGGTTTTGGAGATGCGTATTCCGATGTTTTGATTGATAACTTGAGAAAGGAAATGGATGAGGAAAAACGATTTGACTATTTTCGAGAATTACAGGCCATTGTTCATGAAGAAGTTCCTTACATTTTACTCTTTATTCCGGATAACTTAATTTCCATTAATAAAAGATTTGGGAATGCAAAACCCTATCTTGCCAGACCAGGATATGAAGAAAGGGAACTTGTTTTGAGTCCTTATAAAGGAGTTCAAGATTAAAAACTCAATTATACCTCTTGTTTTAATCTTAACAATGTCTTAGGATTAAATGAAATTTTACTAATTTAGCGCAACTATTATCTAAAATTAAACCAATAAAAATGTTAAACACTAAAAATGTATTTAAAATATTGTTGTTGCTTCCCTTGTTTGCTTTTCTAAGCAGCTGTGATGGAGGCTCTAGTAGCTCAAACGGTGTGTTAACCAGTAAAAAAGCAGGTGTAAATGAAATTTATGTCCATTTAAGCTCAGATTTAGATAAAATCAACCCGATCATTTCTACAAGCGCCAATGCAAGTTTAGTTGAGCGTTTTTTGTTTTACAATTTACTGGAATCCAACCCATCTACCTTAGGATTAACGAATGTGGTAGCCACATCAAGACCTACAATTGAAGAAATTGAGGCTGACGTTTTTGGTGTAAAAATGCCTGGTTTAGCAATTACCTATAATATTAGACCCGAAGCAGTTTGGGATGATGGTACGCCAATTACGGCTAAAGATTATGAATTTGCTTTAAAAGTAGTAAAGAATCCTAAAGTAGATTGTGAAAGCTTAAGACCTTATTTTGAATTCATCTACGACATGAAGATTGATCCAAATGACCCTAAGAAGTTCACGATCTATACCAAGGACAAGTACATCCTTTCAGAAAGTGTAAGTTCAGGCTATCTCTACCCAAAACATCTTTATGACAAAGAAGGTTTAATGGATAATTTTACTGTAAATCAATTAAGTAATCCAGCAAACCTCGCAAGTCTATCTGGCAATCTAAATATCATCAAATTCGCGGAAATGTTCAACAGCGAAGATTACTCTAGAAATCCAGATTTTGTCAATGGTTGTGGTCCTTATAGATTGAAAGAATGGAGTACAGGCCAACGAATTATTTTAGAGAAGAAAAAAGACTGGTGGGGCGAACAATTTGTTGGAAAAGAAATTCGATTTGACAACTATCCAGACAGAATTATCTATGAAATCATAGTAGATAATACGACAGCGGTAACTGCCATGAAAGATGAGAGTATTGACGTGATGCATTTTATTCCTTCCAAAGACTTTGTGGATTTAGAAAAAAATGAGAGATTCCAATCTTTGTTCAATTTACATACGCCAATTGCACCTTCTTATTCCTATATAGCATTCAACCTAAAAGATCCCAAAATGGAGGATAAGAGAGTTCGCCAGGCGATGTCAATGGCTTTGGATTATGAAACTATTGAAAAGGTAATTTCTTACGGCTATTCTGAAAGAACGGTTGGACCTATTCACCCGAACAAACCGCATTACAACAAAGACATTCCATTATACCCTTACGATTTGAATAAAGCGAAAGCTTTGTTGGATGAGTCTGGATGGATTGATACTGATGGAAATGGGGTTAGAGAGAAAAAAATAGATGGTCAGATTATAGAATTGAAACTTGAATTTTTGTTGCCTGCGGGTAGCGAAGCAGGTGAGAACATTGCTTTAATGTTAAAAAACAACTTAGGAAAATTAGGCGTTCAAATTGACATCGTTCAAAAAGAATGGACCGTATTCTTGGAGCAAATCAAAGGGCATGATTTTGACATGTGTTCTTTAAGTTGGATGATGGGACCAGAATTAGACGATTTTAAACAAATATGGCATACCGATTCATACAATGGAGGAAGTAACTATACTGGATTTGGAAATGTCTATACGGATGAGTTGATTGACAAAATAAGATATGAACTTGACGCAGAAGTAAGAACGAAGTACTACTTAGAATTTCAAGAAATTCTTCATGAGGAAGCGCCTTACATTTTTATGTTCACACCAAAAAACAAGATGGCTTTCCATAAGCGATTTGACAATGCAAACCCTTATTTGTTGCGTCCAGGTCACTTTGAAAACGAATTTAAATTAAACCCTAACTTTGGCGCTGCTGCGGCTAAATAATCTTTAAATTCTATGTTTAAATACATTTTAACAAGGATACTTTATTTTATCCCTACTCTATTAATTATTACGCTACTCACATTCCTTTTGAGTCAAGCTGCTCCAGGTGACCCAGTGGAAACAAGGTTGCAAGGAGGTATGCAAGGAGCTCAAGGTGGTGGCATGTCTGAAAAACAAGCTGGTGAAAAAGCCTATATAGAAATGAGTAAAAAATTAGGCCTAGACTTGCCCGCCTTTTACTTCTCTCTGACGTCTCAAGCTGAGCCTACGGAATTGTATAAAATATATCGAAAAAAAGAACGTGAAAATCTAGAACGCTTGATTAATCGTTATGGTAATTGGGATTATATTAATCCGTACTACCTATCGATCAAAAAATTAGAAGTAAGTCTTTTTCCGATTCCAAGAGATACCAATACCTATAACGGGTTGAAAGTATTGAAAGAAGGCATCAATTCCTTGTTAAATAATTACGACGATAACAAACTTACCATTGATTTGGCCAATATGGAAGCAGCCATCAACACGATAAGTACGATAAGAATAGACAGCGTTACCCAGATTGAAAAAAACTATTTTGCAGAAGTACTGCCCATTTTCAATGAAGTGAAAGCAAATTATGCAGCAATCAAAGCGAATCCATCTAAATGGAAAACTAAGCTTCCAGCCATTAATTGGATTGGCATAGGCAACCAGTATCACGTCTGGTTGTGTGGGAACAGACCTTGGTTCAAAAGCTCAGAAGACCCGAGTTTAAGAGGCGGTTTTATTAGAGGAGATTTTGGCGAATCCTATTTAGATGGTCGGCCTGTTTCTTCCATCATTAAAGATGCCTTACCAATCACCATGGGATTGAATGTGGTCTCAGTGACCATTGCTTACTTAATGTCAGTTTGGTTAGGTGTTTATCTTTCTAAAAGAAAAGATTCAAAAGTAGATAGGGTTTTATCTATCATCCTATTCATTTTATACTCCTTACCCGGCTTCTGGGTTGCCACTATGGCCATCGTTTATTTAACGACTAATGAGTATGGTCTGGACTGGTTTCCCACCTACGGATTATTTTCCAATGACTTAGCAGATGATGCTACTTTTTGGGAAGTCTTAAAAGATGGAGGTGCACATATTATCTTGCCAATTTTTGTAATGACCTACGGATCCTTTACCTATATCACTCGTCAAATGAGAGGAAGTATGTTGGCTGTCTTGAAGCAAGATTACATTCGAACAGCTGTTGCAAAGGGTTTACCGGATAAAGTAGTTACTTGGAAGCATGCTTTCAGAAATTCACTAATTCCTGTCATAACGATGTTTGCTAGTTTATTCCCGGCCATGATTAGTGGTTCTGTGGTTATTGAAGTTATTTTCTCAATTCCGGGTATGGGACGAGTAGGTTATGAAGCCGTTTTGGCAAGAAATTATCCTGTATTGTTTACCGTATTGATTTTTTCTGCAGTGTTAACCATGATTGGAATTTTAATAGCAGACGTTTTGTACTCAGTGGCTGATCCACGAATTTCATTCACTAAAAAGAAGTAGTATAATTATGGATACGCCTAATGAAAATATAAATCAAGATCTTGAAGTTGTTGTGAAAAATCCAGTCACAAAAATACCGGAAAACCAAAGCTATGGCGCTATTGTAAAACGTCAATTTAACAAAAATAGACCTGCAGTGTGGGCATTAAGAATGATTGTTTTCATTGCGACCATAGGCTTATTTGCTGATTTCTTAGCAAACGAAAAACCCTTAATGTGCAAGTATGAAGGGAAAACATTTTTTCCTGTTGTCAGAGAATATATTGTAGGTCTTGGAGGTTCTTGGCCAACAGAATTAGGCAATATTGTAGATTGGAAAACCGCCAAATACGATTATGTCATTTGGGCACCAATTCCTTATGGACAAAGTGAAATGGATTACATGAATGCTAATTATGTGAGTCCAACCGGCGAACAAAATGTAGAAAGCAGGCGCTGGTGGCATTGGTTAGGAACCGATGAAGTAGGCAGAGATGTAATGTCGGGCATGATTCATGGAACGCGGATTGCCATGATGGTAGGCGTTGTTTCTATGTCCATCGCCTCGGTTATTGGCATCTTTATGGGCGCTATGGCTGGTTATTTTGGTGATGAAAAAATAAAAACGAGTTGGGTGAATATCTTCTTGTTTTTGGCTAGTGTGCCCATCGCATTTTTCTATGGTTTCCAAGTAAGGTCTTACGCCATTGGAGATGGATTTCAAAATTCCTTATTCAGTGCTTTGTTTCAAATTTTAATCGGTATTGTAATTTTTGCGGCGATTCTTATTGCAGGACAATACCTCGCTAAATTTATTACTAGAATTTTCAAGATTAAAGGAGAAACCAATGTACCTGTTGACATCTTGGTCTCTAGATTCATTGAGATTTTAATCTCCGTGCCAGGCTTGTTGTTAATTATGTCCATTGTGGCTATTGCTAAGCCCTCTATCATGTTGGTTATGGTAATTATTGGAGCCACTTCTTGGACAGGTATCGCTCGATTTACGAGAGGTGAATTGCTAAGAGTGCGAAACCTTGAATACATCGAAGCAGCGCAAAGTTTAGGTTACAGTGAATGGAGAACCATCTTTAGACATGCCATACCAAACTCCTTATCTCCAGTATTGATTGCAATTGCTTTTGGAGTAGCTGGAGCTATTCTTACAGAGTCCTTTCTTTCCTTTTTAGGCATAGGCGTGGAAGCTGAAGTGGCTACTTGGGGTAAGTTACTATCTCTAGCTAGAAAGAACTTTGGTGCGTGGTGGTTAGCCTTAGCTCCTGGTTTTGCAATCTTTATCACCGTTACGGTTTACAACTTAATGGGAGAAGGTTTAACAGATGCTTTAGACCCAAGATTAAAGCAATAAAATTTTAGACTAAATTACTGTTCTAAACGTTTAGATAGCACTAGCGTGCAGGTGGCGGTAGAACTTAGCTTAAAGCAGCCAACACTATGATAAAAAGCTTTCATAAAAGTCTTATTACCCTTTTTATCCTAATCTTAGGAACAAGTTGTTTTGCTCAATCCACATTGGTTTCTAATGCCATAAAATTGAATAATAAAACACCCAACTTCAAGGTGCTTGGTAGAGCAGGAAATAATTATGTCGTGAACCGATACGGCACAACAACGCACGTTCTCGACATTTACAATTCCGCTCTAAAACTACTTCAAAGTAAAGAGATTAAGTTGCCCAAAGATCAGTTCATAGAGCGTTATTGGTTGCAACCAAAGGATTCTTGGATTATCAGTTTAAGGCATGGCAAAGACAAATCCTATCTTGAAGCACACAAGTTGGATACCAAGTTCAACATAGGCCAAAAAGCGATGGTGTTAGATTCCATTTCAGAGCGAAAAGATTTAATTGAGAGCAATCTGCGAACGACCCTTTCTTTAAACGAAAGTAAATTACTTATTTTTAGCCCTATCTTTTCCCAAGGAAAAATTGATTATTTCTATACGAAGGTTTACGATAATCAGATGAATTTGCTTAGTCAACAAAAAATAAGAGACCCTAATTTATTGGAAAAAAGTTTTGAAGATGTCATGCTACTCAACGATGGTTCTTTTCTCTTTATCACGAAGAATAAGAACGCTACAGACGACAATGAAATCTACTATCTAAGCTATGTAAAAAGTGACGGGAGCATTTCCAATTCAAGCTATATTCCTATCATGGAAATATTTAAAAAGCTTGCTTTTGAGATTGACAATGTCAATCAACAATTGATTATTACTGGTTTTTTTAAAGAACCTTCCCTATCTAAAAATCAAAAAAGTGGCGCTTCCTCCTTTTTTGTTAGCAAATTTTCTTTACCTAATTTCGAAAATATCTTTACTGAAATTGTTCCCATTACCAATGATTTTTATTTAAATTTAACTGGGAAAACCAGTGATTTAATCACTCCACAAGTATATACCTTTTACGTGAACAGTGTGCTTCCAAGAATAGATGGAGGGATGATTGTCCTAACAGAATCCTATTTTAAAACTGAAGATGTCTCGGTAAACCCAAGTTTTTTTCCTGGCAGCAGCATGTCGAATATGAATTATACCACCCTCTACAACTTCAATGACATCGTGGCGTATCACATTGACAGCACCGGACGATGTACTACTCAAGAAATTATTAGAAAAAAGCAAGTTTCTTCTGATGATGCGGGTAGTTATTCTTCGTTTACTGTAGCCAATTTACAAGACGATATTCGCTTACTTTTCTTAGATGAAATAGATGTTAATGCACATTTGAGTCAGGCGAGTTTAAAGGAGGAAAGCCTTACAAAATCGAAAACAGTGTTTAATCTTGGAAGTAAAAATGTATTCCCTGTGGTTAAAATGAGTAAGCAAGTATCGCCAACGGAAATTTTATTGCCAAGCTTTTTTAGGAATAAATTGCAGCTTGTAAAAATCAGATTCTAGCTTATGTTGTCCCTCTTCTCCAAACGACAAATCAATCTTGGTTTTTTCATCATCTTTACCACTTTGATTATTTTTCAAGTCTTTACAAGCACGCACCCGGTCAATATTGAAGTTTGGTATCGCAGTGCCCCTCTGGCTAATTTGATTGCTGATATAATCGGTACATCACTTTTACAAAATCCATGGTTTGATTTTTTTGGAGCTACCCTACTCATCCTCTTTCAGTTAATTCTAGTTTACAATCTGATCAACAAAATTAAAAACCTAGAGAAATATAGTGTTTTAGTTACTTGGTTGTATTGTTTTTTAATACACCTTTTCCCGGCTTGGAGTAAGTTTTCTCCGCCGCTAATTGCCTTAACTATTTTACTCTTTATCTTATACAGAATCTATGGAGCAATAGACGGCAAGGCAAATCATTTTGTTTTCGTATGCAGCACTTTAATCGGGCTCTCCTTTCTTTTGTGGTACCCATCCATCTTCTTACTAGGCTTCTTTTTTCTTGTGCTTTTTGAATACAACGTACTTAGTTTTAAAAGAATTCTAATTATTCTTTTATCTTTTCTAATTCCTGTAATTTGGTACGTAAGTTTCTATATTCTCACCGACCAGCAGATAGAAGTGCTCTACCAGTTCTCCAACTTTCACATTACCATGTTAGATTTTCATTACTTAAAATGGTATCAATATGCCAGTTTATTCGTCTTGCTCGCCCTTACCCTATTAGGCCTGCTGCAAGCCATAAATTTTAGTAGTAAAACGGTTAAAATGTCTAGACTTTTTATCAAGTCCTTATTTAATTTGTTGGTATTCTCTTTATTGGGTTTAATGTTGTCAACCAATGATTTTACCTATTCCCTATTATTTCTTTTGTTTCCAATAGCCGTATTTCTAGCTTTATTTATTAACATATTTAAACGGCCACAAGTAGCTGAATTAGTTCATTTAACCCTACTTTTGTGCGTGTTGATTAACTTTGTTTCACGATACTTAGGTTGATGTTCTAAGCTTGTTAAATGTAAAAGCAAAAAACACTTATCTTTAAATCGAATTTACTTCTACGCCATGAAAAATATTTTTCTATCCTTCTACTTTCTACTTTCAGGAACCCTTCTCATGGCTCAGGAATTAAATCCCGTGACATGGACTTATGAAGCGGTTGAGAAAACAGAATTTATTCAACTTGTATTCACGGCTGATATCGCAGACGGATGGTATCTTTACGCTCAAGATTTGCCTGAAGGCGGACCTATTCCAAGCTCTTTTCATTTTGAAACAGATGCGGAACTCAGTTTTCCAACTTTTGCTATTGAACAAAGTGAATTTATTGTTCAAGGCTATGATGAAATGTTTGGAATGGAATTAAAGAAATTTAAACATCAAGCTGTATTTACTCATCAAATAACAAAAGAAACTTCTATAAAAACGATTAAAGGTTACCTAGAGTTTATGTGTTGCGACGACACGCAATGTTTAGCACCAAAGCTTATCGAATTTAATTTAAACTTAAAATAAAATATCCATCTAATGAAAAGCGCATTCATATCCATCTTAGCATTTAGCTCAATCTTCTTGTTGTCATGCGGCAGCGGTTCAACAGCAGAAGTTGTTGAAGAAGTTGTCCCCATTGAAGAGCCTGTAATTCAAATTTTGGAACCGGTGAAGTGGACTTATGCCACAGAGAAAGTTGGAGAAAATGAATACAAAATCACCTTCAACGCAAGTATTGAAGACTCATGGTACGTTTATTCTTCTACAATAGCTAACGATGGCCCTATTCCTACTTCAATAAATTTCAATGAAAACGAAGCACTTGAATCTGTAGAAACAATAGTGGAAAGCGGCGAGGTAACGAAAGATGGTTATGATGAGATGTTTGATATGGACATTAAAAAATTCGGTCATGCGGCTACCTTTAGTCAGACCATTAAAACTTCAGGCCCTACTACCCTAACCGGATATATGGAATTCATGACTTGTGATTCAATTCAATGCTTGTTCCCTGATCCAATTGAGTTTACTATTGACGCTAACTAAATAGAACCTGATGAAGCATATTCTATTTCTAACACTCTCCCTTTTATTCTTTTTAACGCCTCCAGCGAAAGCGGAGCATGCCATCAATCTCGATTGCCACCCTTATTATGATAGTAATGGGACTTTTGATGAGGCTAGTTTTCAAGATGCCTTAGTTTTAGATATAAAAACCACAGCAGACGAAGAAGCTAAAGATAAAAAAAGCATTTGGATTGTGTTTTTACTTGGTGTAGGAGGCGGTCTAATCGCCCTTTTAACGCCTTGCGTGTTCCCTATGATTCCATTAACGGTTAGTTATTTCACCAAAGGAAGTGGAGATAAAAAGCAGGGCATTTTTCAAGCGGTACTTTATGGATTCTTCATCTTTCTGATTTACACCTTAGTAAGTGCTCCTTTCCATCTCTTAAATTTGGCCCCGGATGTATTGAGTGAAATTGCGACCAATGTTTATTTAAACATTGCCTTCTTCATCATCTTTGTGGTCTTCGCATTTTCCTTTTTTGGATTTTATGAAATTCAATTACCCAGTAGCTTTGCAAACAGAGTAAGCAGTGCCGAAAGCGCAGGCGGAATCCTCGGTATTTTCTTTATGGCGCTTACCTTGGTCATCGTTTCCTTCTCCTGCACAGGGCCTTTAGTTGGCTCTCTATTAGCAGGAACTTTAACGCAAGGTTCTTGGTTTTTAACAGCCGGAATGGCGGGATTTGGCGTTGCTTTAGGTTTGCCTTTTGCACTTTTCGCCATGTTCCCAGGCATCATGAGCTCCCTCCCGAAATCAGGGGGATGGTTGAATACCGTAAAGGTAATTTTAGGTTTCTTAGAATTAGCCCTTGCGCTTAAATTTATATCTAATGCAGATTTAGTAGATCCGAGCGTTGTAATTATCAAAAGAGAAATTTTCTTTGCTGTTTGGATCCTTATTGCTCTTCTATCCGGCGCGTACCTTTTTGGATGGTACTCTTTCAAGAAAGGAATGAAGGAAGTTATTGGCAAAGGTAGAATCGCCTTAGGTATATTCTTTATGATGCTTGCAGCTGTTTTGGTGCCAAGTCTTTTGGGTAGAGATATTCCTTTCGTGCGAAACGTCATAGCAGGATTTCCTCCTCCTATGCAATATTCCTTCTTTAAAAACGCTTCTACTACTACAAATAATGTAACAGAAGCACATTTAGATCAATACAATTTTTCAGATGAATGTCCGCATGATTTACCCTGTTTCCACGACTTCTTCGAAGCACAATGTTATGCGAAAGCAGTGAATAAACCTTTATTCCTAGACTTTACAGGTTATGCTTGTGTGAATTGTAGAAAAATGGAAGAGAACGTATGGATTGACCCAAAAATACTAAGTATTTTGGCCAATGAGGTGGTTTTAGTTTCCCTTTATGTAGATGATAAAACGCCATTGCCCGCAGAACAATTGTTAACAATCGAAAATAGAGGCTATGTGAAAAAATTAAGAACAGAAGGAAACAAATGGTCTTATTTTCAAGCCATCAATTTCACCTTTGTTTCACAACCTTTATATGTTATGATTACTCCGAATGCTGATGAAGTGTTAATGCAACCCGTAGGTTACACCCCAGACACCGATGCCTACAGAAAACTAATCCAAGACGCCTTAGCAAAATTTAATAAGTAATTATGAAGCAAGTTATTTTAAGCGTAACAATGCTCTGTAGTATGGTTCAAATTTTTGCGCAACAAGAAAGAAATTTCAATATTGAACTGGCTTCTTTGGATAACTATAGCAAGGAAAAAAACATTGCTTTTTACCATGACCACATTGAAAAAGTAGACAATTCAGAACCTGCTGAATATCTAAGTAACACTTACGTCATTCCGAAGGTAATATTGAACCAAGATTTCATTGCAGTAAATGTCTTTGTTCACTATCTCTATCTCGAAGGAGATTTGGAAATTTATTATAAGGTAAAGGACGGTAAAAAATGGTCCTCCTGGGAATTAGCGACCATTGACGATCATGCCAATCCTATTTTGTCCAGGATTTATGCCTTGCCCATATACATTTCGCCTAGTGCGAATGAAATTCAGTTCAAGTTAGGTGCTGATTCCAAAACACAGTTTGACTTAAGTAACTTACAATTTAGATTCTATTTTCCAGGAACCGAATCGATTCAAACGATTAAAAAAGTAGAAGAAAATAGCGAGAAAGCGGTAAACTGTAATTGTCCGCTACCCGCCATTGAATTCAGAAATGATTGGTGCCCGAGCGGTAATTGTCCAATGGGTCTTAATCCAACAGCTACGGTAGTAAGTCATTTAGTTGTGCATCATTCTGCAGGAAGTAACACCTCTCCGAATTGGGCAGCTACGGTTCGTTCTATCTGGGATTACCACGTCAATACTCAGGGATGGGCTGATATAGGTTACAATTACCTTATTGACCCTGACGGCGTTATTTATGAAGGAAGAGGGAATAATGTGCGAGGTGCACATTTTAGTTGCATGAATACCGGAAGCATGGGCGTTTGCTTATTGGGCGATTTTAACACCGCTTCCCCAAGTACGGCAATGATGAATTCTTTAATAGAACTGATGGGATGGAAGGCTTGTGATATTGATGAAGATCCAAGGGACACCACGTATTTTGCAAACGGGGCTGTCGACCTCATTAATCTGTGTGGCCACAGAGATGGCAATACCATTCCGGCTTCGTGCACAGTTACAGAATGTCCTGGAAACAATGTATATGCTGCATTGAATACTTTGCGTAGCAATATTTACAATTTCACTCAAAGCTGTTCGCTGAGTCCAACGTATTCAGATCTTGTGATACTTAATTTGAGTTCTGGCAATGCGCCTATTGTTGCGAATGAAGCGACTCAATTAATTATAGATTTTAAGAACATTGGCGCTGAGAACATCAATGAAAATCTTTCCATCTCTTACAGAATTGAAGGTGCTGAGATAGGGAGCAGCAACTTTAGCGCAATCAATAGCAACCAAAGTCTTTCTCAAAATGTAAGCTACACTTTTAACAGTCCAGGTTCCTATCAGTATTGCGCATTTATTGACGGTGCTAGCAATGAACTTAATGTGAGTAATAATTCTTATTGCATTAACCTTACAGTTGAACAAATGCCCGACACGAGCACGGGTCTTGCAGATTTAAGTGGAGGCAACTTTAGCATTTATCCTAATCCTAGTCACGATTTGGTTTATGCCAAAGGGGAGCATCCATTTGAATCAATCGTAATATATAATGCGCTAGGTCAAGCCTTGATTAACACAAGAGAATTTCCAATAGCTATTAGTCATTTAGAAAATGGCGTGTATTATTTGAAGCTTTATGGCATAGATGGAGCTTACTACAAAGCAATTCCACTCTTAAAGGATTAGTTTTCGTTTAGGGTAAAGCAGAATCTAACCCCAACTTTTTTTGGAGTTTCAATCCAAATTCTCCCGTTGTGGCCGTCTATAATTTTTTTACACAAGGACAACCCAATTCCTTGGCCAGGATACTTTTCAAAGTTATTGACCCTTTTAAACATCCTGAAAATAGCTTCTCTAAATTCGGGTTCAATCCCTATTCCATTGTCCTCAATAAAGTATACTGAGGTTCCTTCATCTTCTCGTTTCCCAACAAGAACTCTCGGCGTTGTGTCTTCTTGAAATTTAATAGCATTGCTAATAAGATTTTGAAAAAGTTGTCTAATTTGGATTTTGTTACCTATGATTTGGCCAAGATGATGTCGTTCAATTTGGACATTATTCGTAACAATATTTGTATTTAAATCCACCAAAATATTATTAACCACTTCATCAATATTTATTTTTTGTTCTACTCGTTCGCTATCGATTTTGGAATAGGTTAAGACTCCTTCAATAAGTGCGGTCATTCTTGCCGAGCTTTGACTTAGATGCGCTAACAATTTTTCTAATTTTACATTATCTGTTCCCGCTACTTCCAATTCGATCAATTCGGAAATAGCACTAATACTTCTTAGGGGCTCTTTTAAATCATGCGCAATGATGTACGCAAATCGCTCTAATTCGGTGTTCTTCTTAATAAATTTTCCCAATTGCTCATTTTGTAAAGAGAGCAAGTTAATTTTCTCATCTAAGGAATTTTGTACTATTTTTTTTTGTGTTTCATCTCTAACAACAATCAGTGCTTCATCCGAATTCAATCTAGAAATATAGTTTGAGAAGAAAGCATTAGGCCTGTCATCCGGATACGTATGTTCGAAATCATAATTCTTAACTTCCCCTGTATCTAGGCATGCGTTAACCAATTCCTTTAAGACCGTTGCATCCTTTTCATTGAGCACATCGAATAAAGACTTACCAATGAGACTTGATGGGTCTTCTATTTTAAATTCTAATCCAGAAATTACATTCTTATATTTTACTTCTCTATCCACAACTATTAGTAAATCCCGAAGAGCACCAAAAATGGCTTTATTTGCTCCTTTAGCCTTGACCAATTTAAGTAGGTTCGTTTTATGGTCATCGATATCGACAACTACAACTAGAATTTGAGTGGGTTCTCCTTCGCTATTTCGAGCAAAAACTTTTGATTTTACAGCAAGCCAACGAGGAATTCCCTTTTTGTTATAATAAGCTACTTCTTCCCTTAATACATCACCGTCTGCTAGTTTTGATAAAGCTTCACTTTGATTTTTCAGATGCTTACTAAACTCTTTTAGCGGCTTTACAAAATCCTTTTTAGTCCATTCCTCCAAAGTGTATCCTAAAAATTTACGCTTGCTTAAATTAGAATAAATGACTTTATAGTTTGTGATGTCATATACGGCCACCACATCTGGAACTAAATTGGTAACTTGATTGATAAAAGCTTCTTGGGATACTAACTGATCCGCAATTTCTTTTTGATGCGTAATATCTTGAATGATTCCATAAGAAAGTTTAAGATCTCCGGGTTTTGTAGGCAATAAGGGCGTTGACTTTGCCCTCAGCCATTTCCAACCTTCATTTTTGGAAAAGAACTTATATTCCACTTCCACAAACTCTCCGATAGCAATTTTATTTTTGAATTTATTCTTTGCTTGACCTACTTCGTAAATAGAATGACCATCAATTTTACTTACTAAAAAATCAATTTTATTAAGCTCCCCTATATCCTCAGGCGAATAACCAAAGTAGGCAAGAATATCTAAGTTTTGATAAATGTAAGTTTTGTTTTCAATATCCATGATATAGTGAATATCAGGATTCATGGCTAAAATATTTTTCAAAGTGCTATTATCGTGAGCTATATTATCATTTTCCAAAGCGGCCATTTTTTGATTAAAAATGGAAAAAACATAAGTTTCGGATTTAAAATCAATCAAGGACATCGTAATGACCCCAGGAATTAAAGAGCCATCTTTCGCTCTGTAAGCGCGTTCTAAGGAATAACTATTTATTTCTCGATTAAATAGTTTTTTTAAACTTTCAAAATCAAAAGTATTGTCGTCAAATACAGTAAATTCATTTACCGATTTTCCAATAATTTCCTCTTCGGAATACCCTAAAATATGAAGCATTGCCTGATTCACAACTTTTAACCTCATATCGGTTGAAAGCAAGCTCATGGGAAGCGGACTATTGTAAAACAAAGATTGAAAATCAATTTCAAAATTATTCGAGGTAATTTCTTGGAGCATAGGCCTAACTTGCGATGTATTAAAATACGTATAAAAAGTTATAATTGTTTTAAATTTAGCATTGTAACTCAATTATTTAAAATAATGTCGATAGCTCATCTTCCATCAAATACTTGGCAAAATTCTCTAACAAAAGTACCTTTTAAACTTCACATGATTTCTATAAAAGACTTCATTAAAAAAGAAGTTCAAAAAGGTAAAACCATTTATCCAGCAAAGGAGCATGTTTTTGAAGCTTTCAATCTCTGCGCATGGGAGGAAGTTAAAGTCGTTATTTTGGGACAAGACCCTTATCACAATCCAGGGCAAGCAAATGGCTTGAGCTTTTCTGTTCCCGAGGGAATGAAGATTCCCCCTTCATTAGTCAATATTTTTAAAGAAATAAAAACGGATTTAAGGATTCAAAATGACCAAGGAAATTTGTCTGCGTGGGCCGCACAAGGAGTGCTTTTGCTCAATGCTATTTTAACGGTCAATGAAAATGAACCGGCTTCGCATCGCAAGGCAGGTTGGGAAGCTTTCACGGATGAAGTCATTCAAAAACTTTCAAGGGAAAAATGCCATTTAGTTTTTATGCTTTGGGGAAATTTTGCTCAAAGTAAAGCAAAGTTAATCGATGGAAACAAACATCTAATCTTGGAAGCCGCGCACCCTTCTCCGCTGTCAGCTTATCGGGGTTTCTTTGGTTGTAAACACTTTTCGAAAGCGAACGCTTATTTAAAAGTGCATGGTTTAGCAGAGATTGAGTGGAAAACACCGCTGCGCTAATTATGAATTAGGAATTTGTGAATTATTGATTCAAAAGCACCTAGCCCACTTACCAGGCAATCTCCCTTGCAACCACTTTTCCTGACGCATCATTATAGAGAAGAATTCTGTCTTTGCCTTGAATAAATTCGGCTAGACGGATAGCTGATTTGGTTTGCAATGGGAAGTCGGGGTGCAGCGTGCCGAGCTCATCGATGAGGTAAACTTTATCGTCCGTATACAAAATGAACCACAGTTTGTTTTTATTGATGAAGCTTTCCATTTCTCGAATCGTTCCATCAGTATTGAACGATGAAAAGTTTTTCCATTGGGATTGTTGGAATTTGAAGCTAGACCCTGAAGCGAAAGCATATGCCTGACTGTTTTGAAGAATAGAAGCCTTCACTTCGCAATGCACATAACTGCTATCTAAGATGGTTTTTGTGTTTAGATTTCCCTGAATGTCAATCTCATAAATAACCCCTCCATCACCTGCTTTAAAAGTGTTTTCATCAAAAATGAAAGCATTGTGTGTATTGCCTGTTTTAACCGGCTTAAAGCGATTTTCTGCTTTTCTGTTTAAGGCATAGAAAACGCCATCATCATTGCTAAAGTAGAGGTAATCTTTATTGTCCTTATCTGCATATCGAATAGACTGACTTACTTGCCCCACATCCTTCTTTGGACTCCATCCAGGAAGTGGGCTTCCATTCTGTTCGTAACCATAGATATTGCCATTATCACAAGCGACCATGTATCTATAATCTCCGGTACCATCATAGTCCACTAAGAGTAAACCATTGGTTGCTTTTGAAGGTAAATCAATAGGGAAACCATCCACAAAATCTCCCTTGTGATCTACAACGTAAATTTTAGATGAGGTGTTGAAGATATATTGCAACTTATCATTTTTGTAGTAATCAATTTGTTGAATTTCCCCGATGATTGTTCCTGTTAATTTCACTTTCCATTCTTGCTCACCTGAAGCATTAATTAGGTATAATTGATCTGCCGCATCTTGACACAAAACCTCGAAGGCTCCATTATTGTGATTTGTTGCAATCTGCAGTTTTAGAATACTCGTAGTATCCAAGCTAATACTCCAGAGCGCTTTACTAATCTTCCTATCCTTTTGGTTGAAGGCCAATTTCCCATTGCAATAGATTTGATTGCCAATTGGAATGAACTGGACATTAATTTTCCCTATGGTGCTTTGCCACGTATTTTCCGTGCAAACGGATGTCAAGTAGGCTTGCATGTTTGATAAATCACCAAAGAGTTCCAACTTGCTCTTCGTCGACATAGGTGCTTTAAATGCGGTGAAAGCTTCATTGGTTTTAAGAACGCTTGCTTCTTCTTGAGCAGAAATAAATTGCGATATCACCGCTAAGGTTTCACTAAAGACCAAGGCATCCTCTACTTTGGTGAAAAACAGGCCCTCTTTAAAATAGTTTGGCGAATGCAAAACTTGGTTTAGGATTCCAGCCAAAGCATTGGCTTTGTAAATGGTAAACGCTCCACTAGTGGCATACACGTCGATAGAAGAATCTAGAGAATTTAATACCGGAAGGAATTCATTTGATTCCAAGCTTAGTAAAGCGCCTTTTCTGTTCTCCATAACATCACTATAACTTTCCAAACTAAACAAGATTAAGCTTTCATCAAAAATACTTAAAGCCGATCTAAAATCGAGGTCATCTGAAACGATTTGATCTTGCTCCGACAAAGCAATCATTTCATAGAACGCGGTGTTTGCAGGCAGCGAATTCGTCAAATAATTATCGATAGTTAAATTAGATTTTAAGGTGTCCAACAAGCTTCCTGAACTAGCTAAGGCATAGCCGCTAAAGCTCAACTCTTTTTCGAAGAAATTAAGTTGCAGGGCCGTAATATCGCTAATTGCTTTTAAACCATTAATAAGTTCGTAGGAAGAAGAATTCAGAAAATAGCTCGAGAGATAATTCAGTTCCCTAGGCTTGATAAACAATTGCAGGTCCTCGCTTTGATTAAAAGAAGTAAGGAGTTCCTTCCAAGCGTAGGTTTTGTTTTCCAGTGCCAACAAAGATTCTTCTATAAAACTTGCCTGTAAACTAAAGAGCAACAAACCGTCTTTAATGGTAATGCTTGCTTTGTCGATGTCATTGTATCCCAGTAAGGTATAGATGGTTTGATCTTGAAAGCTATGCGTTTCAAATTTTATTTCTTCCTTTTCCAGCATGCGCTCTAAGCTATTATTTGAAATATCCGAGCCTACTTCGTGCACCAGGTGAATCCCCAACTGACTGTTCCCGGCGTTACCGAAGGCCACCAAGCAAGTTTGCTTTGCTTGCGCTCCTTCCGGAGTTGGAAACAAAGCAATGATTTTGGCTACATACTTGAGATTGACTTTTGCGCCAATCATCCAATCTTGATCCTTGAAAGTGGATGCATATTTAAAAGTGTCTATTTTATCAAAAAAAGCATACCAATCATCACTTGCCAGTGCTAGTGGAAATTTAGATGGAATGGCGTGATAAATGGACGTGGACCGGTTTGCTGGCGATTCCTTATCAAAATAAAAGTATGCCACAAGGACCAAGGCCAATAAAATCGCTATTAAAGCAAGGATTTTCTTCACAGTACGAATGATTTCTAGTAAAATTAAATTTTGTGGGCTAAAGGAGCGAACTTTAGGGTTTAAGCTTATAAACTTCGCATTGTGAACAAATCAAAATACATCGTGGCAGCATTCGTCATGGCACTTGCCGTAATGATTGGAGCCTTTGGAGCGCATGGGTTAAAACCTCATTTAGACGCCTACAGTTTAGACGTGTATAAGACCGCCAACTTCTATCATTTCATTCATGGGGTAGCCTTGTTTTTAGTTTTGATTTTACAGGGAAAAACCAGTGCTAAATTGTTGAATATCAGTTACGCTCTTTTTATCGGTGGCTTAATTTTGTTCAGTGGCTCTTTATATGTTTTGTCTTTAAAAATACTATTCCCTGGCATCCCCGGATGGATGGGTGCGATCACTCCATTGGGTGGTTTGTTGTTCATTGGTGGGTGGGTACTGATTGCTTTGCATTTTTTTAAAAAAAATATGGACTAGCTCTTGCGTGAAATAAAAAAGCGCTTATCTTTGCAGTCCTTTTAGAGAAAGAGTATGAAAATATTAAGTTTCTAAAAGTAAGAAAATAACCATGGTCCGGTAGTTCAGTTGGTTAGAATACCTGCCTGTCACGCAGGGGGTCGCGAGTTCGAGTCTCGTCCGGACCGCAAGAAGCTCAGCACATAGTGCTGGGCTTTTTTCGTTTTAGGAAGCCTGAGCTTCGCTCAAAGGCTTCCTAAAACGAAAAAAGTACGAAGCTCCCTTTGGGAGCTTGGGCTTCTTGTATACCCAAGTCCCCATTGGAGTCCATCGATTACGCCTTGGCGTATTCGATAATCTCTAAGTATAATATTCTCCAAAAAATTAAGCCTGAGC